>Ga0136642_1001054_pt1 | contig 12416 bp, 11 predicted proteins | sample LowCatLa1302831Y_FD_115313 | JGI IMG/M metagenome (GOLD analysis project Ga0136642, IMG submission 115313) | Freshwater microbial communities from Lower Cathedral Lake, Yosemite National Park, California, USA - 13028-31Y | ecosystem: Environmental > Aquatic > Freshwater > Lake ... | reverse complement strand
GCCTTGAAAAGGTTGAAATGTTTTTTGAAATTATTAAACAAGTAAAAAAATCTATAAAAGAAATGACAATTAATCCACAAAATCAAGAAGATATAAAAAATCAACTAGAATTTACTATTAATAAAAATGAACTAATTGAAAAACAAATATTGGAAATGGAACAAAAGATAAAAAATATTCAAACCGCATATTTTGACACATTAAAAGATAATGAAAAATTAAAAGATGAAAACCTTTTGCTGAAAGAACGAATTAATACATTAGAAAATAAAATAAAAAACATACCACCAACAAGTTATATAAAAGTTCCACAAGAGAATATAGTAACTACATTTTATTATTCAGGAGATTATGATTCTTCTTCATATACAAAACCAAATGCACAAAACAGAATGGTATATAATGAAACAACTGGAATTTATGAACCAGGAGAAGATGATTAAATTATTGTAAATCTATATTTATGCGTTCTGATATATTTTCCATTTTCCGTAAATTGATAATCATTACTTTCTATATTATATTTTGTCTTGGTTAATTGTTTTATAATACTTAACCAAGGTCTTTTTCTTTTGCTTGGTTCGCCAACTGCTTTCATATTATTAAATGAAAACCATTTTCTTATTTCAGGTATGAGTTCCATGATTTTATTTTGTATATCTTCATTCTTATCCAATTCATAAAGTGTATATTCTGTTTTATTTTCCAAATCCAAAATCTTTACAATCTTATCAATTATTTCTTCTTGTTCTTTTTTATATAATTCACTTTTCAATCTCATATTCACTATATACTTAAACTATCTAAATTTTAAGTATATTATTTATAAATTTTTATTTTTCTTCTTCGTGTTGATGGTATTCTTTTCATTTCCATTCCATCCTTCAAATTATAAGCATATTCAAAATAATTCCTGTAATTTTCCGGTTTTACTTTTTCTATTGCTCTATCTACATTCTTTTCTAATTGTTGGTAATTTTCAACATTTCTATCTTTCTTCAAAGTATTTTTTATTTGATTAAAGTATGCCTCTATTGGTAAGTTGCTACGAGGTGTATAAGGCACCGCAAATAAATATTTATTACCGCTTTTTGTAATAGCATTTTTTATTAATTCGTTATTATGACTTCCTGCATTATCTAAAATAATAAGATGGTCTTTGTATTTTGGAAATATATATTTCTGTAAAAATTCTAATAATCGTTCTTTTGTCATACCACCCTTTTCATACAATTCTTTACCTAACCATTTTGAATTACTTATTGCTACTAATAAAGTAAATTTACGAAATACAAATTGATTAGTTGTTTTTATTATACATCGCCTACCTAAATTACATCTACTATAAGTTGGTTTTAACGCAGAACCTACACTTGTTTCATCCAAACAAATAATTTTATTGATTGGGAATTTACGAACTTCTGTGAAAAAGTTATTCATTTCAGTTGCTTTATCAATAGGTTTCTTGTATCTTTCTTTTGGGAAATGCTCGTGTCTTGTTCTTTTTCTTGTTTGATTATTATCTCTAACAACCTGTCCTAAATGTTGAGGTGTAATATCAAATATAGGGTATTGTTTTTTCATATCAACAACTAATTCTTCCATGGTTATTTGTTCATTTTTCTTCAATAATTCTAACGCAGTTTTCACTTGTGGTTTAGTAATCTTATAAGATACATTTTTCCTATTTCTTCTTGTAAGATTTTTAGTAGAATTATATCTTTGTATCCATCGTTGTAATGTAGATTTCTTACAATCAAATATTTTACAGGTTTTTCTAATATTATCTTTATTTTTCAAATAATATTTAACTGCTGAAATTTTATAATCTTCGCTTTTATGTGTCATTCCTATAATAAAAATAGAAAAAACTTACTCATAATTTGTCCCATTTTAAATCTTCAAGGGTGTAAACATATCGTTGATAATAATCATTCCCACTGCAAAGATATCTGTTTTTTCGGTTGCAAAGTTTGATCCTTGTTGAAATAGTTCTGGTCCCATAAAATCATCTGTGCCTCGATTTATTAATTCACTATTTAATTTCAAAGAAAATCCAAAATCAAATAATAAAAGTCTTTCCTCCTTCCCGATTAATCCGATGTTTTCAGGTTTTATATCAAAATGCCCATATCCAATTTCATGCATAAATTGTAAAACTTCCAATAGAGATCTTATTTTTGGTTTGTAAAAATCAGCAGCTTCATTTGGCTTACTTTTAATATATTTATAGAAAGACTTGTCTATCTTTTGCATTACACAATAACCATATACATATGGTTGCCCGAATTTATCTTCATCTTTATCTGTTGACTTATAGTTTATTGGCTCCAAGCGGCCATATTCAAATACCTTACATATTTTGAGTGACCTCAAGTCAGATTCGTATGAAGATAATTTTATTTGTATTTCATATCCATTTAGCTCGCGGTCCAACTGTCTTTGATTTCCCTTTGTAAACCGCAAAACTTTTTCATCCGTAATATTACGAACAGAATTAAATGCACCAGAGCCAAGTGTGTAACCTATTTTTGGTATTTGTGCCGCACCTTCGCAATTTTTATATTTGTTGATCCGAGTTGGTGGAGGACAGAGAATTGGTTTTAATTTATATTGTCTACTCCCTCCAGCTTCCCAAAAACCCCCCACACTGATGTATCTAGCATTTGCGTAGTCAACATCGCTTGTAAAATCTTTTCTCGTCGGTCTAAAAAAAGGAACAAATGGAAGATATTTTTCAAAAAATGATTGCATAAATCCAAATCTACAATATTATTAGAAAATAATAATATTATCTATCTCCATAATATATATTATGTTTAGTTCAAAAGATACAAGTTATTATTTATTTGCAGCAGTCATTATTTTAACAGCAAGTTATTTTGCCAATAAAACCAAACAATCTCTCAGTTCAGAAACAGACGAATATGAACTTATCCGTAAATATTTGTTAAACGATTCCCCCCTTTATGGTTATAATCGTCCTAAACTGTGGATTCATACTAAATATGATATTAATGCCCGTAAATGGAAGGATTTTATGTCACGTAATACGACCGATTTAAATCAACCCTACCTACATTTAACAATAAAAACCATTATTAATCATTGTGGCGATGATTTCAACGTCTGTTTGATTGACGACGATTCCTTTAGTAAATTGTTACCATCATGGGATATAGATTTATCGATTGTTGCCGAACCAGTTCGCTCCCATTTCCGTCAATTAGGTCTGCTTCAGCTTATGTATTTTTATGGTGGAATGGTAGTACCAAACTCCTTTGTTTGTATTAAAAACCTGAAGGCGTTTTATGAAGAATCTTGTAGCGGCAATCGTCCCTTTGTCTGTGAAGCCACAAATCGCAATATGAATTTGTCTAAGCAGAAACATAAGATGCTTTTTGTTCCCGATACCTTTTTTATGGGAGCACAAAAAAATGACTCTACTATTTTGGAGTTAGTAGAATATGTCAAATCCCTGAATAAAACGACTTTTATTAGTAATGAAACAGATTTCTTAGGCAACGTCTCAGAAAAATGCCTTGACTTGATCAATCAGCAAAAAATGAATTTGGTTGGTGGCCAGCTAATTGGTGTAAAAACGAATAAACGTAAAACTATCTTATTAGAAGATTTAATGGAGGAGGAATTTTTAGACTTATCTTGCGAGGCAGTGGGCATTTATATTCCTGATGATGAGATTTTGAATCGTCCCAAATTCCAGTGGTTTGCTTATTTAAGCCGCGATGAGATTTTAAATTCGCGTGTAATCATTGCCAAATATTTGATGGCATCAATTGTGGATACGACCAGTGAATATAGTTTGAAATCGGAAATAAAGAGCGTAGTTGCCATATAAAAAAATACAATTTTACAGGGATGTAGATATTTTTCTCAAGTTTGCTCAGGTTTAATTCCACTTAATGCGTTAAATGGGTTATGACAAATGGTTTCGGGTTCTGGACTGTCTCTGGTTCCTCCTCCACTCTCTGCAAAACAACATATCTTAGATCTACAGAAAGTGCTCCCATCTCCGTATCAAATCTTTGTTTTAGGGTCAGAAGAACACCGAGCAGACTGTTCACCTCGATATAGTTATCCGTCGAACCACAAAGCTCTATTATTTTGTAGCCGATAACACACGCACCTTTGTCTGTCTCAAAAAGCCTGAGATCTGATTGGTTGTTGGCGAGGTATTTATTCAATACCGGGACTAAGTGGGAGCCAACGAACCAGCTATCACGCAGATAATTCCGTTGCTCCATAATGGTTTGGGCAGGACCCTCAAAGTCTTGACCAAAGATGCGAAATGCCTCCTCGCAGGAAACAGGAAGTCCAAAATAAACAGGCATGGTTGTTTTATGCTTGAAAAACCTGCGAATAAAAGTTATTCAATTTTTTATATCATGTTCTCTAATGCTTCTAATGCTTCTAATGCTTGTAATACTTCTTCAAAAAAATAATATAAACCCTCACGTATATTATTTTTATTCAGTTTCATTCATACTATGGAACTCTCAGGAAAACAGAATGCTCATAAAACCATTGATGACCTATATAAATTTTACGAAACTAATGAATATATGATAGGCAAAATCAATGCCTATATATGTAAACAACTTCCCTCAATATTTGAAAATATGGAACGATTACACATCGAACGGGTAAATCGTATCCAGGAATTATCTACGGAACAAGACCTTTTTATCCAGTGTTTTCTAAACAATAATCAATACTTTTATATTTCTGCAACAGAGCAGTTTTTTTATTATGACGGACTCCACTACCAAGATTTTAATGAGGACGATATTTTACACCAAGTATTGACAACGATTACAAAAGACCGCAATTTAATGTCATGGAAACAGCGTACTAAAATCAATATTATGAAACGAATCAAGGACAATTCGCTTCTCACGTCCATTCCTGAATCGGATACGATTCAAAATGTCTTGGATTTGCTTTCGCCAGCACTGTTTTCTTCTCGCGTCGAAGCCAAATATTTCCTCACTATTTTGGGGGATAATATTTTGCGTAAAAATACGAATCTTATACATTTTATTAATCCGAAATCGAAGCAATTTTTATTGAAATTTAATAATGTTTGTCAGATATTTCTTGGTGTTGGTTTATCTCACACATTTAAACATAAATATTATGAACATACCTACGCGGACTGTCGATTAGTAAAAATAAACGAATGTGTACAAATTGAGACAATATGGAATCCGATTATTTCTCATGCTGCCTTAGATATTATTTGCGTAGCATGCCATTACTCGACTCGATATCAGTCATCTGATAACTATTTGACGGAGTTTAGCAATGAAGAATCACTTATCAAATCCGTATTTTATATAAAAGATATGCGGCCAAATGATTTGGTCCAGCTTTTTATCAATGACTATCTGGACAAAAATCAGGCGGCTCCGACTCCTATAACTTGGAAAAATATGCAGTATTTATGGAAACAGTTTCTTGATTCAAAAAATCTGCCGTCTGTGATTTTTATGCAGACGTTGAAAGGGTTAATGATTGAAAAATTAAAAGATAATTATAAAGAGGAAGCGGATTCTTTTCAGGGTATTTGTAGTAAATTTTTACCTGCAATTCAGAAATTTTTGCAGTTTTGGTCTGAGACGATGGTCGAGGATGACACGGAGTTTGATTTAGAAATTGAAGAAATAGTTATTTTGTTTCGTAAATGGCCACCGTCATTATCTTTGTCTACGAATAATAGTGGCGGTGCTGTCCAAACGCTAACAGATAAGCAAATACGCGACTTGATATCGTATTATTTTCCTGGTGTCGAATTAGATCGCGATAAGTATATTTCTAGAATGCGGTGTATTCTTTGGGATAAACAGTTGGATATTCAAGTAGCGTTAGATAATTTGAAAGCGAATTTGCGTTCTTCAAGTATAACTACTAATTATTCAATTTATGATGCGTATTCGTTTTACTGTAAACAAGCGAATAGTCAAAATGTGAGTAAATCATATTTTGAAAAATATGTAATAGATAATTTTTCAGAATATATAGTGGATTCAAAGTTTTTATCGAGTGAATGGACGATGGCTTGATGGTTTACATTTAGTTTTTATTTTCTTCCTCAACACCCTCAACACCATCACCACCATTGCCTCCCTTCATCTTACGGCTACCACGCATCTTACGAGTTCCCTTCTTGACATATCCAAACTTTCCCTTTTTGGCAAAATAGCCCGCTTTCTCTAAACGTTTCTCTTTCTTGGCAGTACGATGCTTCTTGGCTGAAACAATACGTCCCCACTTATTCATCATTAAATCGGAACGAGTAAGACCACCGGGCGTCTTGTACGCAGTTTTGTTATGGACTTGGGTACGGGAACCAAATAATTCCTTGTATGATTTTCCGTGGACGACATAATTTCCACTGGCATTTCGAACAGGACGCTTCATTCTGACTATATAGTATACGAAGAATTTATCTGTAGTTTGACTAAATTTATCTTTGATAAATGAAACTAAATTTATCTTTGATAAATGAAACTATAATTCCTAAAATGTGGTAAAATATCACCATAGGGTATTATTATATCCGCATACCGTTTTAAATAAGCGGCTTTTTCATATGGCAACACAGGGTAAAGCCCATCTAATAAGGCCGGCAAGTCTTTGCTAAAAATCAATTTTAGAAATTCAAAATATTGATACGATGTAGTATGATTTCCGTTAATAAAATCAATTGTTTGTTGGATATAATTTGAGGCAGTTATGTTAATGTTGCGTTGAATGGCAAACAACTCAATGTAGATTGTGGCATCCTTAATATAATCTTTTTTTATTAAACCATGAATAGATGGCTTGACGGTTTGCACATATTGTGAATATCTTATTGCCCTTGTAAGTTTTGGATTATTTACACTAGTTACAACTTTTGAATAACTAACTTTACCGCATGACTTTTGATTTAAACAATATTTTACGATATTATTCATATTATAAAGTAATATAGGATATATTTATACAATAACATTGTCAAATCATTCGTCTAACAACATTAATGCCATTGTTGCATAATTGTGTAAATCAAGTAGCGTGTCTCTTATTCCCTCATCATTTATCAAATTTACTCCATTTTTTGTAATAGACATCGAGCGTTGTAATTTGTCTTCTATTCTCATCAAAACATCAATAATTCAATATTTTGCAAACGCGTCACCATAATCAATATTTTTTTTGGTAAATAATTCTAATTCCTCGGATTGAATTTTTTTCATTTGTTCTACTCTATTCATTTTTTGTAATTACAATAAATGAAAAAATGTGTTTACACCGATGAACATTTACAATAGGCTGGTTGTAAAAAATTGAACTTTTAAAACCACTAACAAAAATCATCATATTTTTTCACCATGTCCGCTGCCGATTCTAAGCTTGCCCAGCAGTATCAGCGTAAAACTGATAAACAACATATTCTCGATAACCCAGATACCTATATTGGGTCTGTTGAGAATGTCGATTCCCAAATGTGGGTCTATGATGACCCCACGAATCGTATTGTTTTACGTGATATCGAGTATATTCCTGGCCTGTATAAGCTTTTTGATGAGGGAATTGTCAACTGCCGTGACCATGTTATCCGCATGATTCAGTCGAATTCTATTGATAAGAAATTTGTTACGTATATCGATACGACAATTTCCGAAGATGGAACGATTACCATGTCGAATGACGGAAATGGCATTGATGTGGCGAAGCATCCCGAGTATGACCTTTGGATTCCCGAGATGATTTTTGGACACCTTCGCACTTCAACCAACTACAACAAAGACGAGAAAAAAATCGTCGGTGGTAAGAACGGATTTGGTTTCAAGCTGGTGCTTATTTGGTCTGAGTATGGTAAGGTCGAGACGATTGACCATGTTCGTGGACTCAAGTATGTCCAGGAATTTCGGCGAAACTTGGATGAGATTTGCCCACCTACCATTACGAAGGTAACTGGTGCGGCACTTTCTAAACCATATACCCGCGTCACTTTCAAGCCCGATTATCGCCGACTTCATACGAACGGTCTCACGCCAGATATGTTGGCCCTTCTAAAGAAGCGTATCTTCGATATTGGTGCCGTCACTGACCACTCTATCAAGAAAATCAAGGTCGGGTATAATGGTGTCACAGTTCCTGTTAAGAATTTCCAACAGTATATCGACCTCTATATTGGTACCAAAGACCAATCTAAGCGGGTCTATGAGCAGTCGGATGACCGCTGGGAATATGCAGTTGCCCTTTCCCCCACACACGAGTTCGTACAGATTTCCTTTGTGAATGGTATCGCAACGAGTAAGGGTGGGAAGCACGTGGACTATATCACTGGACAAATCGTACGTAAGTTGTGTGACTATATTGAGAAGAAGAAAAAGGTAAAGGTAAATTCCGCAGCAATCAAGGAGCAGCTCATTCTGTTTTTGCGGTGTGATATCGAAAACCCAGCGTTTGATAGTCAGACCAAGGATTTTATGAATACGCCCTCTGCGAAATTCGGCTCCTCTTGTGCAGTCACAGATTCTTTCATTGAAAAGGTCGCGAAGATGGGCGTGATGGACGTAGCCATGTCTTTGACTGAAGCAAAGGAAAATAAATTGGCAAAAAAGACAGATGGTTCCAAGACCAAAACTGTCCGTGGCATTGCGAATTTTATAGATGCGAATGACGCGGGAACGCAAAAATCCAAGGATTGTATCCTCATCTTGTGTGAGGGACTTTCGGCTATGTCGGGTATTGTTTCTGGACTTTCGAGTGGCGACCGTAATACGATTGGTATCTATCCTCTCAAGGGGAAGCTGCTGAATGTGCGTGGAACCGCTACAAAGAAAATCAGTGAAAATAAAGAGATTGCGGATATCAAGAAAATCCTTGGCTTGGAGACAGGCAAAACATATGCGAGTATTGGTGACGTGAACCAGCATCTGAGATATGGAAAAATCATGTATATGACAGACCAGGACCTCGATGGCTCGCATATCAAGGGTCTTTGTATCAACCTCTTTCATAGCGAATGGGCAAGTCTTATCAAAATCCCCGGCTTTCTCTCTTTTATGAATACGCCCATTTTGCGTGCGAAGAAGGGAGCTCAAGTCAAGCTGTTTTATAATGATGGTGAGTATGAGTCCTGGAAGCAGACACTTGGACCCGTTGGTCTTTCTGGTTGGACCATCAAGTATTTCAAGGGGTTGGGTACGTCTACCTCGGCCGAATTCAAGGAATATTTTGCCAATAAGAAAATCGTGGACTTTGTCTATACTGGCCCCACTAGTGATGATACGATTGATAAGGTCTTCAACAAGGAGCGACCTGATGACCGTAAGACTTGGCTAGAAAATTATGATAAAACTGCTTATTTGGACACGAACCGTTCCAGTGTCCAGTATGAGGAGTTTATTAATCAAGAAATGATTCATTTCAGTACGTATGATTGTGCGAGGTCGATTCCAAACATGGTAGATGGTCTCAAGACATCGCTCCGTAAGATTCTGTTCAGTGCGTTCAAGCGGAAGCTGACGAGTGAAATTAAGGTCGCCCAGTTTTCGGGTTATGTATCGGAGCACTCGGCGTATCATCATGGAGAGGCATCTCTCAATGGTGCGATTGTGAATATTGCTCAGAATTTTGTCGGTTCAAACAATATTAATTTGCTCGAGCCAAATGGGCAATTTGGTTGTTTATCGCCGGAAACGCCAATATTGATGTGGGATTCATCCATCAAAGAAGCAAAAGACATAGTTATAGGAGATGTCCTTGTAGGCGATGATGGCGAGAAAAGAACGGTACTAAAGACTACAAATGGAATTGATGAAATGTATGAAATTGTAAGCGAAAAGGGGAAAAAACTTGTTGTGAATAGTCAACATATACTGACTTTGCGTTTTAATAAAAACGCCAAAATATCATGGAAAGAATCAAATCAATCGTGGACCATGCTTTATTTTGATGGACAAAATATTAAAAATAAAACAATGCAAACAATCCTTAGCAAAACAAAGAATGAATCACACTTCAATAAGTCATTGTTATCGAAGGAGGAAGCATATTCAGAAATGGATAAAGTGAGAAGTGAAATAATTAAAAAGTATAATTGTAGTGATATTATCGATATTAAACTGTTAGATTATATCAATTTGTCAAATTATAATAAACGACCATTAATGATGGTTAATAATACAAACTGCATTAAATGGCACAAAAAAGATGTTCCAATTGAACCGTATGTATTTGGTGCGTGGTTAGGAGATGGTGACCATAATGGACATGGGTTTACAACTATCGATGAAGAAATTGTTAAGGCCTTTGCTGTTTGGACCGATTCGATAAATGCAGAAGTTACTCATCAACCAAATAGTGGTCGTGAAGATTGTTATCATTATGGTATAAGAAGAAAGGGTTCAGGTGAGGTTGTTTCAATTGGTGATGAAAACAATAGCTCATCAACGTGTGTCGCATGCATTGCGTCGAAACAAACACAAAACTTTGCATGCGATTGGAAATTGGAAAAACGCCAAACAACCGTAAATTATGGTGTTACTATTCATGGGTCAAATAGGAGCGACTTGAATCCATTTAAAGAATTGCTCAAGAAACACAATTTATTTAAAAATAAACATATTCCAGATATATATATATTTAATGATGAAGACACTAGATTAAAGTTGCTTGCTGGGTTTATTGATACGGACGGATGCGTAAAGCAAAACGATTTCGCACCAAGCTTTGAAATATCCCAATCGGATAGACTTCATGCAAACCTTATTGATAAGCTTGAATTTATTGCTCAGAGTTTAGGATTTGCCACATCAGTAACATTTTCAGCTAAAGACAAGTTTACAAAATCTGGTCTTAATAGTAAAATGAAGAGCCTAAGAATATTTGGTAATGATTTACATCGAATTCCTACATTACTTAAGCGAAAGAAAATTAATCGTGACGTTATTCGTACGAGAAAGACAATGCATTTCACGTCTTTTGTTGTGAACTCGCTGGGACAAGGTGAATTTTGCGGTTGGAGTATTGACGGAAATGAGCGATTCTTGCTTGGCAATTTTGTTGTTACCCATAACAGTAGATTACAGGGTGGTGATGATAGTGCATCCGAGAGATATATATTTACACAATTAAATACGCTCACCCGTTATTTGTTTCCAGAGGCGGATGATGCGATTCTTAGTTATTTGAATGATGATGGAACGATTGTCGAGCCAGAGTATTATGTGCCGATTATTCCATTTGCCCTCATCAATGGGATTTCGGGTATTGGTACGGGATTTTCGTGTAATATCGAGCCGTATAATCCTAAGACGATTATCCAGTATTTGAAAAATAAGCTTGCGAAGCAGTTGACAGATGCGATTGATTTTGTCCCTTATTATGAGGGATTCAAAGGGACAGTTCGGAAGATTTCTGAGCAAAAATACTTGGTGCGGGGTTTATACGAAAAGCTAGGTGATGATAAGATTCGTATTACGGAGCTGCCTGTTGGAACCTGGACTATGCCTTATACGACGTTTTTGGAATCACTCATGGATGCGAGTGCAGTCGATAAGGCTGGGAAAAAGATTCCGCCAACCATCAAGGACTTTACCTCGATTTGTACGGAGGTCTCTATTGATTTTACCGTGGTCTTTCCGAAGGACCGACTCGCTGAATTAGAGGCATCGGTTGATGCGAACGGATGTAATGGTATCGAAAAGCTATTGAAGTTATTCACTACGGTCAGTACGACAAATATGCATATGTTTGATTCGAACATCAAGTTGCATAAGTATGCTAGTGTGCAAGAAATAATCGATCACTTTTATGGTGTCCGTATGACAACGTATCAGAAGCGTAAGTCGTTTTTGGTCGCGGCTATGGAAAAGAAATTGGTCAAGCTGTCGAATCGTGCCCGATATATTCAAGAGACTCTGAAGGGTACAGTTGATTTGAGACGTAAGACCGCTGACCAAGTGGTGGCATTATTGACGGGCCTCAAGTTTGACTTGTATGACGGTGACTTCAAATATTTGATGAAGATGCCGATGGACTCAGTGACCCAGGAAAATGTCGATGCGATTATGAAGGAGAAGGCGGATACAGAGGCAGAATTGTCAACGTTGAAGACGACTACATTGGAACAAATGTGGTCGAGTGAGCTTGAGATACTTGATACGCAATATGATTTGTATAAGAAGAAACGTGAAATGATACAAAGTGGCACAAAGATAGGTGGTGACGGATCTAAGAAAATCCCGGGTAAGAAGATTGTTCTCAAAAAGTAATTTACACCGATGAAGATTTAAAATGGGACAAACCTCCGTAGGAGGTTTGCCTTTTAATTCATTTATCGGTAACGTTGCCCTTAAATCTCTATTGAGACGCCCGAGGGCGTCCCATTATAAATC
>Ga0136642_1001053_pt1 | contig 12417 bp, 6 predicted proteins | sample LowCatLa1302831Y_FD_115313 | JGI IMG/M metagenome (GOLD analysis project Ga0136642, IMG submission 115313) | Freshwater microbial communities from Lower Cathedral Lake, Yosemite National Park, California, USA - 13028-31Y | ecosystem: Environmental > Aquatic > Freshwater > Lake ... | reverse complement strand
GGGTCCAGGGACGGGTTTGACAGGGACGGCGACCGGTTTCACGACTGGTCTGGCCCAGAACCTCACGGGCACGCCCAACATCGCGGTCGGGAACATCTACGCCTCGAACGCCCTTTCGACCACGAATGTATTTGCGTCCGGGAACGTCGTGGCGACCCGGTTCATGAGCGCGGGAGGGTTCACGGTCGCTGCGGGCGGTCCTATACTCGGAGTCACGGGTAACGTGTACGCATCGAATGCCTTTTCAACGACCAACGTGTTTGCGACCGGGAACGTCGTGGCGACCCAGTTCATGGGTGCAGGAGGGTTCGCAGTCGTTGCGGGCGGTCCGACCGTAGGCGTCACGGGCAATATTTATGCTTCGAATGCCCTCTCGACGACTAATCTATTTACAGCCGGGTTCACGTCGAACGCAACAAATACGATATTCAATTTTGACACTCTAACAATTCCATTTATTTCAGCCACAACGATGAATGTCGCATCGACTTCAAACTTGGGCACCACCTTCATCACCAGTTCGAACGTCTCGGGAACTTCAAATTTGAGCACCACCTTCATCACCAGTTCGAACGTCTCGGGAACTTCAAATTTGAGCACCACCTTCATCACCAGTTCGAACGTCTCGGGAACTTCAAACTTGGGCGCCACCTTCATCACCAGTTCGAACGTCTCGGGAACTTCAAACTTGGGCCAAGTTGTGTCGTCTGGCCAGGTTGTGTCGAGGGGCGCGTCTGGTGTTGGCGTGTGTTCGCCGATCGTGTTTCGTCAAGGTACGGGTACAAACTGGAATACGCCGGCCGCCAACACAGCGACGGTCGCGGTGACGAGCGGCGCGGTCCAGATGCAGTGCGGCGCAAACACCATGCCGACGGGCGTGACGACCCAGTTCATTCCTTTTCCGGCCGCTTACACAAACAACCCCACAGTTCTCGTCACATCGTATGGAACGACGGGAAATATCTGGGTCGCCTCGGTCACATCGACCAACTTTTCAGTCTCGGCAAATGTGCCGCTTCAATTTGAATGGTTGTCTATTGGCATATAGTCACGTCGGATAGCCCAAGGGTCGATCCGAATATTTCAATCTCGTATATATTGCCCCCATAGTTTGTAGAGGCTCCACCGCTGCCAATATATAGATAATTTCCCGGATCACTCCGAGCGGCGTTTGGGGCGTACACAACACCTACAGCCGATGCATTTTCATACAATGTCATAGAACTATACGCAGATGATGACCAGGTAACACTCGATTTTGTAGATGAAATAGCAGTTTGTCCAAATATGTATCCTTCGGCATTGCCCACCTCATTCGGATACCCGCCTACCGTAGCCTCGCCGCCACCCAGAGTACCAAGCCACCATTTTTTAGCACCGGTCGTCCATGTCGCACCGGATACTCCTTTGTACAAAAGAACCCCACCGACCGTGTTGTTCACCACGGCGCGTATGGTATATTGATAATTTGTTCCGAAATTAAATGTAAAATTCGAATTGAACATGGTGGTAGAAGTTCCGTTAAATATAAGAGAGTACGGACTGGTCCCTAAATTAATCACGGGTTGATTTGCAGCGATCGCTTGGGTCACGTCTTTTCCAGCACCCGATTGGTCGTACCACGTCGTTACGTATCCGGTCGCGCCTCCGAGCCAACTCGCGAGTGGTTGACCGGTGACCGGGGCAGTCAAAAGGTTCCCGAGTCGGTCGGCGTAAAAGTCGTAACTCGGTGCGTCTCCATAGAGGTTCCATGATGCCAAATTAACAAGATTTCGTTGATTTACAACTGAATTTGAATTTCCTATAACATTAACGACTAAACGATGATATGTCCAGGGCAAAGAATTCGATGTTATAGGTACATTTATTGTAATTCCTTCTTGAGGTGGCGTTATATTAGTTTGTTGATGAACGTTCGACCAATTGGAACCATCGTTTGATCCGGCAATCCAAAATGTCGTCGGAGTTCGGTTCGCCCACCAGCCATTGTCTTGGCGCCCTACAAGCGTATAACTTCTTAAAATAATTGAAGTAGGTGATTGAATTTGAAACCACTCACCCGATACGGAAACTGAACTTATAGTTGTAGCATTTGAACCTATATATGTACCGGTGGATAAATTATAAGGAAATGCTGTAGCTTGTTCGTAATACGTATTGATGTTATTGTCGAATATGTACCATATGGTACTATTAGGCACGGATGCCGTCGCGACATACGTTCCATTTCCGTACAATTGACCGGATATCACCGTCGTGTTTGAAGTCATGGCGACCGGTGGCCACTGAACCACAACCGCAGGGTACGCTCGGACCGCCACAGCCTTCGCCGTACCGCCATTGACCGCGCGGAGACTGAACGCGCCGACCGCCGAACTCGTTGCGGCTTGGGACAACTGGGAAAATAACGGGGTTCCGGTGAGGCCGCTGCGCGGTATAGGCAGCGACAATTGGTTCCTATAGATTGATGAAATTTGATCCGGCGTCAACGCGCGCGGAAATATGATGAATTCACCCATTTCGCCAATGAAGCCAGAACTGTAGTACGCTGCAGTCCCTATAGTGAAAATCGTCGACGCGTTCGCCGTCACCTGGGTCAGTGTAGAGATGGACGCCCCGCTCGCCGACCCGTTGACGTAGATTCGCTGATTCGCCGCGGTCAATGTAACAGTTGTGGAAATGGTAGGCTCGGTCGCACCAGTGAAGGATGCGGGAAGAACGGAAGCGGAGGTGATGGCGTCCTGATACGAAGAGTCAAGGAAGCCGACTGTTGTCAAACCTGCATTTGGCATCACGAGCGCAAAACGTGTATTATTTCCGTAAGTCGTCGCGACCGATGTCTGCAGGACCCAACCCGAATTTGCACCGTATCCATAAACGGCATCATTACCCATGGTTCCTAGACGCTTCGACGTACATGTTATAGTAAAGTCTGTTCCGTTCAGGAACGCCCCGCCCGCAACGTTAAATCCCGCAAGTGTAGTATTTACAGCCCATTGCTGGTTTAGATTTGAAGTTGGAGTCAGCGTCGAGTTTGTGCCAGTCGCGTTTCGCCCCTGACCAGATTGATCGTACCACGTCAACACGTTCCCGGTTGTCGCACTTAAAAAAGTTTGAAGCGTTGTTCCATTCTGAACGTTTGATAAATTTCCGTTGATATCGGCAATAAAATTGTTTGACAAGAGATCCGAATTTCTCCGAACTTGTACGACCGGTCCCGTGTATCCGAGTCTCAAGAGTCTCAGACTCACGGCACACGCCGCAGGTACAGATAGAACATCCAGAATCCCACTTTGTGACGTGAGGGTCCCCAGCCCCCCAATCGTGTTCACCAAACTCATCTATTTTTAAGTCTCGATTAAAAGTAGATGAGTTTCACACGGTCGGGCGGGGCGCCCCCAGCGCTGTACACGGCCGTCCCGGTCGTCCGGGTCACGACGAGTTACACAGCCTTGGCGACCGATTACTACATCGGCGTCAACGGGGCCGGGGTCACGGTCACCTTGCCCCTCGGGTCCACGACGTACCCCGGGAAAACCTATGTCGTCAAAGGTGAATCCGGGAACACATTCAACGTCCAGACATCGGGTCCGGACCGGATCGACGGGTCAGCCACTGTGACCGCGACGACGGGATACACAGCCCTGACGTTCCTATGGGCCGGTTCATTGTGGTCGGTTATTTAATCTCTGGGTGTACTAAGGGATGACGTACTTTCCACCCGTGACCGCGAACGTCTCGGTAGCCAACTCGACGACGACAGCCCTGGGTGCTAATCAAACCTTTGCAGGAACGCCCGAGGATGTCAGTCAGTACGCATCCCTGAGCGTCTCTCGATGATGTGCGCGTTTATACGGGCGTCATGTCTGCGGCCGAGTGCGGGCGTCTCTACGCCTACGAATCAAACCTCGCGGGCGAAGCGCTCATCATCGCCAATCCAGGCTACGTCCAGATTGCATCGATCGACGCCCCTGCATATTTTTTTTCTAGTAATAAGTATATGACACAGGCCCAGCTGAACACGCACAACTTTCTGAAAGGCATGTACGACAACATCGGGCTTGGGAATGCAAACGGTCTGATTGCTCGAATGGAATCAGTCCCGCCGTCGGTGTTTGCGCTTATTAGTAAAGATCCAGTGTTTTTTGCACATCTCGTTGACATGCTGAAGAAACTAAAGAACAAGAACTATTCGGGTATTAACCAACTCAACTTTGATCGTCGGGCAACAGCTGCAAGTAAAGTGGTCGGCAGGGCTCTTGCCAATGCCGCGCGAGAAAACAATGCGCGAGTTCAAGCGGCAAATGCAGCTCGTCTCCAGAGGACACGTAATGCCGCCGCGGCAGCTGCACGTAATGTCGCCGCGGCGCGAAACGCTTCGACGGCCGCCGGAGCAAACCGCGCTGCGAAACGTGCCGCACAGCACGCAGCGACAGCGAGCCGGGAGGCGAATCAGACGACAGGCAGCGCAGCAGAAGCACGTGCTGCCGCCAAAGCAGTCAGGAAAGCAAATGTAAACGCACGTGCGGCGGCGCGCGTTGCCGCTACACGAGCTGCTTTGGAAGAGGAACAAAGGAAGCAAGCAGTTTTTGATGCGGAAACGGATCGTTGGAAAGAGAACTTTGCGCGCCGACGTGCACAGGGTCGTTCGGTCCGTGAAGTCATCCGTAACATGGCCAAAGAGCACCTGAACGTGGCCATCCCCGCCAACGGGAACATTAGGAGGGAACATCTTGCCCGTATTCACCCGGATAGCTCGACCAAACACAAGGCTCTTCGTACTGTACTCACCGCGTATCTTACCGCGCATCCTTGATTTTTTTATCAGTAAAAGTATGGAATCGAGAGCGGCCCGTCGGTACATGGCCAGTTGGCTCGAGCGTAACCCGGGGGGCGACGCTGAGGGTGCATGGAACGCCCTGGCCCCTGAGACCCAGGCCCACCTTTTCATACTGAGTCGCCGCGAGGTCCAGTCCGGTGACGATATTCGCGAGGGCCTTCTTGCGACCCTACACTCGTACCAGGGAAGCCGGAACATAAAAAAACTTTTCGAAGAGGCGATAGGCCACGTCGAATACAATTAATTCACGGGTACTACTAGATGGCCGCGACGACCTACTTCGGCGACCTCCTCGTCACGGGAAACACAACCTTCCAGGGAAGCTTGTCGGTCCCGAGCACGACCGAAAATACATTCTACTCAAACATCAATCCGACCGCCGGGTCGACCGTGTCTCTCGGGACATCCGCCCGACCCTTCACGCAGGCCTTTTTCAGTCTTCGGGCCAATACGACCTCGGTCTATGTGACGACCCTGTCCGACCCGATCGGGATCGGGACCTCCGCGAGTTCGTCCGGTATGATCACCCCTGGGAATATTACAATTTCAGATTCAATTTCAGTCACGAACGTCCTTGTACAATTGGCAAATACAATCTCGATGAATGTGAATTTTGTACAAGGGTCGATCGGTATCGGAACGGTCGCACTCCCGGGCACGACCCTGAATGTCGCCGGGACGATGAGTGTTTCATCTAGGTTCCAGGCCCCGAGTCTCAACGCATCAGGAACACTCAATGCGGCCACGGCCAACATCTTCTCATTGGTCGTCTCGGACCAAAATACACTGGCCATAAAGGGGTTCGGTACAATTTCAAACTCAATATCAACGACCAATGTGTATGCGACGACCGCAAATGTCACCACGCTCAACACGGCCAATTTCACCACGTTTTTGGGCATCGGAACGACCGGTCCGTCCGGGACCGCCATGTACGTCCAGGGCGACCTGGGATCGTCAGCGAATATCGGGGCGCCCAGTACGCTCGCGTCGAGATTTACGGGCACGGGCCTACTCAATGTCACGACGGTCGTGGCCCGGTCAAACGTGAGTGTCGGGACCGGGGTCACACGGGCGAATTTGACCGTCCAGGGGAATGTCTACGTCTCGAACTCATTCACGGTCCCGCAGGTTTATTCAGGCACGATGAATGTCGCGGGGGGTTCAAACGTAACCACGGGGACCGTGACCAGTTCACTTTCGGTCGGTATTATAAGTGGCGCGAATCTGACCGTCCAGGGGAACGTCTACGTATCGAACTCGATCCAGACCGGGGTGGTCTATGCCGGGGCGAGTGTGAACACCGCGACGCTCAATACGGGCTCGATCTTTGGATCCGTTGTCTCGGGTGGAAACGTGTACGTCACAAAAACAATCACCGTACCGACCGCGAATGCCTCTCTGAATAGCAATGTCATATCGGGAAACACGGTGACACTCACGGTCTCGTCGGGTAATCTGGTGACCCCGGGGAACGTCTACATATCGAACTCGATCCAGACTGGTACGGTCTATGCCACGATGAGTATAAACACCGCGACGCTTAATACTGGGTCTATTTTCGGCCCCGTGGTCTCGGGTGGAAATGTGTACGTCTCGAAAACGACGACCGTCGGGAACCTTTTCGCGACCACGGCGAACGTTCAGGGAACGACCAACATTTTCAGTGTAAGTGTGCTCTCGTCCGTGGGTCCCGGTGCGAACCTGTCCGTCCAAGGGAATGTCTACGTATCGAACTCGATCCAGACCGGGACGGTCTATGCCACGATGAGCATAAACACAGCGACCCTCAACACGGGCTCGATCTTTGGACCGATCGTCCCGAGTGGGAACATCTACGTTTCGAATTCTTTTGTGACGACGAACGTTCTGACGACCCGTATGAATGTTAGTTCCGGAACGACCCTGTTTTTGAACCCCCCGACGAACCTTGGTATAGGGACCGACCCGGTCGGGAACGCCCTCTCGGTCTCCGGGAATGCGTCCGTATCAAATTCAGTCACGACCACGAACGTTTTTGTGACGACCCTGAGCGCGAGTACCATAAACACGTCATCTGTATCCGGGACTGTCGGGGTCGGGGTCCTGACCGATTTTTCGACGGTCCTGAAAGTCTCCGGGAACGTACAGGCGACCGTATCGGTCCAGACATCAAACATTTTTGCACAAACTATAAACGTGACAAGTTCAAACATCTTTTCGGTAACGGCCAGTTCAATCGGACCCATAAACGGCTCTCTATTTGCCTCGAACGCAATCACGACCGACAATATTTACGGAACGACCGCAAATGTCATGGGAACATTCTCGACAAGTTCGGCGCTCCAAGTGACTTCGATCGCGGGCCTGTCCGGGAACATGTACGCGTCGAACGCCCTGACGACCACGAACGTTCTCGCGACTGGTCTGCTCAGTACCCAGACTTTGAATGTCACATCGATCTTTGGGGCGCCCATGTCTTTTGCCGGGAACGTCTACGTATCGAATTCGGTCTCGACCACGAATGTTTTTGGCGTGTCCATAAATGTCGCGAGCACACTGAATGTCAGCACTACGGTGACGCTCGGATCTCTCGTCGTGAATTCATTCGAGAACCCACCCTCGAACATCTACATGGCCGAGGCCATACGTACGACGAACCTGTTCACGACGAACCTGTTCGCGACGTCAATATATGGCTCGGTCGGTATAGGGACATCCGGGGTCGGTGCAAATTTGACCGTCCGGGGCAACGTGTTCATAACAAGTACAGAATTGAACGTATTCGATGTGACCGCCCGGGATACCGTATACTATACCTTCGATCGATCGAAACAGTCTCCGCACCTTTTACCGACACTCGCAAATGCGGCCGCTATACAAGCCTGGATCAGACCGTCCCAGAATCCATTCTGGGCATCGGGCCAAATGTACTCGGATGGTCCTTCGGGCCCTTCCGGATCCCAATCATTTTACGGGTCCGTTTTGATCCCGGACGGGCGGGTCGTGTTTGTTCCGTACGATGAACCGGCCATTGGAATATACAACCCTGAGACGAACACGTACTCGTCGGTAAACCCGGTGGGCCTTCCTGTGGGGCCCGCCAAATTTGCCGGGGGTGTCCTGACCCGGGACGGGAACGTCGTGTTTGTTCCATCAAATTCGGGAGTCGTCGGTGTTTTTAATCCGGTCAATCTGACATTTTCGTCGGTCAACGTGACGGGTGTCCCATTTAATGGTGGCGTTCTCGCCCCGAGCGGGAATGTCGTTATGGTTCCCACGACCGTCACGCAAATGTACCAGTACAATCCCGTGTCCCGCATCGTATCCGGGATGGCCGCCATCGCCGGGACTTACCGGGGTGGAGTTCTGTTACCGAACGGAAACGTCGTGACGATCCCGTCCTCGTCAGGTTCTTCTATAGGTCAGTACAATTCGGTCCTCGATACATTTTCTAAAGTGACCGTGACAGGTTCAGGGTACGCGCACGGAGTCCTGGCCCCGAACGGGAATGTCGTGTGCGTGCCCAATGGGACCCAGGTCGGTGTGTATAATCCGACCACCCAGATATTTTCCGCGGTTACAATCCCGGACTCGGGGTTTTTCACCGGAACTCTGTTACCGTCCGGACTTGTCATGTTTTCCCCCATGACCGGGGCAAAAATAGGATTATTTGATCCCATAAAATTGACCTATTCGTCGGTACCGGCGACCAGGACCGGTTTTGCGGGCGGAAAACTCATTCCCAGTGGTCAGGTCATTCTGGCCCCGCACAATAGCACGACAATTGGTATACTCGATACGTTCGTACCGAGTTCGGTCGAGTTTTGTCTGAGCCCGTACTTCAATAAATAAGTTCTTACAATGTAATAGATAATGCCGACAATTACCAATTTCGGTGATACGGTCACGACCGGAATAACGACCCTCCAGCAAAATTTGACGGTCCAGGGGGCGACATCCACCTTTGGCGGGAACATTCTCGTCGGGGGGTCCGCGCCCGTCTCACTCGGTAACGTGACGAACAAGTTCGGGACCTTATGGGCCGTCTCGGCAAATGTCCCGTTGATCAACACTTCGTCGCTCTACGGAACCACAGGATTTATAGGGATCGGGACGATTCCCGTCACGGGCGGTGCGACCCTCCAGATTCAGGGGAATGTCTATGCGACCAACGCACTCACGACCACTAATGTGTTCGCGTCCGGAAGTGTGAACACGACAACACTCAACACGAGTAGCATATTCGGGACGGCCGGGTTCATCGGAATCAATACGACCGTCACGAACGCATCTCTGACCGTGGCCGGGTCCGCGTCCGTCTCGACCTCTCTTACGGCCGCGACACTTATCGCGACCTCGTCGGCAAATGTCGCCGGGGCCGCAAACGTATCGACCCTCATTGTTCTTTCGAACATCGGGATCGGAACAGCCCCCGGGGCGGCAAATTTGGCCATCCAGGGGAATGCATACGTTTCAAATTCTCTCGTGACGACAAACGTGTATGCGTCCGGGACGTTTAACGTGACCACGACCAATGTCACCTCAATCTTTGGAACGGCCGGGTTTGTCGGGGTCAACACCACGCCCGTACTCGGAGGGGCGACCCTGTACGTCCAGGGGAACGTCTACGCCTCGAATGCACTCGTGACCGGAACGATCCTCACGACCACCGCGAACATCACGACCCTGAATGCCCTTAGCGTAACGGCCGTCTCAAACCTTGGAATCGGTACGACACCGGTCACGGGCGCCGCGACCCTATATGTTCTCGGGAACGTATACGTCTCGAATGCGATAACGACCGGCAATGCAATCATAGTTCCATCGGCCAATCTCACGACCCTGAACGTCCTGACACTCACGGTCACATCAAATGTGGGAATTGGAACCGCGCCCGTGAGTGGCGGGCCGACCGTTGCCGTCCAAGGGAACCTCTATGCGTCCAACGCCCTTTCGACCACAAATGTCTATGCGACCACGTCGATCAACACGGCGACCCTGAACGTCACGTCAATCTTTGGAACCGCCGGGTTTGTCGGGGTCAATACGACCGATGCGTCCGGGACAACCTTGTATGTCTTTGGAAATGTCTACGCCTCGAACGGAATCAGTGCGCCCAATATCATGGCGTCGAGCCTAAACACGACCAGTCTATCCGTGACGACCCTCACAATCACATCAAACCTAGGGATCGGGACGACACCCGTGAGTGGTGGGCCGACCGTTGCCGTCCAGGGGAACGTCTACGCGTCCAACGCAATCACGGCCACGAACATCTATGCGACCACGTCAATCAACACGGCGACAACAAACGTCGCATCAATCTTTGGACCCACGGGGTTTGTCGGGGTCAACACGACCAATGCCTCCGGGACAACCTTGTATGTCTCCGGGAACGTCTATGCGGCCAATGCCCTCTCGACCCCGAATGTTTTTGCGACGACCATGAACGTGTCGTCGACCCTGAACGTCCTTACACTCACAATCACGTCAAACCTAGGGATCGGGACGACGCCCGTGAGTGGTGGACCGGCCGTTTACGTCCGGGGGAATGTCTACGTCTCGAACGCAATCACAACCACAAATATCTTCGTGACATCCTCACTCAATGTCGCATCGCTCAACGTTACATTTTTCACAATCTCAGCGGGCATGGGCATCGGCACAAACCCGGGAACGACCAATCTCTATGTTGTCGGGAATGTCTACATGTCCAATGCACTCTCGACCACGAACGTCTTTGCGACGACCATGAATGCGTCGACCCTTAACGTATCGTCAATATCGGGCGGGGTCGGAATCGGGACGACCTCAGCATCGGGTGCGACGCTCTACGTCGCCGGAAACGTCTATGCCTCAAACTCCCTTTCGACCACGAATGTGTTCGCGACGAACATGAACGTGGCCACGATCAATGCGACGAGTCTCGTGGTCGGTGGAACTTTCACAGGGTTTTCAGTTTTCACGATCGCGTCAAATTTGATCGTCGCGAACGCCGTGACGACCACAAACGTGTTCACGACAAACGTGACCACGACGGCTATTTACGGGACCGGGGGGTTCCTGGGAATCGGGACGAACGGGCCATCCGGGACGACCCTGTACGTCCAGGGAAACATGTACGTGACGAACACTCTGTCCGTATCGAACCTTGTCGTCAGCAATTTGTACTATGGTGAGGACCTTACGAAACAGAGTCCGTACCTTTTGGCGACACCCTCAAACGCAACAGTGATTCAGGCGTGGGTTTCGGCAACCTGTAACGCGGCCGCTCGGTCATGGTGGGCAACAACACCCGGACCCGTGTTTGGGCTGTTTGTATCGGGTCGGCCGGGAACTTTCGGCGCGTCGGTCCTTCTCCCGGATGGTCGGGTCTTGTTCCCGTCGACCAGTTCTATCGGGTTTTACAATCCAAGGACTCTTTTGTTTTCGTCCGTGTCCATCGGGTCGACCCAGACGTTCGCGGGTGGTGTCCTGGTCCCGTCCGGAAATGTCGTCATGACGCCTTCGGCGCCAGGGTCAAATGTAGGAATGTTCAATCCGGTGAATTACACATATTCGAATATTCCCGTCCCTGGGGGATTGACCAGCGCATGGACGAACGGGGCCGTCGTGGCACCATCGGGGAATGTCGTGTTTGTTCCGCGAGCGACAGCGAACGTCATTGAATTGAACCCGGTCACCTTTGTCATATCGAATGTCCTGAGCGTGTCCGGAACGACCGGCGGGGTTGCTTATACGGGCGGGTGTTTGATACCGACCGGGAATATCGTATTTTCACCCGGGACCGTCTCGGATAAGATCGGTATGTACAACCCGGCCACGACCACATTCTCAGCCACGGTCGGCACGGGAATGGCTTCCGGGTTCAACTCGGTCGTGTTGGGACCTGATTCGAACGTGATATTGGGGGCCGGGGTCGGGTCGAATATAGCCGTCTTTTCACCGGGCGCATCGACCGTTTCAAATGTTCAGTGCGGGACGAGTCTGTCGGGATCGGGAGTCCTTGCCCCGAATGGCAACATCTACTTCAATTCAACCTCGAACATCGTCATGCTCGATCCGGCCGCACTGAGAGTTTCAAATATCCAGATCAGTTGGGCGGGCGGTGGGAACAGACCCGCCCGACTCGTTCCGAGCGGTCAGATTATATTCAGTCCGGACAGCACGGGCTCGGTCGGGATCCTAAACACGATGACACCAGCACCCGTCGAATTCTGCATAAGTCCGTACTTTAATAAATTCTAGGCTAGTGTTAATGAGCGAGACATTCTTCTACGGTTCGAAAAATCTCGTCGGGATCGGGTCGGTCGGAATCGGGACGACGAATCCGAACGTGGCCCTGGACGTCTACACGGGAACCATGAACGCCGCGACTGTCACGGCCACAAATGTCTTCGCAAACACCCTGACCCTTATTGGTACTGTGAATCAAACGACGCTCAACGTCACGGGCAACATCTACGCCTCGAATGCCCTTTCGACCACAAATGTCTTCGCAAACACCCTGACCCTTATTGGTACTGTGAATCAAACGACGCTCAACGTCACGGGCAACATCTACGCCTCGAATGCCCTTTCGACCACAAATGTCT
>Ga0136642_1001052_pt1 | contig 12422 bp, 12 predicted proteins | sample LowCatLa1302831Y_FD_115313 | JGI IMG/M metagenome (GOLD analysis project Ga0136642, IMG submission 115313) | Freshwater microbial communities from Lower Cathedral Lake, Yosemite National Park, California, USA - 13028-31Y | ecosystem: Environmental > Aquatic > Freshwater > Lake ... | reverse complement strand
TCTCGAAAAGATGACGGTAGTCCCCGTGGGCGTAGACCACGATACGTTCAAGCCCGACGCCACAATTGTCAAAATCAAAGGACGCATTATTGTGACAACGAGCAGCGATGCGCCAATGAAGGGTTTGGTGCCACTTCTAGAGGCGGTCGCACAAATTCGGATCTCAAGGGATGTTTCACTGACCATAATTGGCAATCCCTCAGCGCATGGCCCCATCGCTGCCGCCCTTTCGCGTCTTTCACTCGCTGAGCATGTGCACACGGTGTTTGGAGTGAGTGACGATGAATTAGTGGCTAAATACGCTGAGGCCGAGGTGGCGGTTGTTCCAAGTCTGTATGAAGGCTTCAGCCTGCCCGCGATTGAGGCAATGAGTTGCGGAGTGCCTTTGGTCGCCACCACGGGTGGCGCCTTACCTGAAGTAGTCGGCGAAAATGGCGTGACGGGATTATTGGTCGAGCCTGGAAACGTGAGTGCCTTGGCCGATGCAATCGAGCAGTTACTTGAGGACGAGACACTTCGGAAAAAAATTGGCGCAGCGGGTCGTGCGAGAGTACTCCATCGCTTTACTTGGGAGGTAACCGCTCGGGGCACCGAAGCTTGTTATCTAGCCCTATTAAATGAAACCGACCTTCCCCTGGCGATGACCTTTAACTAATGCTCACGGCAGATCTGAATCGACTAGAGCTGAGCTCGGCGGACCTTGTTTTAGACCTCGGTGCGGGCTTTGGGCGGCATGCCTTCGCCGCACTCCGCAGAGGCTCAAAAGTAATTGCGCTTGATTCTGGTCAGGTGGAGATGGATTCGGTACGCGCAATGTTTGGAGCCATGCGTGAAGTAGGGGAGATCCCCCGAGAGGCGACCGCCGAAGCACTTCGCGCGGACCTGGGGGCACTACCTTTCCTGCCCGCAACTTTTGATGTGGTTATCTGTTCGGAAGTCATGGAGCACATTCTCGATGAAACTCTTGCCCTCTCAGAGCTCGCACGAGTAGTGAGAGTGGGCGGAAAAATTGCCGTTACGGTTCCGCGTAAGATGCCGGAGAAAATTAATTGGGCGTTATCGGACCGTTATCACTCTGTGCCGGGCGGTCACATTCGGATTTATTCTCGATCTCATCTGGAAGCACTACTGGCAGCGATGGGATTTCAGATTGATGGGCATAAATATGTCCACGGACTGCACTCGCCCTACTGGTGGCTTAAATGTTTAGTGGGTACCGAAAACGATAATCATCGACTGGTCGCGATGTATCACCGTTTTCTCGTTTGGGACATCATGAAGTCGCCACGTACAACCCGATTCCTCGAACAGCTTCTTGCACCAGTCATCGGTAAATCCCTCGTAATCTACGCCACGAGAGTTGCAAACTAGTGGCCACTACCGCTGAAGGAATTTCCCTCGACTTGTCCGAGCTGGCCGCGGGGCTGGCCACCTTTCAGTCGCCCAGCGGGCTGTTTCTGCAGACGCGAGGCGGTGTGGGGGACCCATGGAATCATGTAGAAGTGCTGATGGCCCTGACGGTAACGGGTGAGTATGAACTAGCTCAGCGGGGCTATCGGTGGCTACAGAAGAACCAATTGGGAGATGGCTCGTGGTTCCACTACTACCGCGCGGATTGCATTCATTCAGCACGAATTGATTTCAACGTGATTGGTTACGTCGCGACGGGCCTACTGCAGTATTTCCAATGCACCAATGACTTTGAGTTTGTTCGAGAGTTGTGGCCGACGGTTGAACGCGCGACAAAATTGATTACGAGTCAGATTGGAGAGGATGGTGGTATTGCATGGTCGCTCGATTCTCGCGGGCGGTTCGAGGCCTTTTCGTTGCTCACTGGTTCCTCTTCGCTGGCGCACTCACTCCAGAGTGCGAACACACTCGCATTGTTACTTGGGTGCCCGCCACCGGTCTCCACTAAATTGTTGGGCGCACTCCAGCACCGTGTCGCCAAGCATCCAGAACTTTTCGCTGATAAGCAACAGTTCGCCATGGACTGGTATTACCCAGTTGTAGCCGGAGTGAAATCGTTTAGTCCGAGTAGCCGCAATGACTTCGAAAAGCTATTCCTGATTGACGGTCTTGGGGTTCGTTGCGTTTCGACTTCCGATTGGGTGACGACCGCCGAAACATCGGAATACGCCCTTACCTTATTGCGCAGCGGTGATCAGGAGGCCGCCCGTAAAGTGCTCGTGGACATTGGGCAATTGAGGTCACCGGACGGTCTTTTCTACACCGGTATGGGCCACCCCTCGCGGGTGACCTTTCCCCATGACGAGGTCAGTAGCTACAGCACTGCAGCGTTCCTCCTGGCGTGGGACGCACTCGAAAAGATAACCCCTGCTCACGGGCTTTTCACGGCCGAGGTTGAGCTGGCGCCCCACTCGGATTGTGCCTACTGCTAACGAATTCGAACCAGCACGCGTAGTGAGCCAACTTCGGCAACATCGACAAAAACACCACTCTGAAGAGCGGCACGGTATATCTCGTAGGGAACCTGACCGCCGTCGGAGGGATTACTAAAGACATCGTGAATCAACAAGAGGCCCCCGGTATTTATTTTGCGGGCCCAGAGTTGGAAGTCGCGCCACGCCACATCGTGGCCGTGTCCACCATCGATGAAAAGTAGATCGAGCGGCTGGGCGAAGTGTTGGGCGACAATTGAGGATTCCCCCACGATCCCTACGACCGTGTTCTCCAAGCGGGCTCGGGCTACTGTTCGTTGCCAGTGAGGCAATGTGTTCAAACGCCCATCTTCTAAATCAACCAGGGTTGGATCGTGGTGGGGCCAGCCCACCTGATTTTCCTCCGAACCGTGATGATGATCCAGGCAATAAAGCAACGAAGAACTCTGCTCTGCGGCGGCGCCTAAGTAGACACTGGACTTTCCGCAGTAAGAACCGATCTCCATCCAAGTCGCATTTGGTTTTCGCGCTCCGTGCAGTAGGGCGTTATCGAAGAGGGCTCGGCCCTCATCGGGGGGCATAAAGCCGGTAACCGAATCGGCTAGGGTGAGAAGCTCAGAGACTCGGGTCACGCTGCGAGCAGGTGAATCAGGGTGTACAAGCCCAGCCCAGCGAAGACAACGCCACCAAATCTGCGCACCAGAACGAGGGGAACCTTGCGCAAAATCAGACTTCCCCCGTAGCTGGCGAGAAAGGTCACCGCAATCAATCCAATTGAGGAGGCGGCGAAGACCAGCACGGGCTGGTGAGTTTTGGCCACGAGGTTGGCCGCCTGAATTTGAGTCAGGTCGCCAAATTCACCAATGAAGATGACCCCAAAGGCGGTGAGGGACTCACGAGCGAAGGAGGCGCGGTGCTCAGGGGCCGCCTCCCGCTCACCCTCCTCTTGAACTTTTTCGCCTTTAGCCAAGAGCAGATAGGCGGCACCGGCAAGAAAGAGCACAGCAATGATGAGCTCCTTGATGTGACTCGGCAAGAGGGTGAGCAGACCACCCGCAGCGCAGGCCAAAGCCATTTGAACAACAAAGGCACTGGCCGCACCGATGGCCACCGATAGGGGGCGAGCCTTCGAAGCCATCACCACGGTGGCGATCATGGTCTTATCGGGCAACTCCAATAGGAACATGATTCCTACGATGCCGAGAAACGCTCCAACGGACACGAGTTAGTTAGAACTGTTGACGAATTGAAGAGGCGAAGGCCAAGCCCACCCGCATGCGTTCGATCTGCTGTTGGATTGTTCGCTGCTCCCCACCGAGCGGGTGATCATTGTGAAACTGCTCTACGGTGTTGGCGAACTCTTCATCCTGGAAGAATGTGGGAACTCCCATGGCTAGACGTGAGTGAGTATTGGATGGAAACTTCTCCATGGCCTCGTCCCAACGCTTGGCAATGTACTGCCAGATTTTGCGACCAGTGTGCTTGTTCGTAGTCAAGATTCCGAGCAAAATTGCCGAGTCCTGGTTACGGAACTTGCTGAAGGCTTTCTCTGCGGCGTCAAAGGCAGTCTTCTCGGCGTTAAACGCCGACAGGCTGATTAAGTAACGCTGTTCGGTCTGAGGGTCGGCGGCGTTGTCGTAACGGTTAAGGAACTCCTCGTAGTCACCGGTTCGGTCTTGCCCACCAACAATTGTGAGAATCGTGCGAGCAATGTTTCCGTCCATGTTGTCGGCTTCGAAACGTCGGATGGCCTCGGCGATGACCTCAGGGTCTTTCACGATATTGCCCATGACGCCCAAGACGGTTGAGCGCAACTGCGGGGTCAACTCATCTTCGCCCGCCTTCGCATCCCATCCGAGCTTGGCCCACTCGGGGGCGAAGATCTCGCGAGCCTGCTCGGCCAAGACGGATTCGCTGGCCTGGCCGTAAATGACGCGGTTGACGTACCCGAAAGCGGTCGCCACCGTAGACCAAGGAGTCGGGTCGTTCAGGCCCTGCAGTCCCTTGGCGATGACCAAGAAGTCAGCCCAGGTGATGCGCGAAGCAAACAGCGAGGCCCACGAGTCAGCGAGCAAGGTAGCGCGCTCGAGTTCGTCAAGGTCCTTTATCCGCGGTGACAGTGCCGCCAGTTCGGCCTGACCGTAGCGGGAGCGGAATACTCCCGAACCTCCAGCGTTGACCACGAGTGGCAAGTCGCCCTCAACCGCAATGGGCTCAGTGCCCAGGAGGTGGCGGCTGACGGAACCACCCTGCAACGAGCGGGTGAGCACGGGAACGAGCCAGTTCTCGCCAATTGAACTTTCGCCACGCTTGGCGCCGTAGGCGAAGGGCTCCTGACTGAGTTTGCCATTTTCGAGAGTGATCAGAGGGTGGCCACCTTGCAAAATGAAGGTGTTCATCACGTTACGTACGGGCTGACCGGAGTGCTCTTCGAGAGCATCCCATAGGTCAGTAGTGACCGTGTTGGCGTAGCTGTGCTTCTTCAAGTACCGGCGAATGCCATCACGGAAGGTGTCCTCACCCAGGTACTGCTCAAGCATGCGCAGCACCGAGCCACCCTTTTCGTAGGTGAGTAGGTCGAACATGCCACGAGTGTCATCGGGGGAGATGACTTCGTATTCAATCGGACGAGTTGAGTGCAATCCATCAATCTGCATCGCAGCGTCACGGTCCACGCCGAACCCAACCCACATCTTCCACTCGGGCTTGTAGGCGTTGGTGCAGAGAATCTGCATAAAGGTTGCGAAGGCTTCGTTTAACCAAATGCCCTCCCACCATTCCATGGTCACCAAGTCACCGAACCACATGTGGGCAATTTCGTGAGCTACGACCTCTGCGACGCGCTGCTTCTCTGCGATAGAGCCTTTTTTAGGGTCAACCAAGAGAGCGGTTTCGCGGTAGGTAATGCAACCGAGGTTTTCCATGGCGCCGAATGCAAAGTCGGGAATAGCCAACATGTCCAGCTTCTCGCCGGGGTAGGGAATGTCGAAGTACTTGGAGAAGAAGCGAAGGGCGTGCGCACCTGAATCCATTGCCAAGTCGCTCAGGCCAGCCTTACCCTTGGGGTAGACAATTCTCAGGGGCACACCATCAACGTCAAGGGCGGCTGTTTCTTCGAAGGGTCCAACAACAAAAGCCACGAGGTAGGTCGACATCTTCATAGTGGGCTTATAGGCAATGGACTTTTGTCCATTGCCGAGGTCGGTCTCACTGAGCGCGGGTGAGTTTGAGTAAGCCGCGAGGTGCGAAGGCACCGTGAGGTTCACCTGGTAGGTGGCCTTAAATGAGGGTTCGTCCCAGCACGGAAAGGCCCGACGAGCATCGGAGTGCTCGAACTGAGTTGTAGCGATGGTGTGGCTGGTGCCGCTGTCGTCTTTGTAGGTGGAACGGTAGAACCCGTGCAACTGGTCATTCAAGATACCGTCAAAGTCAATCGCGAGCACTCCGGTGCCTACGGGGAGGGGTGAGTCAAAGTGCAGAGTTGCCGTTTCGTACTTTTCGTCAAAGGTGATTGAACTGGCGGTGTGGGTGGTGCCGTCGAGAGTAACCGTGGCGGTCCCGAGGGCTAGTTCAATGGCGTGCAGGGTGACCGCATTGGTGGCCGTGGCGACCTCAACATCGATCTCTACGCGACCGGCGAAGGAGAAAGCCTCCAGGTCGGGGGTCAGGAAGATTCGGTAGGCCGAAGGGACTACCTGACGATTGAGGCGGTATGGATTAGAAGTTGAACTCATAAACACCAACCCTAGAGCCAAATCTTCTAACCTCGCAAGGTGACTTCTCCGCCAACGCCCGTGACCCTCCGCCCCAAGCCCGCCCCCGGTCGCTTGGCCGTCACCGGCATCGGAAATGCCCTATTGGACATCATGGCTAAAGACCCCGAGGAGGCCTTCGCCAAGGTGGGCCTGACTAAGGCCGCTATGAACCTCATTAACCACGATCAGCTCGACGAGGTCTACCGCGCGATGGGCCCGACCATAGAAATGGGTGGCGGCTCGGCCGCGAACACCATTGCGGGCGTTGCCGCTCTCGGGGGCACTAGTGGATTTATTGGCAAGGTCGCGGAAGATGAGTTCGGCCAGCGATTTATTAGTGATATGAAATCACTCGGTGTGGAGCTCGATATGGCCTTTGCTCGCGAAGGTGATGGCGTCACCGGTCGCTGTCACGTATTTGTCACCGCCGATGCACAAAGGACAATGGCGACCTACCTGGGCGCAGCGAATCAATTACGGATGGAAGATATCAAGCAGGATTTGATTGCACGGTCGGAGATTACCTACGTGGAGGGTTACCTGTATGACCTGCCGCCCTCGAAAGACGCAATTCATAAGGTGACCAACTTTGCTCACGAACACGATTCAATGGTGGCGTTGTCGTTATCTGACAGCTTTTGTGTTGATCGACATCGCCGTGATTTCTTAGAGCTGGTCACGAACGACGTCGATGTATTGTTGGCCAATGAGGCGGAGATTCTTTCCCTCTTTCAGGTAACCGACCTGCAGCGCGCTTATGACTCCCTAGAGGAAATTGGTGTCCTATCCGTTATCACTCGCGGACCTACCGGTGCCGACGTAGTGACCTACTCGGGCGTGGTGTCAGTTCCCGCGATGGACGTACCAGTCGTCGTTGACCAGAATGGGGCGGGCGATCTTTTTGCGTCAGGCTTCTTATTCGGATTAGCGCTCGGCGCGGACCCCGTCGAGGCGGCGAACCTTGGCTCACTCTGTGCCGGCGAGGTCATTTCCCATTTGGGGGCAAGGCCCGAATCGGACCTTGAAGAGTTGGCGACGAACGCTGGTTACTTATAAACCCATCGCGTCAAGTTCGGCGTCGATAGCGCGGGTACGGACCGTTTCCCAACGAACCCAGTGAACGGTAATTGGAATGCAGGCTAAGAGCATTAACCCATCACCCCCAATCCACATGATGGCCCCACCGAGGTGGAAGTTTTGCAACACCCACTGACCGCCAGTGCCCATTGGCGCCAGGTCTAGCAATCCTTTGTATGGGACACGAGTCGTCATCATTAACGCCAAGCCGGTAAAGGTGTCCACGGGAACTGCAGCCATTACAAAAACCAATCGCAAACCGGGATGGAGTTGGCTACCTCGCTCAATTCCGAAGGCGATGCGAAAGAACAGATACCCCACGACGACAAAACCAATCTGCTCGGCGTGATGAAACCATTCATAGTTCAACATCACGTTGAACACCCCGGTCAGGTGCGACAGGGGAATAAATATGAAGTAGGCGAGAAAGGCGACGAGTGGGTGCAAGAGGCCGGTGACGACACGACCATCGAGGACCGAACGAACTCGAGGTGATCCGGCAGCGTAGAGGAGGTCGAGGGGGCCGGCGAGGGCGAAGAGGGGGGCGGCGACCATGATTAACAACAGGTGCTGGATCATGTGCACAGAAAAGTAGGACATGTCGTAGACGCCCAGAACCGACTCGGTGGCGAGAAAGGTGACGATGATGCCCGCACAGAAACTCAGAGTTCGCCACTTCGAATACGCGCGCACCCTCTTGAGGCCCCATAGGTACAGCAACGAAGCGCCGAGTAGTAAGGCGATTCCCCCCAGCCCGAGATGCCATTGGTTGAGATGGCTCCAGGAGAATGGGGCGTTCATAGTTACCACGCACCGACTTTACCGCTGTCAGTTCTCGAGCCAGTCAGCACTAGCATTGAGTCGTGAAATCGAAGTATCTCTCTCGCCGAGCCCTTTCGCTGAGCATTGCACTCTTTGCCTGGTTAGCCATGTGCGTCACCGCGGCGTGGTGGCAGGTGGGCCGAGCCGCTCAGGGCAACTCACTTAGCTTTCTCTATTCAATTGAATGGCCTGTTTTTGGCATCCTCGGCGTACTTGGCTGGATTGCTCTGGTGAACGCCGACACGATCTCCGCCCACCAGGAGAAGGCGCGACGTGAATATGAAGAAAAGATGCGGGCCCAGGCCCAAGCCGAACGAGACAAAGAGCTGGAAGATCCGGCGATGGCCGCTTATAACGACCATCTGGCCGAGTTAGCATCACAACCGAAGAAGAAACTATGGGGCCACTAATGGATGCAAGTTATCGCCGTTATCGGATTATGTCGTACGTGACGGGAACCACACTGTTGATGCTGCTCGCCACGTTCGTCTTGCACAGGATCAGCCCATCGGCGTGGCATTCAATTGCCTGGCTGGTTAGGGTCATCGGCGTGGGGCACGGCGTCGTGCTCTACCCGCTGTACATGATTGCGAGCTTCCAAATGGTGCTCAAGCACAAGCTGAATTTCTTGTTGCTGGTCGGAATGTTGCTGGCGGGATTCGTACCCGGCTTAGCTTTTTACCTAGAGCGCCGTATGCGAGTACGGCTCTACAGCGGAAGAGACTAGAAACGCAGAATTAACCGCGACCGCAGTTCGGCTTCTTACCGTGGTTCGCCTTTTTCTTGGCGCGAAGTTTGCGCTTAACAGTTCGCTTTGACATAGGTGACAATGATAGTAGGTAAATGGCGGGGGACGCCAACCGAGGGGCAAGATGACAGACAAAACGCTAGGGCAGCTCGTAATTGTGGCGACCCCCCTTGGAAACCTTGGCGATCTGTCTCCGCGAGCCCTCCAACTCCTCGCGAGCGCCGATGCGGTCTTTTGCGAGGACACCCGACACTCGCGGACGCTCTTCAGCGCTAACAACATTTCGCCCAGTGGTCGGCTTTTTGCCCTGCATGAGCACAATGAAGCCGAACAGAGTGGAGAGGTCATCACTCGTATCGCCAGGGGCGAAACGGTGGTGCTGATCAGTGACGCCGGAACCCCCGGCATCTCCGATCCGGGCACTCGGGTAGTGGCCGCGGTAGCGGCGGCGGGACAGGTCGTCACCACCGCACCAGGACCATCAGCGGTCATTGCGGCCCTCTCGGTAGCGGGTATTGACACCGAGCGCTTCGTCATGGAGGGCTTTGTGCCTCGCAAGGCCGGTGAGCGATTAGCCCGCTACGGAGAATGGGCGAAAGAGCATCGGACCATTGTGTTTTACGAATCTCCGCAGCGACTGCAAGCGACCCTCACCGAGCTAGCTCAGCACTTTGCCAATCGCCAGGTGTGCGTTGCGCGTGAGTTGACCAAATTGCACGAAGAGCTCATCCGGGGGTCGGTGGCGGAGGTGGCCAACCTCGTTGCGGGACGCGAAATCTTAGGAGAAATTGTCGTAGTCCTCGCTGGTGCGGGCGCAGCCCCACCGGTGGAAGACGAGGTGGTGGTGGCCTGTTTGCGTGATCGCCTCAACTCGGGTGATTCCACCAAAGACGCCGCCACCTACGCGGCGGAGCTCTACGGTGTTTCACAGCGTGTCGCTTACGAATTGGCACTAGCGATCAGAAACACGCTCTAGCCTTATTGCATGGCTCGCTTTTACATCACGACTCCAATTTTTTATGTGAATGACGCGCCTCACGTGGGTCACGCCTACTGCACCGTTAATGCCGACGCCATGGCCCGTTGGCACCGACTCAATGGCGATGAGGTGAAGTTCGTTACCGGTACCGATGAGCACGGACAGAAGGTAGCGGAAGCCGCCGAGCGTAACGGGCTCGCACCACTGGCGTGGGCCGATCAAACCTCGCTGCGATTTCGTGAGGCGTGGAACGCCCTAGACATTTCGTACGATGATTTCATCCGCACCACTGAACCTCGCCACCAAGAGACGGTTCAGAAGTTCCTCTCTAAAGTTTACGAAAATGGCTACATCTACAAGGATGTCTACCGGGGTCTGTACTGCGTTAGCTGTGAGGATTACTACACCGAAGAAAACGCAGACGAACTCAAGTGTCCCATTCACGCTAAGCCCCTCACCGAGATGGAAGAAGAGAACTGGTTCTTCAAACTCAGTGCCTTCGAAGACCAGCTTCGTGACTACTACGATGCGCATCCTGATTTTGTGACGCCCCACACCAAACGTAACGAGGCCTACTCGTTCATTAAGGGTGGTCTAAAAGATATTTCTATAACCCGCACTTCAATTAAGTGGGGCGTTCCCGTTCCCTGGGACGATCAGCACGTCTTTTATGTTTGGTATGACGCGCTGGTTAACTACTTAACGGCAATCGGTTACGGCCGAGAAGATGATGAAGTTGAAAAGTGGTGGCCCCACTCCCATCACCTGATTGGTAAAGAGATCATCCGATTCCACTGCGTGTGGTGGCCCGCGATGTGTATGGCCGCTGGGCTTGAGCCGGTGAGTCATGTGCAAGTGCACGGGTGGCTACTAGTGGGAGGGCAGAAGCTCTCCAAGACCATGGCGGCTGAAGGAAGTGTGCGCCTCACCGACATCGCGCCGGTGCAGCTAACGACTGAATATGGAGTCGACCCTATTCGGTACTACCTGTTACGCGAAACCTCACTCGGAAACGATGGCGACTTCTCACTCGAAGCAATCATCGCGCGTTACAACACCGATCTCGCCAACAACCTGGGCAACCTCGTCGCCCGAGTGGCGGCGGTGGTGGGTTCGAAGTGTGAAGGAATTGCGCCGTCGCCGGATGTGGACTCCTCGCTTCGCCAGAGTGCCGAAACCGCCCTTCGCGAGGCCTCGGCCGGGTGGAATCGCTTTGCCCCCCAGGCTGGCTTAGAGGCGACGTGGAACCTTATTGGTGACACCAACGCCTACTTAGAGAACCACGCCCCTTGGAAGATGGAGCCCGGCGAGGAGGTCGCGGTCGTCCTCGGCGACGCTCTCGAGGCCATTCGCATCGTGGCGGTTTTAATCTCCCCGGCGATGCCTTCAATATCCCAAGAAATCTGGCGGCGGATTGGCCTCGTAGGCGAGGTTTCGGGTGAACTCTTCGCGACTCGAATCAGTTGGGGACAATTTCGAGGTGGACACCGGATTGAAAAAGGCGAGCCCCTATTTCCGCGGATCACCGACTAACGATGAGCGCCTGGACCGACGCCCACGCTCATCTCCAAGACAACTTTCTGGAGGATCCGGAACGCGGAACGCTAGACCTTCAAGCGAATTTAGATGCGGCTCTCGCGGCCAATGTTCGACGAGTGATTGTCGTCGGCACTCAGCTCGGGACCAGTGTCGGAGCATTACAGGTTTCGGAGTTTCAGCACGAGGTCGAACTCTACGCCACGGTCGGAATGCATCCCCACGACTCGCTAAACGACGTCAATGAAATTGTTGAACTGGCTCGAAAGGGTCACCCTAAGTTGGTCGGCATCGGCGAATGCGGCCTTGACTATTACTACGAACACTCACCCCGCGAAGCACAGCTGAAATCATTCGCGGTTCAAATCGACCTCGCCAAAGAGTTGAATTTAGCCCTCGTGATTCACGCGCGTGATGCTTTCGCCGATCTCTTCGATGTTCTAAAGGGTGAAGGGGTGCCCGAGCGGACGGTCATTCACTGCTTTACCGGCAACGCTGAAGACGCTAAGGGCTGCCTGAACTTAGGCTGTGACATCTCGCTTTCTGGAATCGTCACGTTTAAAAATGCCGAAGAGTTACGCGAGGCCGCGAAACTAGTTCCACTTGATCGATTACACGTGGAAACCGATTCACCGTTCTTGGCGCCCCAGCCGCACCGTGGCAAGCCCAATGAACCGGCTTTTGTCTCCCTGGTGGGGGCTTTTGTTGCGGAATTGCGGGGCGAGGACCGAGAAGTCCTACAAAATGCCACTTCGGCCAATACCGCAAGGCTTTTCAACCTACCGAAATTAATTCAGGCCTCGTAAGATAGGGGAGTCGCTCGTCGACTCGCCGCAGTTACAGGCCCCGACCGGAGGAATGAAGTTGAAAGTCACTTCTGCAGGTGCGCGTAAGCGTATCTACCTCTCTAGTTCGGTCGCCACGGCCCTAGTGGTCGTGCTGAGCCTGTTGGGGCCACTGCCCCTTCGGGCCTCTGGTGCACCCGTTTCTCGCATGCCCAATCTCGTGGGCCTATCGCGAGCTCAAACCTTCGCGGTGATGCGAGCCCACAAGCTGTACTTTGACACGACGGGAGTGGGGTCATCTGACGGAACCTGGCAGTT
>Ga0136642_1001051_pt1 | contig 12428 bp, 10 predicted proteins | sample LowCatLa1302831Y_FD_115313 | JGI IMG/M metagenome (GOLD analysis project Ga0136642, IMG submission 115313) | Freshwater microbial communities from Lower Cathedral Lake, Yosemite National Park, California, USA - 13028-31Y | ecosystem: Environmental > Aquatic > Freshwater > Lake ... | reverse complement strand
GAAATTAATGAGTGTTCCAGCACGCGCGTATCTAAGTATCGGTGAAGTTTTGACCAAGCTTCGTGGTGAATTTGCAGATATAACTATCTCAAAGATCCGATTCCTTGAGTCCGAAGGTTTGATTGATCCGCAACGTACGCCATCTGGTTATCGTAAATTCACCAACGTTGATTTGGAGCGCCTACGTTACGTACTTGCTGCACAACGTGACCAATATTTGCCGCTTCGAGTTATCAAGGAAAATCTGGATGCAATAGATCGAGGCTTGCAACCAGCAGCAGCAGGTGGGGTTGCAGCGCCACGCCTTGCAACCGTCGATGGCGAATTTGCTCCAAGTAATTTTCTGCAGGACAGCACACTAAAACTTTCTCGCGAAGAACTTATTGCCTCTTCCGGTTTGAGTGACACTCAACTTGCTGAATTGGAATCTTTTGGCTTGGTAACGATAAAAGGTCGCTATTATGACGCGCATTGCCTTGCAATCGCTAGAGCGGTAGCCGAGATGGCTGCCTTCGGAATTGAGGGAAGACATTTACGTTCCTTCAAGACTGCAGCTGATCGCGAAATAGGATTGGTAGAACAAGTCATTACACCACTTCTTCGTCAAAAAGGATCTGATGCGCAGGCTCGTGCGGAAGAAGTCCAACGCGAACTTGCTGCGCTATCAATCCGTCTCCATGCGGCTCTAGTTGCTGCGGGTTTAGGCCGCGCCAAGTAATTGAACCTCCATCCTGTTGAGGTTGTTGGTGTCCGTGTTGAGATGCCTTCGAACCAACCAATAGTTCTCCTGAAAGAAACTGGTGGGATTCGCTTTCTTCCAATTTGGGTTGGTTCAGTTGAAGCGACGGCAATTGCTTTTGCGCAACAGGGTTTAACACCACCTCGCCCCCTGACACATGATTTAATTGTTAATCTCCTAAAAACTTTAGAAGTTGATCTGCTTACTATTCATCTAACCGAACTTCGAGATGGCATTTTCTATGCCCTTCTCAATTTATCGGGGGAGCGCTCTATTTCGGTCCGACCTTCAGATGCCATCGCTTTAGCGCTGCGAACAAATTGCCCTATTCTGGCGAGTGAAGAATTATTCGAAGCTGCGGGAATTGAGATTCCCGATCAGTCAGATGATGAAGTTGAGAAGTTCCGAGAGTTTCTGGACCAGATCAACCCAGAGGATTTTCTGGGGTAAGCCTCTCGGTTGCCCTAATCCTCTAGATTAACTTTAAGGTTTAAGCGTGTCGGTTATTGCCCCCAAGGTAGGCACAAACTACCCTTCTCCTGTATCCGCAAGGATCTTCCCCCACAGAAGTGAGTAAATGAGATGACCGAAAAATCGGACGTTAGCACTTCAGCTTTTCCCGAGAATCAAGAAATTGGTTACCGCGGTGCAACTGCATGTGTGGCTGCTGGAATTACTTACCGGCAATTGGATTACTGGGCCAGAACAGGCTTGGTTGAACCAGGCGTGCAATCTGCAGCCGGTTCAGGATCGCAACGTCTCTACGGTTTTCGGGATATCTTGGTTTTAAAGATCGTCAAACGTTTACTAGATACCGGAGTTTCCCTGCAAAACATTCGCACCGCCGTAGAACATTTGCGCAGCCGTGGTATCTCAGATCTAGAGCGCATGACGCTAATGTCTGATGGAGCCTCAATTTATGAATGTGCCAGCGCGGATGAGATCGTGGACTTACTACAAGGCGGTCAAGGAGTGTTCGGAATCGCTATAGGAAAAGTGTGGAGCGAAGTTGAAGGTTCGCTCGCTACTCTTCAAGGCGAACGGGTCACAACCGGTGAAACCACGGTGGCGGGTCTCACATCGTCGGAGATCGATAGTGATGAGCTCTCAGAGCGTAGAAAGCGCAAAGGCGCCTAAAACACTTTATCCTTCCCCTATAAAAGAAACTTCCGTGAGCGGGGGTGATCGTTAGGGGAGAAGTAAATGGCTAGAGTTAGATCGGAATTCGTAGACCGTCACATTGGTCCAGACGCGGCCGAAACTTCGATCATGCTCAAAGAGCTTTCCGAAAGTTCGCTTCATGAATTTATTTCCAAGGTTGTTCCTAGCAATATTCTTTTAGAAGAAAAATTATCGAAATCCATGCCTGTTGGAATTTCCGAAGAGGAAACGATCGCGGAATTGCGAGCACTGGCCGGCAAAAATCGAGTCATGAAATCGTTAATTGGTAGTGGTTATTACGGAACAATTACGCCGCCAGTTATTTTGAGAAATGTTCTTGAAAATCCAGCTTGGTACACCGCATATACACCTTATCAACCAGAGATTAGCCAAGGAAGACTTGAGGCAATTTTTGCATTTCAAACACTAATTACTGATATGACCGGCCTTGCTATCTCGAATGCTTCAATGCTTGATGAGGCTAGCGCGGCGGCCGAGGCAATGACACTAGCGAGAAGAGTCTGGCAAGGCGATGGCGAAGCGGCCTTCTTGATTGATAACAACCTTCATCAGCACATCAAAGCAGTAATCCAAACCCGGGCCAAACCATTGAAGATCACGGTAGTTGAAATTGATTTTGCGACTTTCCAATACTCAGATTATCCAACCGGAGTGTTCGGGGCAATTTTCGCGCAAGTCGGTAGTGATGGTGAACTGTTTAGTGCGCAAAGTGCGTTAGATGCGCTGCGAGAATCGAACTCTCTCAATATTTACGCAACTGATTTACTCGCTTCGACAGTCTTTAAATCTGCTGGTGAGCTTGGCTTCGACATCGCTATTGGGTCGGCACAACGATTCGGTGTTCCAATGGGATTCGGTGGGCCACACGCTGGTTTTATGGCGGTACGCAATGGATTAGAGCGTTCACTGCCGGGACGCTTAGTCGGCCAGAGCGTTGATTCACACGGTAATCCTGCTTTGCGGCTTGCCTTGCAAACTAGAGAACAGCATATTCGGCGCGATAAAGCCACTTCTAATATCTGTACCGCGCAAGTACTTCTTGCTGTGATGTCAGGACTTTATGCAATGTGGCACGGACCGCAAGGTTTGCGAGCGATATCAACCCGAATTATTGGTTTTACCACCTATGTAAAGCAATCCCTTATCAAAGCTGGTTTCGAAATTCCGACTAAGGAATTTTTCGATACCATCGTTGTAAGGGGAGTGGATGCCACGAAAATTCAAGGCAATGCCACAGCCAAGGGTTTTAACGTTCGAGTTCTGTCTAAATCTGAAATCGGAATTACGTTAGATGAAACGACAGTTGTTAATGATTTACAGACTATCCTTGGTTTCTTTGGCGTTACAGGGGAAACTTTCACAGAAGATGTGCATATTTCCGGTAAATATGAACGTGTGACTGGATTTTTAACACATCCGCTTTTTAACACTTATCATTCCGAAACTTCGATGCTCCGGTATTTGCGAACACTTTCTGATCGTGATCTAGCGCTCGATCGCACCATGATCCCGCTGGGCTCTTGTACGATGAAGCTAAATTCAACTACGGAAATGGCTTCAGTAACTTGGCCGGAGTTCTCGCAGTTACACCCGTTCGCTCCTGCCGATCAAAGTGCGGGAATTCGTGAACTAATTTCACAATTATCTTCCTGGTTGATTGAAATAACAGGTTATGACGCAGTTTCACTCCAGCCCAATGCAGGTTCACAAGGCGAATTTGCCGGTTTGTTAGCGATCAAGAATTATCTCGAGGCACAGAAGCAATTTGACCGTGATATTTGCCTAATACCATCAAGCGCACATGGGACGAATGCGGCCAGTGCAATAATGGCTGGAATGCGAGTTGTCGTTATTGCTTGTGATGAAGAAGGAAATGTCAGCGTCTCGGATTTAAAGGAAAAGATCGCAGATCATCGTGAAACCCTTGCTGCGCTTATGGTTACCTACCCGTCAACTCATGGAGTTTTCGAAGAGGCTATCGGTGAAATTTGCGGTTTGGTGCATGATGCGGGCGGTCAAGTTTATGTAGATGGCGCAAATCTAAATGCGTTAGTTGGGTTAGCGAAGCCCGGCAAATTTGGTGCGGATGTTTCTCATTTAAATTTGCATAAAACCTTCTGCATTCCTCACGGCGGCGGGGGACCAGGCGTTGGACCAGTAATTGCTAAGGCACACTTGGGCCCATACCTGCCTAACCATCCGAATGATCCAACTTGTGGACCAATAACAGGACCAGGGCCAGTTAGTTCCGCTCCTTTCGGCTCGGCCGGCATCTTGCCAATTTCATGGGCATATATCCGCATGATGGGTGGGGCTGGCTTAACCAAAGCTACAGAGATCGCGATTCTTTCTGCCAATTATGTAGCGAATAAACTCGATCCACATTACCCAGTTCTATACAAGGGTAAGCATGGCTACATTGCCCATGAATGCATCATTGATTTACGAGAGATTACCAAGCAGACAGGTGTAAGTGTTGATGATGTTGCAAAACGTTTGATGGATCATGGGTTCCATGCTCCTACAGTAAGTTTTCCAGTCGCCGGGACTTTGATGATCGAACCAACAGAATCTGAAGATCTACGTGAGTTGGAGCGTTTCATAACCGCTATGGTTTCAATTCGGGCCGAAATTGCTGATATCGAGGCTGGTTTACTAACGATCGAGGAATCACCGCTTCGTTTTGCACCCCATACCAGCGCCGATTTAGTTCGCGAAAATTGGGATCGCAAGTACTCCAGAGAGATCGCGGCCTTTCCGACTGGAAACAATGTGGAACTGGCCCGAACAAGCAAATATTGGCCAACAGTGGGTCGAATAGATGGAGTTCATGGGGATAGGAACCTAATTTGTTCCTGCCCGGCGATATCCGAATTGGCGATCAACTAGTTACTTTACATAATGTAGATTATCGGAGATGGATCTTACGCAAGAAACGCTCAAACCCCCATTGGGTGATCTTCAAAAATGCTTCTAGAGCGATCCTTATAGTCATCTTGGACTTTCCCTTGGTTCGCTCAGTAAAAGTTATTGGGACTTCAATAATTTCAAATCCAGCGTAGATAGATCTCATAACCAATTCAATTTGAAATCCGTAACCTTTGGCGGTGATCTTTGTCAGATCTAGTTTCTGTAAAACGTCGCGTGGGATTACTCGATATCCGCTAGTCAAATCCCGATAAGGCAATCCCAAAGCGGTGGCTGCATATTTGGTGCCAAAGCGAGATATTGCTTTTCGGTGCCACGGCCAGTTCAATACCGACCCGCCCGGCATCCACCTTGTGCCAATCACGATTTTACCAGAACCACCGGCAGCTATTAAGTTAACAAGATCTAACACCGAATGTGATCCATCTGCATCCATTTCTATAAAAAAATCAAAATCACGACTCAATCCCCAGTCAAATCCAGCTAAATATGCGGGCCCGAGCCCGTGTTTTCTAGGACGTATCAATTGGGAAATCCTTGAGGATTCAACAGTTGTTACAATTTGGCCAGTGCCATCCGGTGAATTGTCATCAATATTCAAAATCTTGAATTCATTCGAGATTGAATTTTTGTCGATAAATTCAAGTAAATCAAGTAGCAGGCCCTTGATATTTTCAGCTTCGTTGTACGTGGGAATAATTATCAGATACTTAGTCATTATAAATTCACCGAAGGCTACCAGCCCAGCGCTGCTATAAATCTATCGACGCTGGCCCCGAGCCCATAATCTTGTTGATATTGATAGATCTCATCCAAATTTTGCGGCCGTTTAGGAATCGCTAAATCCAATTTAGGTAGCGGAACATCAAGAGCGCAAAAAACCAGTTTTGGTGCAATTTTGGCATATTCAGATGACTCAAGAAGTTTTTTCCGCAAATTTGGGGTTAATCGGTCATCTTCCTTTTTCGCCGCTAACATAACGTCTGGAAGATTGGTGAAGGCATTCGCAATCACAGCGGCACCCTTTTCACCTATTCCCCGAATTCCCGGAAGTCCATCAGATGCATCGCCTCGAATCATTGCAAAGAGTGCATACCTCTCCCCCGGTATTTCGTATTTATCAGCGATCCATTTCAAATCTACATGATCATGATTAGAGATTCCTTTGGCTAGATAAACAACCGAGACTTTGCGCTTATCGTCTACAAGTTGGAATAGATCACGATCTCCCGTAACAATCTTTATTGGTCCCTTCTCGCGCACTGCGAATGAAGCCATAACATCATCTGCTTCATAATCATCGACGCCCACTAAGGGAATTCCAAAGGCTTCAAGAAGATCTAACAAGATCGGAATTTGCGGTCCCAATGTGTCCGGTTCTTCTTCAGCGCCCACATCATCCAACCGGTTCGCTTTATACTCCGGAAAGAGATCAACTCGCCATGACGGGCGCCAATCACCTTCAATACAGGCGACAAGACGGTTAGGTTTATAGATTGAAATTAATCTTGCAGTCATATCCAAATACCCACGAATGGCGTTTACCGGTTCACCCGCTGGAGAAACAAGCGTGTCAGGCATGCCAAAGAATGCGCGATACCAAAGTGAAGCGCTGTCCAACAACATTAAGGTCATACGAGAATCCCAGCGTAGGCAATAACACCCCGGTCTATCTGCGCAAGAGCTTGTGCGGCAACGGGGGCAAGATTTGGCGAAGCAATTGCAATTTGGCGAAGTAGATCAATGATTTGTTTCATAGATCTAACAAAATCTCCCACCGTTAATTCAGTTCCCTTAAAAATTGCCGATAACGAGTGACCACTTGCCCAGCGATAGGACGCCATACAAAATCCTGGATCCGGGTCGCGAATTGGTTCTAAACCAAGTGCCATCTCTTCCTCATTTATCTCAGACCAAGCTTTCGTTAATTCAAGTAGGAAATCTTCAACCCCACCCCTAGGGATTTTTGGCGTTGTCTCTCGCCTAGCCTCATAAACAAGGGTGGAGAGCGCAGAGACCAATTCAGTAGATGTAAGTTGGTTTAGCGAACCATTTCGAATGAGTTGGGCTATCAAGAGATCCGTCTCGCCATAAATCTTGGCCAATAATTTCCCCGAATCAGTAATCTGATCATCTTTGATGTATCCAAATTTATCTAGAACTATTTTAATTAAATCAAACCGTCGGGCAATTACGTGCGTTCGATTTGCTACCCGAGCCGTAAGGCCGGCGTTTTCTCTTCTTAATCTATCAGCACGTTCGGCGATCCGTGAGTGTGTCTCTCTATCGCTGCAACCGTGACAGGGATGGGTTCGCATTGATCTACGAAGTTCCGAAATCTTCGACTCATCAAAAGCCCTCGTCTTCTTGCTCTTATACGTAGCCGATTTCTCTAATTCACGGATCTCAAAGCGAAGATCCGAATATTCAACAAAGTCTCCCAGATGGCAGGTAATCTCGCTCTGCAGCTGTTCCATCCCCTCCGTATTTTTTGCGATCGCTCGAGCTAATCCGACAACTGCCTTATCGGCCTGAAATTGCGCGAATGATGATTCGAGTGAAGTTCTGGCGCGTTGTGAACCGAACTGAGAGATCAAATTGATCGTCATGTTGTACGTAGGCTGAAAAGAACTTTTAAGTGGGTAGGTACGAGTCGAGGCAAGACCTGCAGCGGAAGCAGAATCCACATCCTTATTCCAAAGGATTACCGCGTTACCTTCAATATCTATTCCCCGACGACCGGCCCGCCCAGTTAATTGGGTGTACTCCCCCGGTGTTACTGAAACATGAGATTCACCATTCCATTTTGTTAACTTTTCCAATACGACTGTTTTAGCTGGCATATTTATACCAAGCGCTAAAGTTTCGGTCGCGAAAACCGCTTTAACCAGCCCTTGCTGGAATAGTTCTTCAACCGTCTCTTTAAATGCGGGTAATAAACCCGCATGATGAGCCGCAACTCCGCGCTCTAGGGCATCGACCCATTCATGGAATCCTAAAATTGCAAGGTCATCATCAGGCAGGTTTCTAGTTTTTTCCGCGATAACTTCTCGGATAATCGATCGTTCATCACTGTCGGTTAACCGTAACCCGGCAGAAAGGCATTGTTTTACAGCAGCATCACAGCCCGCACGCGAAAAAATGAATGTGATCGCAGGCAACAGATTTTCGCGATCCAACTTTTCGATGACTTCCGCCCGCGACAAAGATTTAACCGTTGGTGTAAGTGATTTATTGTCCTGCCAGTTCCGGCGATCCCGTGGCCCGCCCCTATGAGCAACCTTTACCGAGCGCATCGAATCCTTTTCAAGCTTGAGAATTTCCGGATTAATTTTTGCCGTTCCGACAAATAAATCGAGTAACTTCGGACCAAACAGGACATGTTGGTAAAGGGGTACTGGGCGATTTTCACTAACAATCACTTTGGTATCACCTCGAACCGTCTGCAACCAATCTCCAAACTCTTCAGCATTAGAAACAGTCGCACTCAAGGCAGCAATCGAAATACTCTCTGGAAGATGAATAAGAATCTCTTCCCAAACTGCGCCTCTAAACCTATCAGCAAGGTAATGCACTTCATCCATCACAACGTACTTGAGGTCCGCTAACGTGTTGGAGGAGGAATAGATCATGTTCCGGAGCACTTCCGTTGTCATGATCACAATATTGGCTTCGGAATTGATTGATGTGTCACCGGTCAAAAGTCCTACTTGCTCTTCCCCAAATATGTTTGATAAATCTTGAAACTTTTGATTCGAGAGCGCCTTGATTGGCGTAGTGTAAAAACATTTCTTGCCTGCTTCTAACGCTAAGTGGGCGGCAAATTCTCCAACTATGGTTTTACCAGCACCAGTTGGCGCAGCAACGAGGACAGATTTACCACTTTCCAGGGCGTGACAGCCTTGAATCTGGAAGGCATCTAAATCGAAGGGATAGCGTGCGAGGAAATCCTCTGTTTTTTTAAATGCGTTCTTTGCCTTTGCGGCGGAAAAGCGTTCACTCGGTGAAAGGGGCACTGTGCTCAACTTGTTCGCCAAACTTTGAGTGCTCGAGAAACTATCTCAATATTCATCGGGAGCGCCCCAATCCTTTCGCCATCGGCATAAGCCACAGCTTCGGACTCAAGTGTTAGTTTAGATAATCTAATAAATTCAACAGCTGGATGATTTACGTGCTTACCTTGAAAAACTTTTGGAAAAACTCGCAATAACTCATATTTACTTACTGGATGAAGAACCATTACATCGAAAAAACCATCGGTGCGATCCGCAGCCGGGCAAATTTGCATTCCACCGCCGTAAGACGGACCGTTTGCAATCGCAATAAGCATTGCCGAGATGTTGCGTGTGCCCTTTGGCGTAATTATTTGGTACTTATAAGGACGGAAAAGTGGCAACTCTAAAAGCGTTGCGATTGTGTACTTAATCTGACCTTTAATGAAACGAAACCTGTTAGCCCGCTCATTCACCAAAGAATCAAACCCGGTACTGAGAACCTGACCAAACCATTGCGATCCGGTCTCATTATGCGTTCGCCCGAGATCGATTTCGGTGGGTTTCGTGGTTAACATTCGTTTGACTGCCCGGGTCACATCAAGATCCAAGGATCCGCCAGTCCGAGCGAAATCATTTCCAGTGCCACAAGGAAATACATAAAGGGGAATTCCCGAAAGGGCAAGCGCTTGAATAGCCAAATGAACCGAACCATCTCCCCCAATGACCACTACCGAATCAATTGCACCCGCAAGAGAATTATGGAGTTGTCTGGAATTCTCATCCGCACTCGTTCCAGATACCAAAATAGTAGCCACTCCATGTGCATCGAACTCTCGCTCGAATAGTTCCATGTAAAAACCAGATTTTCCCCGACCGGACTGTTGATTTCCTAATAGTAAAACTTGCTTCATCCTTCGCCACCGGCGTCATTCCTGGCACGCTTGATATCTACAAGAATGGCAATGCCGCCGGCTAGAAAATACAGGCAGATTAACGGAATGGCTAACAACCCCATCGTGAATGGATCTCCCGTTGGAGTGAAGATTGCCGAAAATACAGTAATCCCAAAAACCGCAAAGCGCCAAGGCTTTAGAATTTCCTTACCGCGCAGAACTCGCGCTAAATTTAATGAAACCAGGAAGACCGGTAATTCAAAAGCTATTCCAAAGATGAGAATTAGTTGTAGTACAAAATTCAAATAGTCATCGAATTTGACAAGATTTGTTAAAGATGACGGAGTAAAACCAAGTAGAACGTTTACCGCAATCGGGAGAACAAGGTAACCCACGTAAATTCCAACACCAAAGAAAGGTATTGCGCAAAGCATGAAAAATATAGAATTCCGTTTCTCACGACCCTTCAAAGCGGGAGCGACGAAAGCCCAAACCTGATAGAGCCAAATCGGTGCACTTAGAATCACTCCGATTAGAAGGGAGATCTTGAATTTCAGATCGATAGGTCCCAGCACGCCGTTTATATAGAGTATTCCACAGCTCGACTTTCCGAGATTGATAGATTCTTTAAGGTTACAGATCGGTGATGCCAGGCGATTTATTATTTGATCGTATAAGAACCAACCTATAAAGGAACCGAGAATTATCGCCAATGCTGACTTCAAGATCCTATTTCGCAATTCGGCAAAATGAGCCAATAACGGCATGCCACCGCTCAAATTCGAGCTCATTTACTATCTATTCTGCTGAATTAGTTCCGGAGTCAGGTTTTTCTTTCTTGACTTCGCCATCTTTAAGTTCACTTTTAAAGATTTTTAGTGACTTGGCTAAAGAACGCGCTGAATCAGGAAGTTTCTTAGCGCCAAAAAGTACAACGAAAACTAGGGCCAAAACTATGAAATGCCAACCTTCAAGTCCTCTTAACATGTTTTTCCTAACGCCGAGTTCGTTCTGCCTGTGGTGCTAAGGATAGTGGTTTGAGCCTACCTATGGGTTGGCAGTAGGTTGGCAGTAGGTTGGCAGTGGGTTAGGAATGGGTTGGTTTGGGTTTGATGTACAGCGATTTGATCGCTTCTAGGTGATTGGCCAACTCAATTTTAAGGCTTTGTGGGTTTAACACCGAAACTTGAGCCCCGAAACCAGCAATCGTACGAACTAACCAAGTGGGATCAATTGGCGTTATCTCCACCTCGAAACCACCTGGTACTTCCTTGCTATGACTGATTATTTGCGCGTTCTCTTCGAGAAAGATTCGTGCACCCAGAGAAACCGAAAGGATAAATCCGTCAACATAACCGATCTCTTCTAGTTCGCGCTGAGGCACGAAGGTGCTCTCGTTTCTCGCCAGATCCAAAATTCGATCTAATCTAAATACTCGCTCACCCTTGGAGCTCTCACACCAGGCTTGCACATAGGTGTTCTGACCGTCAACATAGATCCTATTCGGGAAAATTAGTCGCCATGATTCTTTATCGCTGTGTGCGCTCAAGTACCTGATATCGAGCGCCATTCCTTTTTCTAGCGCGTGAGATATCTCTTCGAGTTTTGGATCAAGAGTCGAACTAATCACAACGTCTATTGTCGGCTTAATAGAGAGAACTGATTGAAGCTTTAACTGTAGTTTCCAAAGTTCATCGTGTACTTCCGGTTTTGCCATTGACTTCATTACCTCTAAGGAGACCAATAATGTAGTTAATTCAGGTCGTGAAAGTTTTCGAGGTTTATCCAACACTTGTGGATCTGAAACAGTTACATACCCGTCTTCGAAATTCATATCGATAAGTTCTAGCGGAGAGTACCCCGGAAGCCCACAAACAAAGAGAAGATTTAGGTCTTCCAGGATCTGAATCGGCGAGACATCGAATTCGGTAGCCAACTCATCAACGGAAATTCCTTGATTTTCCAAGAGAAATGGAACGAGATCTAACGCGCGTGCTGTTCGCACACTTGATGACTCACTCATCGGGGAAATCCGCTAAGCAACGTCACTATTTGGTTACGTAACTCGACAGGTTCTACAATTTCGACACTATCTCCATACCAAATAATTCTTCTAAAAAAAGGTGCGACTAAATCGTAAAGTAATTCGTAAGTGTCAACCGAGTCTCCCTCTGAAATCAGCATCCCGTTAGCGCGCAAGGTAATTGCCTCACCCTTTCGAATCGAAACTATCGCGGTATTGCCCTCCTCCTTGGCAGACGCGGGCAGAACTGTCCTGACATCAAAATCAACAGGTGCTACGAAGGCATCCTTTTTCCCTACTGCCTTGATATCCCCAATAACGCGCGATAACTTGAACATTCTGATCTCTTCTTTTTCGAGATCTTGGCCAACTAGATACCAAAAACCGTTCCATAATAAAACACGATAGGGGGCCAAACGCCGCTTACTTCTTTTTTCGCTTTGATATTCAAATTCTAATTGTCGAGATTGCTCGATGGCCTCCGTAATTTCTAGCAGGGCCGCCTTTGGATTCTCAAAACGATATTCAATCGTAGATGCCAGGTCCATTGCTGCCGGTATGCCAAGTGATTTTAACTTACGAATTCCTGATTGCGCTGCTGGTGTAAATGTCGAATCTTTCCAAAAATTTGCAGCCAACGAGAGATATGCGATTTCGCGTGGTGAGAG
>Ga0136642_1001049_pt1 | contig 12462 bp, 13 predicted proteins | sample LowCatLa1302831Y_FD_115313 | JGI IMG/M metagenome (GOLD analysis project Ga0136642, IMG submission 115313) | Freshwater microbial communities from Lower Cathedral Lake, Yosemite National Park, California, USA - 13028-31Y | ecosystem: Environmental > Aquatic > Freshwater > Lake ... | reverse complement strand
CGACGGGACTGGTCCATGACGCCTTCTTTAGCGTCGATGAGTAAAAGGGCAGCGGAGGCGCTGGCGGCACCGGTCACCATGTTCTTGAGGAACTCCTTGTGGCCCGGGGCGTCGATGATTGCGTAAGCCCGCTTCTTGGTGCGGAAGAAGATACGCGTCGTGTCGATTGTGATGTTCTGCTCCTGCTCTTCAATGAGGGCATCAAGCAGGAAGGCGTATTCAAATTCCATGCCTTCGATGGCACAGTTCTTACGGACCTGCTCAATCTTGCCGTTGGGCAGGGAGTCAGTGTCATTGAGGAGACGGCCGACGAAGGTGGATTTACCGTGGTCGACGTGACCGACGACGACGACGTGCATCTTGCGATGGTCTTCGACGGAGGGAAGGGAGGTGCTCACTTGGAGGAAAATAGGTTAGAAGGTGATTGGTTTGGGCAGACGGCTCACATGAAGCCCTTGGCGCGGAGTTCCTGCATCGAATTACGGCCGACGTGGTCCTGTGCTCGGCCGGCACGTTCGCTGGTCTTGGTGAGCTTCAGTTCTTCGATGACTTCATCGATATTGCTGGCCGGGCTATCGACCGGGTGCGTGATCGGGTGGCAACCGAGGGAACGGAAGCGCTTGCCGTTACGAGCGAAGTAAAGGGTCGGGTTAGGGATGTTCTCGCGGCGGATGTATTCCCAGATATCGAGTTCGGTCCATTCCAGGAGCGGCTGCACGCGGACGTGGCCACCTTCAGGGGCGGAGCTGGCGAACTGGCCCCAGAATTCCGGGGGCTGGTCCTTGTAGTCCCAGTTGCCTTCGGCGGAGCGAGGGGAGAACCAGCGTTCCTTGGCGCGGGTCGGGTCTTCGTCGCGGCGGATACCGGTGACGAGGGCGTCCCACTTGAATTCGTCGATGGCGGCCTTGAACGGGACCGTCTTGAGCTCGTGCGTGACGGTCACGGGGTCGTGCGTGGCGTAACCGATGCCGCGACGGATGGCGTCTTCATTGACGCGAACGATTAGGTCGATGCCATGGATGACCTTAGCCTTTTCACGGAACTCGTACATCTCCGGGAATTCATAGGTCGTATCGATGTGCAGGAGCGGGAAGGGAATCTTACCGCAGAATGCTTTACGGGCGAGCCAGATGAGGACGTTGGAGTCCTTGCCCATGGACCAGGGCATGCAGACCGAGCGGAAGTTCGCGAAGGCTTCGCGGAAGACGTGAATGGACGTCTGTTCGAGGCGCGTGAGGTGGTCGTTTTGAGCGTTGCGGGACATTGTGTCTTAGAGGACGGGAGGTTTGAAAGGGAGGACCAGAGGGCTGGAAGTGTATGGATTACTTCTTAGTGCGCGTATGCAGGCCGCACTCCTTCTTCTCGAAGCCGGGCCAGCGGCCGCCGCGTTCGTCGCCACCGGAGGTGGGCAGGGTGCAGGGGAAGCAACCGATGGAGCGGTAGCCGCGGTCGTGCAGAACGTTGTGGGGCAAGCCGTGCTCCTTGAGGTAGGCCCAGACCTGGTCACGGCTCCAGTCGACGAGCGGGTTGAGCTTCCAGACGTCGGAGTTGTCGGGACGGGCCGCGAGCGAGAGGAGCGGCGTCACGGAACGCTCGGCGCTCTGATCGCGGCGCATGCCGGTGATCCAGAGGTCGAGGTCGAAGAGTTTCTTGCCGAGCGAGTCGACCTTGCGGAGCTCGCAGCACTTCTCGGGGTCGCGCTTCCAGAGTTCGGCGCCGTATTGGGCGGCCTGCTGTTCGACGGTCTGCACGGGGTGCACTTCCTCGACCTTGATACCGAGGTGGGCTTCGAGCTTCGCCTTTAATTCAAGCGTCTCGGGGAAGAGCAGGCCGGTGTTGAGCGTGAAAGCCTGAAGGGGGAGACCTGCGGTCTTGGCGAGGTGCAGGATGACGATGCCGGCGGGCTGGAAGCTCGTGCCAATGCCCGCGCGGGGCCCGAAAGTCTCGTACGCCCAGCGCAGACGATCCACAGGCGCCAGCGTCGAAAGACGGGCGTCGAGTTCCGGAATGCGGGCTGGATCGAGTTCGGCCATCGACTGACTTAGGCGGCAGGAGCGGCAGGCCAGACCGCGGCTTGGTCGACCCAATCGCCGAAGGCCTGACCGGCTTTACGTTCTTTGGCGTACTGCTTAAAGAGTTCGCCGATGAGTACTGGGATTTCGTCAGCGAGCGCAGATTCCTTCCAGAGGCGAGCCAAGCGGGTGCCTTCGCGATTGCCGCCGAGCATGATGTTATACTTGCCGGGCGCTTTGCCCACGAGGCCGATCTCGGCGTTATAAGGACGGGCGCAACCGTTGGGGCAGCCAGTCATGCGGACGACGAGTTCTTCGCCGGCAATGCCCGCCGCGGCCTGACCTTCTTCCAGCTTCTCGAGGAACTTCGGGAAGACGCGTTCGGACTCGGCGAGAGCCAGTCCGCAGGTTGGGAGAGCGGGGCAGGCCATCCCACGACCCTTAATTAGGCCAGGGTTGAAGACGATGGAGCAGCCGTGGTCATGCAGGATTTTCTCGACGGCTGCTTTGTCGGAGTCTTTGACGTCGGATAGAATCAAGTTCTGGGTGGCGGTGAGGCGGAAGGTTGGAGCGTATTTCTCCGCGATAATGCGCAGGGCGGTCTTCAGCTTGTAGTCGCCGGCATCCTTGACGCGACCGGTCTCGATGAAGAGGCCCAAGAACCAATTCCCGTCGAGCTGCTTGAACCAGCCGAAGGCATCGCCTTGGCCGCGGAAGAGGAAAGGCTTCGGCGCTGGGAGCGGGCCGCCGATGCGCTGGGCGAGTTCATGGCGGAACCATTCCACGCCTTTTTCCTGCAAGACATACTTGATACGGGCGTGCTTGCGATCCGTGCGATCACCCCAGTCGCGGTGGATGGCGACGACCGCGGCGCCGACGCTGACGACTTGTTCGCGAGTAATGAAACCGATGACGTCGGCGAGGCGAGGGTAGGTGGCCTTATTGCCGTGGGAGGTGCCGAGGCCGCCACCGACGAGCAGATTATAGCCGATCAACTTGCCGTTTTCGACGATGGCCACGTAGCCCATGTCATTCGTGAAGATGTCCGTGTCGTTGTTCGGAGGAATCGCGAAGCCGGTCTTGAATTTACGAGGCAGGTAGGTCTTGCCGTAAAGGTGATCCACCGGGGCACCGGAATCATCGGTATCGGCGGGCGGGGGCATGTACGGATTGGCCTGATCAACGGCGGCGCGAGCCTTGGCGATTTTGTCACCAAGACCGAGGTCGACTTGCACGCCATCGACCCAGATGGAATGGTAAGCGGTGGTACGAGGGAGGAGGGCGCGCGTAATGGCGAAGGCATCTTCATCGACCTGCACGGCAATCGTATCGACGGGCGGATTAGACGGAGCGGTGACGTTGCGGTTAACATCGCCGCAAGTAGCCAGGGTGGAGGATAGGGCGTCGTTGATCGATTTAATGAGCGAGCCGATGCCTTTCTGAAGCACGCCGTGGAACTGGAAGGTCTGGCGCGAGGTGATGCGGAGGGTGCCGTTGGCGAAGCGGCCGGAGAGCTCGTCGTAAACGAGGTATTGAGCGGCTGGGACGATGCCGCCCGTCTGGCGCGTGCGCACCATCACAGAGTATTCCTTGCCCGTCTTGCGCTTATCACGGTCGTCCTGCTGGTAGATGCCGTGGAACTTGATGAGCTGCTCATCGTCGCCGCTGAAGCGATCGGCTTCAGCGTTGGCCAGGGTTTCGCGGATATTTCCCGAAAGGTCGGGTTTATCGGCCTTAAGTAGTTCGTTCTTGGAGAGGGGCTTACCTGAGGGAGTGTCCATGGGTTATTTAATACTTGATAAAATTAGTAATGATTACATAAATAGCGGTCAAGTTTAAAGAAATGGTAAACTGCGACATCGGCCGGGTGGCCTTCGTGGGTGCAGGACCGGGAGCCCCCGACCTGATCACCGTGAGGGGACTGCGCCTGCTGAAGCAGGCGGATGTAGTTATCCATGACTCCCTCCCTGGGGATGCCCTTTTAGAGGAGATTCCAGCCACGACCAAGATTGTCCCGGTCGGCAAGCGCTGCGGCGTGCATTCTTCCACGCAGGATGAGATCAATGCCATCCTTGTTCACGAAACGAAGCAGGGTGGTCTCGTCGTGCGACTTAAGGGCGGCGACCCCGGTATCTTTGGTCGTCTGGGTGAAGAGATGGATCACCTCGCGGCACACGGTATTCCTTTCGATGTCGTGCCGGGTGTCACTGCTGCGACCGCTGCGGGCGCCGATGCGGCGTTTCCATTGACCCATCGCGGAAAGGCTGCTGCGGTCACTTTCCTTACGGGCCATTGCGCAGATGGTACGGATCAGAATTGGAAAGCTCATGTCGAGACCGGCGCCACGCTTTGCCTTTACATGGGCGCGAAGGCTCTGCCGTCAGTCGCCGTGAAACTTATCGCCGCTGGTGCTCAAGCCGATCTGCCGATTCGTCTTCTCTCCAAGGTCTCGCAGGATGGGGCGTCGGATGTGCTGACCACTTTGACCGACCTTGCTTCAGGTAAGGTCGACGTCTCCGTGCTGCCCACGCCGCTCATCGCGGTCGTCGGCGCCGTCGTCGCTCCGCCTCGCCATGCCGGCCTGATGGGCCGCATCGCGGCGTTCGCCTAAGTTCAGGATTTCTTCCAGACCTTCGCCTTCAGGAAGAAAAAGAGGGCGGTGAAGATCGCAGCGACTCCGCAGCCACAAATCATGAAGCGTTCGGGCATGCCCAGGCTTTTCGGGGCCAGAGCGCCGATCAGCACGGGTAGCAGGCATACGGAAAGCACCGTGATGATGCCGGCCATTTTGGTCAGTTTGAATCCCGGCGAGTAGAGATGACGTCGGAAGAGCAGCGCCGGCAGGGCGGGGTGCGTGCCGAGCAGCGGGCTGAGCTTCCAGCGGAGTTCGTCCGGCGCGTGCTCCTTGGCGATGGTCGCGACGTCTCCCTCGGCTCCGGCGTGACGGCCAGGGAGCAGGAAGAGCATCAGGATGACGGTGTCGCCCTTGGCGCCCTGCAACGCATGTTCGAGCAGCGGTTCGTTGAAGTCGTATTCGGCGCCTTCGCGTCGTTCCATCGAGCAGGCGACCAGCTCATCGTCCTGGAGTCCTAGCCGAGTGCGGATGACGCTCGCGAAGAAATTGCGGCAGCGCGTGACTTCGGGTATCGGCGAACCGTGGTCGCAGAGTAACACCGTGCCGCTGCCCTTGGTCCAGCCGGTCGACTTCAGGTTGTCGATCAGCATGTCGATCACTTCCGGGCCGAAAAGCGGCTCGCGGATGCTCAGCTTCATCGTGCCGGGCTGGACTTCGGCGAAGACCTTGGGGAGGTATTCCGTGATCGCCCGGCTCGGTCCGATGAAGAGCGGAATCACCACGATCTCTTCGATGCCATCGAGTTTGGCCCGCTGGACGGCTTGTTCGAAGATGACCGCTGGCTCTCCGCCGAGCAGGGCGGGGTCGATCTTGGTCGAGTGCATCGTCGAGACCGGCCGGACTTCCTGTCCGATTAGCCGGCCGACTTCTTGGGCTAGTCCGCGCAGGGCTAAGGTTGCCGCGGGTTCGTAGGAACCGTTGTCGACGAGAAGGATACGCGTGCCAGCCATAGGGCTTAAGTGAGCAATATCCTGCCTATTTGCAACGCAGGGTTGGCTGATTGCGGGTTGCCTCGTTTCGGCTCGATGGTTTCCTTAAGTCATGCCCCGCCGTTTCCTCGCCATCGTCGCCCTTTGTCTGAGCGTCGTCTCACTTAACGCCGCCGATGGTTGGCTGACTGACTTGGATGAAGCCAAGAAGGTCGCCCTCGCCGAGAAGAAGGCTATCCTTGTCGACTTCACCGGCAGCGACTGGTGCAGCTGGTGTATCCGTCTCAAAAAAGAAGTCTTTGATCAGCCCGAGTTCGCCGTAGCCTCCAAGAAGTTCGTCCTCGTGGAACTGGATTTTCCACAGAAAAAGAAGCTGGCCCCGGAGGCCAAGGCCAAGAACGAAGAACTCGCCAAGAAGTTTAACGTCGAGGGCTTCCCGACCATCATGCTCCTCGATGCTCAAGGTGAACCTTTTGCGCAGACGGGTTACCAAGCCGGTGGTCCCGCGAAGTATCTCCAACACCTCGATGACCTCTCCAAGGCTAACACGCCGGAAGGACGGAAGGCTTTCATGCAGAACAAAGCGGATGATGCCCGTGCCCGTGTTCTCGGCGAGGAACTTGAGAAAATCCTCGAACCTTTGTTGACCAAGAAAGACCTAACGGCGGCCAATGCCGCCATTACTCAGTTCATCAAGGATAAGGATCTCAAGGGGGGCGCCCGCGCCACCTTGGAGGCCGGGGCGCGCATCGGCACGGCGCAAGCTTGCAAGCCAGGCGACCATGCGGCCGTTTTAAAGGCGATCGATGAAGTGATTGCCTCGGCGGGAGATTGGTCTGGTCTGGATGATTTGAAAAAGTTCCGGGCCCAAGTCATCGCCGCTCAGGCGGATGACAAACCCAAGAAATAACCTTTTATGAAAAAACTATTGCTCCTAGGGGTTCTCCTGGCCGCTTTAAGTGCTTCCGCCAAGGTGACTTGGCTCACCGACCTTGATGAAGCCAAGAAGGTTGCGGCCAAGGATAAGAAAGCGATCCTAGTCGACTTTACTGGTAGTGATTGGTGCGGCTATTGCATGGCGTTACATAAGGAGGTTTTTGAAAAGCCTGAGTTCGAGAAGTTCGCCAAAGACTTTGTCTTGGTTGAACTCGACTTTCCACACGCCAAACCGCTGCCCGTCGCGAAGAAAGTCAAGAATGCCGCTGTGAAAGATAAATTCGAGGTCAAAGGTTTCCCCACGGTGATGATCCTAAGTTCCACCGGTGAAGAACTTGGCCGTCAGACTGGTTATACCCCGAAGTCTGGCCCCAAGGCTTACCTCGAAAAAATCGAGGCATTTAAGCCTGCAGCTGAGGCGCCCGCTCCCGCCCCCAAGACCCCCAAGCCTAACCCGGCGAAGGCGGCTTAATTTAAATCTCTTCGCTTACTCCATGAAACTACTCCTTCGTCTCATCCCCTGCTTACTCGCCCTTTCCGCACTGGCGGCTCCCGAGTGGCTGACCGATCTCGACGCCGCCAAAGCCCAGGGCGTTAAAGAGGGTAAGCCCGTGCTCGTGGATTTTACCGGCAGCGACTGGTGTCCTCCCTGTAAGGCGCTGCACAAGAATGTCTTCATGTCTGCGGAATTTGCCGCGGAAGCTTCTAAGTATGTGCTCGTTGAACTGGATTACCCTCGCACCACTCCGCAACCCCCGGAACTGAAGGCCAAAAATCGCGAACTGCAGCAGCAATTCGGTATCACCGGCTTCCCTACCGTCTTGTTAATCGACGCCAAGAGTGGCGACGTCTTCGGTAAGACCGTCGGTTTTGGAGGCGACTCGGCCAAGGCTTATCTCAGCAAGTTAGCCGCCTTCAAGAACTCACCAGAGGGTCGGGCTTCCTTGAATGATGAATTAAAAAAGAACGCCACGCGTTCCGCCAAGAATCGGGAGCTGAATGCGAAGATCACCGCGGCCATTACCGCCAAGGATTTCCAGGCCGCCGACGCCGCCCTGGAGGAAATCTTTGCCGATGCCCCGAGTGACCGTCGTGCCCTGCTATTTTTCAATAAAGCCCGCCTTCAACTCCAGGTAGACCCAGCCGCAAAAGCGCAGGCGCTCAAGTTTCTTGATGAAGCTCAGAAATTGGCTGAAGGGGATGAGGCGCTGACGAAAAACATTAATGGTTTACGTTCCAAGATTGCTCCGCCGAAGGCCCCCGCTGACCCGAAGAAAGGCGCCTAAGCCTCCGCCCCAAGGCGGTTTGGGCCAACGGTTGACCGCGCCATCGCACGATGGTTTATTTTAAGTCTTTAAAATAAACTGCTTGTCTGTCTGCATACATCCAGAGGGACGATTCCTTCTTGCCCCATGTCCCATCTTCTTACCCTATTTATTGAAGCCATCCTGACCATCATGCTGGCGGATTTCATCGCCGGCATCGTTCACTTTGCGGAAGATGCCTATATTCGGGATGATACGCCGCTGGTCGGGCTCCTTTTGGGTAAGCCCAACATGATTCACCATCACCTTCCAAGGTACATGGCTCGCCATAGTTGGTGGCATAGCTCGTGGGATCTCTTGCTACTGATGTCCCTGCTGGTGATCACCATGAAGTTGACTGGGCACTTGACCTGGCATGTCTGGCTCTTTGCCGTCATCGGTACGAATGCGAACCAGGTTCACAAATGGGCGCATCGAACACGTGCAGAAAACGGCCGAATCATCAGTTTCTTCCAAGATATTTTGGTATTCCAATCGCCGACTCATCACGCGATTCACCATACGAATCCCAAGGACGTGCGTTATTGTCCGGTCACAAACCTCGTGAACCCAATCCTTGATACCCTTAACTTCTGGGGCTCCGTGGAGTTTCTGAATCGTCACCTTTTCGGTTTGAAACGTCGCGCGGATAGTTCGATCCCGGGCAATGGCTTACCTCCGTCGTGGCTGCCTGAAGTCAGGCCGCAGCATGCGAGTCAGTTTAAAGAGTGATTTAAAGACCTTAGCGCTCAGGGCAGTAGCTCGCTGATCGGAGCGTGGAGTATCTGCGCGCAGGTCATACCCTTTGCCCTGAGTTCCCGAATCGAAAGCCCAGCGCTGCGTTTAGCTAGTCGTCTCCCGGAAGCATCGAGGACGAGAGCGGTATGGGCCCACGTCGGAGGCGTCCATCCGAGGGCACGATAGATCAGCAGTTGTCGAGCGGTCGAAATCAGTAAGTCACTGCCCCGGACGACTTCCGTGATGCCCATGGCATGGTCGTCCGCGACGACAGCCAATTCATAGGAGGGGAAACCATCCTTCCGCCAAATGAGAAAATCGCCGAAATCTCGCCCGGCGACGAATGACTGGGGGCCTTGCAAAGCATCGTCGAAAGCGATTGCTTCGCCCTCTGGAACGCGGAAGCGCCAGTTGGTCAGACCAGGTTCACGGGCACCTCGCCCCGCATCGGTGGCGGGGCGGAGCGCGGGCGGAAAGATGGGCTCAGCATCATCCTCGGAGTGCGGGGCGGTGAGGCTTCGTTCGACATCTTGGCGAGACTTGTCGCATGGGTAGACGGCACCCGTAGCTTGGAGTTGCTGCCAGACCATGTGAAACCATGGCAGCCGTTGCGATTGCACGTAGGGAGGGTGTGGGCCGCTCCTGTCTGGCCCTTCGGACCAATGAAGACCCAGCCACCTTAGGTCTTCCATCGCGGCGGCGGCGAATTCGGGCCGACAACGGCTCCCGTCCAGGTCTTCGGTGCGGTAGAGCAGGGTTCCCCTGGCTTCCTGGGCGCGTTTGGCCGCTAAAGCGAAGGTGCGGGCGTGTCCGAGATGCAGGAAGCCCGTAGGGGTCGGTGCAAGCCTGCCTCGGTACATCAGAGAGGGTTACCTGTGGAGATGAACTCCCATTTGACTCCAAACTCTGCTGCCACGGCGGTGGCGAGGGCTTTCACGCCCCAGGTCTCGGTGGCGTAGTGTCCGCAAGGGTAGAGGTTCCAGCCTTGTTCTTGGGCTTCGTTAAAATGTTCTTCGCGCAGCTCTCCGGTGATGAGTGTATCGCAGCCTTCCGCTTTTAAGTGGTCGAGCGCACTCCGTCCACTCCCACTAAGGATGGCGATCTTCTTGGGGTTAGCGGAGCCAAACTCGATGCCCTTGTAAGTTTGCGGGTAGGAGGTCTTGAGCCGCTTACGCAGCGTCGCACGAGAGATCCCGCGGCAGATACAGGCGATCGGCAGGCCTTCGTAGTCCACGAACCAATCCACGACTTTGAGGCCGAGGTCTTGGGCGATGAGGGCGTTATTGCCAATCAAGGGATGGGCATCGAGGGGTAGGTGGCTGGAGTAGAGCGACAGGCCTGCTTTCTTGAGGGCGGCCTTGCGGAGGGCACGGACTTGGCCTTCGGGCGAGACAGGGCGCCAATACATCCCGTGATGGACGATGAGGAAATCGATACCGCGCCGCCGGGCCTCAGCGAAAACCTCGACGCCGGCATCGACCGCAGCACCAATTTTGTAGACAGCACGCGAACCTTTGTGCTGCAAACCGTTACGAGCACCGTCGAAGTCCTTGATGTTTTTCCGATTAGTCAGAAGGTCGCAAAAGCGCGCAACCTGGAGGGCGGTGGTGCAGGGCTTCACAGTTTTTTGAAGTTCAACGGTAAGGCTGCTGGCTTAGTCAAGGACTCCGGCTGAAAGATTTCGGACGGAAACTTTAAGCCGACCGCAGCCTCGGTCACACGGAGAATATCGGCATCGCGCGTTGCTTCATCGCGGACACTGCAGCCGCCCAGAATCCATTGTTCGTCTACCTTGGAAAATTCTTCAACCTGCAGGGAGCGGATCGTCTCATCTTTCGCGTTTTTACAGACAGCTTGCACTAATGCGCCGTACGTCCGATCGAGGGCGAAGATGACTTTATTCGGCTCCAGTGATTGCGGATTGAGTGCCTCGTAGAGATGCACCGGCCGGCCGCGCGAGCGTTCGGTGGCAAGGTAACGCGTGTTGCCCCAGTGGGTGAAGGGTAAGTGTAAATCAAAAGGGGAAAGGAGCAGACCTTCGGCGAGGGGCTGAGCGAATTGCGCCTCGCTGGATGGCGTGGCGGGCTGGCTGCCGCGCGAGATCCAGACCGAATTATTCTTCGCACCTTTAGTGGAAGCGAAGCACAGGCGTGGCTTGCCCTGGGCGTCAAAGATTTCACCGCGCATTTGTTGGCCTGCCTCGGTGAAACCGGCCCACAGGATGCCTTTGATCGGTACGGAGGATTCGCCCAGGCGGGGCTTATGGGTAATCTCGATGCGGAGGCAGATGTCGCCAGCGAGACGAGAGTCCCGGAAATCCATCAAGGCCTTGTCGGCCTGGGCGGGGCTGAGGCGGGCAAAATCATCACCCCCGAAGTCTCGCGACTGCGCTAAGGCAAAAATGCTGGCAAAACACGCAACCCAGCGGACGGACAAGCTGAGTAGGCTATTTCGCACTAAAGCTTACTTGGCCGCGGCGGGAGCGGCGGACTTGACTGGCTCGGCCTTGTTGGCGGGAGCGGGGGAAGGGGCGGGGGTCGCGGCTGGCTTCGCAGCCGGAGTGGCCGCAGGGACAACAGGAGTAGCGGCCGCAGGAACAGTGGCAGCCTTCGCGGGCTCAACTTTGTTGACGGTGGCTTTGGTGTCAGGGGTGGTTGCCTGGGCGCTAAGAGCCGTGGGCGTCTTATGCTCGCGAGCGACAAAACCAAGGTAGAGGCCGAAACTAAGCACGAAAAGAATCACGGTCAGCACCGTGGTAAGCCAAGACATCCCTTCGGCGGCACCCCCGCCAAGAACGGATTCAACAGCACCCCCGCCGAGGGCTGAACCCATCCCGGCATTGGCACTGGGGCGCTGCATCAGAATCACGAGAACGACTAAGATACAGACGAGGAAGAGAGCCACCACGGAGGCATAGAGAAGAAAGTCCTTCATCCGTTCATCCAAGGGGTCGCTGGGGCATAAAACAACGCCAAAATCAGGCCGGCCCGTAGGAACCCCCCGAAACTCGATAGGTTAGCCAATTCCCAGTGGGAGGCGGCACCGTGCCCGTAGCGATAACTTGATGGGATTCGCCGACCTCTGCCCAGAAGGCTCGTCGACGTATGTCGTCAAGTTCACCTAAGACATCGTCCGCTAGAATGACTGGGGGAGTTGGGGCGCGCTGGGTATCGCGTTGGAGGCGAGCAAGGCAAAGGGCAAGTACGAGAAGTCGTTGTTGACCTTCCGAGGCGTAATCGGAGGCGTCTTGGCCGGCGAATATCATGCCAAAATCATCACGCTGCGGTCCCTTTAAAGTCGTCCCGCTGGCGAGGTCTGCCTGGCGGAGGCGAGTCCAGGTTTCTTCCAGTTGATCCGCTGATGTGTCGGGTTGGTAAATGAGGTCGGCGCCCTTCTCGGGGAAGCCAGCCCGGGCACACGCCTGACGTAAAGTTTCGGCGAGCTCGGGGAGGACTTTGGCGCGCGTCTTAGTAATGTGCTGCCCCGGCGAGAGCATGGCTTTTTCGAACGCGCGCAGTTCCTCGTCGGAACGAACTACAGATTTAAGCAAGGCATTGCGACCTTCGAGCGCACGGGTGTAATCTCGCAGGGCAGTGAGGTAGGCTGCATCCGTCCCCCCAATGGCTGCATCGAGCCAGCGGCGGCGGCTGGAGGGCGATCCGCGGACCAATCGAAGATCATCCGAGCAAAAAACGATTGTTGGGAACTGGCCCAAGTGCTGGGCGACCGAGGCTACGGGTGAACCATTGAGAAGGGCTTTGCGTGAACCCTTGGCGAGGCGCAGTTCGACTTCAGCGTTTTCGGTCGGTGTTACCCGGACATCGATACGCAGTCTTGCTTCGGTGCAGCCTGTCCTAATGAGCGGCGAAATCTCCGTCGTCCGAAATGACCGGAAAGAAGAAACGAGG
>Ga0136642_1001048_pt1 | contig 12464 bp, 11 predicted proteins | sample LowCatLa1302831Y_FD_115313 | JGI IMG/M metagenome (GOLD analysis project Ga0136642, IMG submission 115313) | Freshwater microbial communities from Lower Cathedral Lake, Yosemite National Park, California, USA - 13028-31Y | ecosystem: Environmental > Aquatic > Freshwater > Lake ... | reverse complement strand
GGTGGCACGCGCATCCCCAACAGCTTTGCAAGTTCGGGAACAGCACCAGCAACCTTGACGGCTTCATTGCGACACGTTTCATCGGCAGGAATACCAGCGGGCTTAATAGTGCGGTGCATCGGTGAAGCCACGGCGGCCTGGACAAGAGCAATCCACTGAGCGGGAGCCACGTCCTCGTTGAGAGATTCGGAGGCCAATGCGGCAATAGCAATAGCCGACTCTGAAGCAACCTGCATACGGAATTCTGGGGGGCGTGCCGCCAAAATGAGGGCCTCTAGGGCATTCTTTGACTCAATCGCGGCGGCAATCTTCGCCAGCCACTCGGTGCTGAGAATGTCAATTAGAGCAGTGAGCTGAGCCTGCAGATCCTTGAGCATCGTGCGAGCCTCATCGTCAAGGTTCACGGTCTTGGCTGAAGTCACCACGGGACGCAGATCTCGAAGGCGAAGGTCGCGGCCAGCGCCCTGAGCGCCTGCGGCACGGTCCTTCCACATCGCAAGGTTGGCCTTACCGAGAAGGTCAGTGGCGATGCGGTCAATCGTCTCAGCGTTCACCGTGGTACGGCCTTGAGCCGTGGCCGTCTTGTTCTGTTCGGCAACCGCCGTACGGACGGCCGGCAGGCCTCCGCGCAGCAGTTGTTCGGCAACGGGGAGTTGCTCGGGGTTCAATGTGGCCAGGAAGGCATTGCGGTGCACCGTCAACATTGGTGGACCGGCTGGCCGCTCCGGACGGGGGCCACGACGATCATTAGTGCGGGGACGAGCTGGACGGCCGCCCTTATCGCCGCCTTCGCCTGCAGGACCGCCGGGGCGAGGGCTACGGGGACGCTTGCCGCCGCCTTCGCCTGCAGGACCGCCGGCGCGAGGACCACGAGAGCTGGTGTCGTCCCGGCGGGGACGCGAGTCGTCACCATCACGACGGCCACGAGGTCCGTCACCATCACGGCGACCCTTGCCACCCTTAGGTGCATACGTAACTTGAATGTCGGGACCGGTATGAACCTTGGGAGCGATGACAATACGCTCACCACGAAGATCGAGAGGGGAGGCCGTCTTGACTGGCAACACCGCCAAGACTTCCACGCCTTCCATGTTCTGCTCTACGTCAGCACGGAACTCGGCACCAGCCGTGGTTCCAGAGGGGAGGAGGCTGGTAGCCAGCGACCCCTTGGGCAACTTCGCACCAGCGGCACGCCAAGTGGCAACTTCTCCGTTAATGCTGGTTATTTCAATCTCGATTCGACGCGACATAGCCCTAACAATCTAGTCGGATTCCTACGACAAGCAATTTCGATTATTTCTCAACGAATTTTTATGCTGACTCCCTAGCATGAGGTCATGGAACTCGCACCCGAACACTCCGATCCCAACCAAGTCCCGACCGTTGAGAACCGCATGAACGTGGCCACCTGGCCAACACCCACGGCCCCTACGCCTCGTCCTTTCCCAGCAAGCCACGCCCCTGCGCGAAAGCGGGCTTTCGGCTATCGCATCACGATTTTCCTCATCGCAGCTCTCGTCGGCGGTACCGCCGGTCACTTTGCCGGAGGAGATGGCAGCTCCGGCCTGACAATCAACACGTCCAACCAACACCCAGGGGGGGCGATGCTGCCCAGTGGCCTGACTATCCCAGCTCTCGTGCGGGCCGTATCGCCATCGGTTGTTTCGATAGATGTCCGCACCCCTATGGGGGAGGAGCAGGGCACCGGGATGATTTTGCAGGCCAATGGACTCGTTCTGACCAATGCCCACGTCGTGGGCGGAGCACTCGCTGGTGGCACGGTGACGGTAACCCGCTCTGGCTCCACTTCATCGCTACCCGCAACACTGGTGGGGATCGATACTGCCAACGACGTCGCGCTGATTCGGATCACAAACGCCTCGAAGCTGTCCGCCATCACCTTTGGAGAGTCCAACTCACTCGAAGTCGGTGACAGCGTGGTCGCCATTGGTAACGCCCTCGGATTGGCGGCAGGTACGCCGACGGTCACCCAGGGCATCGTCTCTGCGCTGGGCCGAACTGTCACGGCTAGTAGCGGAACTTCAAGCGAGACGCTGAGCAATCTCATTCAAACTGATGCGGCGATTAACCCTGGGAACTCTGGTGGTCCGCTCCTCGATGCCAACGGTCACGTCATTGGTATGAATACCGCGGTTGCCGGCACGATGGGCGACGGCACTAACGCCCAGAACATTGGCTTCGCTATTCCATCGAGCAAAATCGAGTCCCTTCTGGCGTCACTCATAAAGGGTGGACCGATTACGAAGAAGCACGGTTACCTCGGAGTGCAAATCATGACCGTTACTCCGGCACTCAAAGAGCAGTACGGGTTTGCGGTTAGCTACGGCGCGGTAGTTACAACCGTCCTATCAGGGACTGCAGCAGCCATCGCTGGAATCGAGCAGGCCGACATCATCGTGCAGATCGACTCGACGAAGATTCGCACTGCGGAGGGTGTTTCGAACTTTATGGCTCAGCGCAAGGCGGGCCAGACTGTGACCGTCTTCGTCTACCGAAAAGGCGCCAAGATTACGCTGAAGGCAACTCTGGGCCTTTCGCCGAACTAGCCCACGGTAGCGATACCGCCGTCAACCGGGAGAATAACTCCGGTGATGTAGGAAGATGCACGCGAAGCCAAGAAAATCGCCGTACCAGCCACGTCATCAGGTCGGCCGATGCGCTTCATCGGAGCACCAGCTGCAATCGAGTCACCAAAGGCATCGAGCGTAGCCTTCATCATCTTCGATTCAAAAGGTCCTGGGGCGATGGCGTTCACGGTGATTGTTGGCGCCATGGACTTAGCCATGTGGCGCGTCAGCTGGTGAACAGCAGCCTTCGAGGTGGAGTAGGCAAACGTGTCCATAATCGGCACATGAATACCGTCAATCGAACCGATGTTGATGACACGAGCGGGGGAGTCAGCGGTACCGGCTCGCTCCAGCATTGGGCGAAGGAACTTGGTGAGGTGAAAGACACCCTTGACGTTGAGCGCGAGGACGCGCTCAAATGCGGCCTCGTCGGTTTCGGCCATTGGGGCACCCCAAGTGGCACCGGCATTGTTTACGAGGACGTCGAGGTGATTCTCACGCTGTCCGAGTTCATAGGCAAGACGCTGACACTCGGCTTCAGTCGAAAGGTCGGCCGGAATGGCGATGCAGGTTCCGCCGTTAGCGGAGAGTTCTGCAGCCAATGCTTCGCATACTTCGGCCTTGCGCGAGGAGATATAGACCTTAGCGCCACCGTCCACGAAGCCTCGAGCGATCATTTCACCGATTCCGCGACTACCGCCAGTTACGAGCACTACCTTGCCAGAGACGTCAAAAAGGTTCATCATGGGTGAAAGTGTAGGTCTAGGCGTCGTAGGTCTTATGGTTCGGGTCGACTGGGATGGCGAAATTCGGGCGGAGCAGTTCGGGGTGTAACTCGAAACCAATCAAGAGTGCCTCGCCACTATCAAAGGCTTCAACAACCTCACTCATAAAGCCAGTGAGTACGGATCGACCCCACACAACGCGCCAATTGATTGGCTTAGGGGTACAAGTCACCGTAGGACAGTATTAGAGGACAGACGCCACATCAACTCGCTCCACTCTCGCTATAACGCCGATAATGTTCGTTATGGTAAGTTGTGGATTCATCGTCATTAGAGGCTTCCGCTACCTTTGAGACGATGCCTCCCTTAGAACCGGCCCACTCTCTCCTGGTTCGACTGCTCGCCGTCTTGGGAGGTGGGTTTCTCGGCGGAGCGCTCCGCTTCATGATCTTGAATGACATGTCGTCCGCCGCAGGTTCGCAAAATGGGGTCTACCCAAACGCCTCATGGGGCGATTCCTTCGATGTACGGCTCTTCGCTATCAATACAGTCGGCGTCTTCATTGCCACTTGGCTACTCCTTGGACGGATGGGAGACTCCAGCCCAGACGCCCCTGGACGGCTGTTCTGGACCACTGGTGTACTTGGTGGTCTGACGACCTACAGCAGCCTTATCGCCGAGCTGGGGGGCATATGGGGTCAAAATCGGGGAGTAGCCGTCCTAATTGGCGCTCTTTCGGTGGGGGCGGCCTGCGGGGCGGGGTGGTTGGCCCACCAAATCCGCCAACGGCTTAGGTGGGGAAGTTGATGCTCACATTTTCTGCTTTCTGCGCTCTCGGATGCCTCGTGCGCTACGCCGCCGAGGTATTTGCCGGTCGGACCATCCGCGTACAGCGACTCTGGGCCACTCTGGCGGTCAATGCTCTCGGCAGTTTGACGGTCGGTCTAGCCATCTCGCACCTCATCAGCGACCCCGCGCTGATATTTGCCTTTTGCGGGGGCATGACGAGTTTCTCTGCCGCCATCGCGGCTCCAGCGCACGCCTGGCGGGATGGATCACGACGGTCCGCCATTGTCGTGCTCGCCACTACCCCACTGCTCTGCATCGCGGCCTACGCCCTTGGAGCGGCTCTCTAGAAAGTCACCGCTAGACCAGTCGCTTTAACGTGTTGTGGGACCAGCGGAGTGAGTACGCTCCTCGGTGTGACCCCATCCCCCTGGCTCAATGATGCAGTTTCACTCGTCGACGCGTTCCGCTCTGGCACCATTTCTCCCCTCGAGGCCCTCGAGGAATCTCTCTCAGCGATTGACGCATCTGAACTGAATGCAATCTCGCACCTCGACGAGCAGTCCGCTCGAGTCGCTGCCGCCAAGGCCGACACTTCACTCCCCTTCGGTGGCGTACCGATGGGCATTAAGGAACTCGAAGACGTCAATGGCTGGCCTCAGACGGAGGCTTCGTTGATCTTTGCGGATCGCGTCGCTTCGAACGACAGCTTGCAGGTGCAACGTCTGCGCGCAGCCGGTGCCGTCATCGCTGCCCAAACCACCGCGTCAGAGTTCGGTGGCATTAACTGCACCCGAACCAAACTCCACGGCGCCACCCACAACCCCTGGATGCAAGGCAAGACGCCCGGTGGTTCTTCCGGTGGTTCGGCCGCCGCAGTAGCCGGAGGTCTTCTCCCAATCGCATCAGGAGGAGATGGTGGTGGATCAATCCGCATTCCCGCCGGCTTTACGGGCCTGCTTGGACTCAAGGGCACCTTCGGTCGAATCCCCCGCGGCCCTCACGCCATGCACCCACCACTCACGGTCAACCTCGGTTGCCTCTCTCGTTCGGTGAGAGATACTGCGCGTTGGTTCGATGTCACTAACGGCTTTAGCCCGTACGACACCCTCAGTCTTCCGCGTGTCCAGAACTGGGAAGCCCAACTTGGCACTATGGATCTACGAAACAAGCGCGTCGCGATTGTCTACGACCTTGGTAGTGCCGTTGTCGGACCCAAGCAGATTGCCGTGCTCGAAGATCTAGCGAAGTTTCTGGTCCGCGAGGCACAACTGGAGCAAGTTGATGTGCACATTTCATTCCCGCAAGGTGGTCTCGAGTGGGCCATGTCGAATCTCATCGGGCTCGCCGGCGAACTTGGTGACCGCTACCCCGCTTGCGAAGGCGATCTCACGGGCGAAATCCAGTTGGGCATGCGTCTCGCGCAAGATCTCTCCATCACCTCTGCCGGGGCTACCGAACTTTTCCGCGCAGACATTAACTTCCAGATGGCCGAGATTTTCGCCCAGACGGACTTCATCATCAGTGCCACGAACCCTGACGTGGCCTTCGCCGCCGAGGGCCCGATGGCCACCACGGTTGAAGGTGTGGACCTCATGAAGGAGTACGGCTTCAATCGGGCAATTGGCAATAACGGTGCCCTCACGATTCCGGCGAACCTCACTGGTGTTCCGGCGATCTCGATTCCGGCGGGACAGGTCGACGGCCTTCCGGTGGGACTGCAGATTATGGGACGCCATCACGAAGAGCAGTTGCTCTTAGACCTCGCCTTGATGGTGGAACAAGCTCGGCCCTGGAGGCTTACTGCGCCTGGGCGCTAAACCGTAGTGATCGTTGCCACGACACAAATGCAATACCGGTAATAACTACTCCGACGATGATTGCAAATTGCCCTCGAGCCATTGGCACCGACGTAATACCTTGCCAGAAATAGCCGTAGAAAGCTAACGAGAGACCGAGTAGTCCGACGATGGAAGGTAAGAACTCCATCGCTCCCATTTTCAACGCGCGCGTTAGCAACATTGCTCGAACGCAACTCGCTGCAAGTCCGGCAACGAGCAACGATCCACCCACGCTCGATACATTTAAGAAAATCGACATCGCGTCACCATCACTTGAGTTGGCTACGCCCTTGAAGAAATTGTTCGCAGCGATGATCACCAGTGCCGTGAGCCCAGCGATAATCAAAACTCTGGCACGCAAACTCACTCTGTGAGCCGCAAGGCGACGCGAAAAGAGCACGGCGAGTAGCGAGGAGTAGACGACACCGCTGACAACCACCAACAACCACGCGACGCCACGTACTGAGCCCCCTACATAGATATTGGCGAGAGGGCTGAAGGCCGGAATGTCGGGCCAAAGAACTGAAGTGCCGATAGCACCGCTGTACTGTAAAAGTGCCAAAAAGCCAATGAGCATGATCAAGTTCGGTCTCGACCATCGCCGAGCGTCTTCACCTAACTCTGTCGACTGCGTGACTGAAAAATCGGCTCCGTAGAAAAAGGGAACGGCGATCGCGATTCCGGCGGCGATAGCTGACCACGACGCACCCTGAAATGTGAGATAGCCAATGTGGTTGCCGTTGAGACCACCCTGCATGATGACTGCCAAGACGACAACCAGCCCAAGAGCAACGAGAAAAAGTGAGACCACCCCGAGGGCACCCTCAGTGCGCGACGCTGCTTTGACTCCCCTACTGCCCGCCAGGAGCACCACCACGGCACAGAGAACTGCACAGAGACTGGCCAACCCGGCCCAGCCAATGCGGAATGGGTCACCGCTTAGTTCATGATGGCCACCGTAAAGACCCACGACCAGAGGGGCCGTTACGGCGAGTAGTCCGTAACCGGCGGTGATCAAAAGCTCATCAAAGCCCCAGTGGTTAACGGGGCCCCTGGCGCGATTCCTTCGCTGCGAGCTCAAAGAGCCCAGCGCTACCAGGCCGGCCACGAAAAGCACCGCAACTCCCACGCCATGCGATTTCAATTGAAGGAAATACCCCAACAGGGTGAACGCAAAGAGAGGCCCCACTGCGAGTGTCCATCCCAGGCTTATGAGACGCTTCACTACTGTTTCGAATCTTCCATCGCGGCTCCGGCACGCTCTATCAGCCAGAAGAAAACGGGATCGGGTCCGCCCAACATTTCGGGATGCCACTGAACGGCCAACAGGTTGCCGTCCTGTGATTCAACTGCTTCAACCACGCCGTCTGGGGCAACGGCCGTAACGGAGAGTCCCTTGCCAATCGTGAGCAATGTTTGGTGATGGAGTGAATTCACCCCCCGTGATTCACCGATCAGTGAGGCAATCAATGAACCAGGCGTGCAGTGCACCTCGTGGGCCACGGTGTCTCCTGCTTGACGCCAGTTGGGATGACCAACGCCATCTTCCATGCCCACGTGTTGACGCAGCGTGCCACCCATCGCAACGTTGGTTAATTGAGCCCCGCGACATATCCCGAGGATGGGAATACCCCTAAGGCGAGCAGCTGCGAAGAGGGCAAACTCGAATTCGTCACGACCTTCATCGGTCTCCCCCAATTTGGGATCGGGTTCTGAGCCATAGCGAGCGGGATTGATGTCCGCTCCCCCGCTGAGCACCAGGCCGTCGATTACTGCAACCAGCTCCTCGGCGCTCCCATCACGTGTTAGTTGCAGCGGAATACCGCCAGCACCTTGGATTGACTGCGCGTAGTCCGAGAAGTACATGTCGATGTCCTGATGACCCAGACCGGAGCCACCCAGTCCGGCGGCCTTGGCCGACATTCGCCGACCCGTCAAACCAATGCGCGGCTTCATGGTCCCAGTGTAGAAGTCCTCTCCCTAGGAAGTCGGACTACCCGCTATCGCTGTGCGGCGTCCTCGGTCGGAATTAATTGGCGAGCCGCACGAGCTTCGTCAACTCGTGACACTGGTGTGGCCGTAGGGGCATTCCGAACGAGATCAGGAGTTTCAGCCGCTTCAACCGCAATCTCCTCCAGCGCCTGGGCCATGGCTTCCAGCGTTTGGAGAGATTCTGTTTCAGTGGGTTCAAACATCAACGCCTCGTCAACGATGAGCGGGAAGTAGACGGTGGGAGCGTGAAAGCCTTTTTCCATCAGACGCTTGGCAAGATCCAGCGCCTTGATGCTGTGCTCCTGCTTGAAGGACGAAGCCGTCAAAACACACTCGTGCATACAGGGACGGTCGTACGCCGCAGGCAGCACGTGGCGTAGGCGCTGGCGAAGCCAGTTGGCGTTCAACACGGCGTGTTGCGCTACTCGTGTCAAACCATCTCCGCCGTGCACATGAATGTAGGCCAGGGCCCGTGCCAGCACCATGGAATTCCCGTGCCATCCGTGCACTCGACCAATGGAGTTAACGGGCTGGACCCAGCCGTATGTACCATCGACCAACTTCGTCGCCTTAGGTCCCGGTAGGTACTCCGCGAGATGCGCGGCCACTGCGACGGGTCCGGCACCCGGGCCACCACCACCGTGTGGGGTGGCGAACGTCTTGTGCAAATTCATGTGCACGATGTCAAAACCCATGTCACCGGGGCGAACTACTCCGAGAATGGCATTTAGGTTGGCCCCGTCGTAGTAAAGCAAACCGCCAACATCGTGAACGGCGGCCGCAATCTCGGTGATGTCTTCTTCAAAGAGCCCTACCGTATTCGGGTTGGTGAGCATGATTCCCGCGACATCCGGACCCAGCACCTTTTTCAATGCCTCAAGATCGACAAGACCTCTTTCGTCGGATGGAATCGTCGTAACTTCGTAGCCACCAAGGGTCACGGATGCGGGGTTGGTGCCGTGAGCCGAGTCCGGAATAATCACGCGCTTGCGAACATCGCCACGAGCCTCGTGGTAGGCCCGCATCAGCAAGAGGCCCGTTAACTCACCGGCTGCTCCGGCCGATGGCTGCAACGTTGCGGCGGCCATACCGGTCACTTCGCACAGCTTTTCTTCCAGATCCACCATAAGACGGAGCCAGCCCTGAGTGAGCGCAGCTGGAGCACCGGGGTGCACTGAGTTCAAGCCCGGGTCAGCAGCGACCGAGTCACAGAATTTGGGGTTGTACTTCATGGTGCAACTGCCCAGAGGGTAGGCGCCAAGGTCCACCGCAAACTGTCGGTGGGACAGACGCGTGAAGTGAGCCACGAGGTCGCGCTCGCTCACTTCAGCCAGGGGCACGACGTCGGGATTCAAATGTACCGAAGGAACAAGTTCCTCGAGTGTCTTAGACGGTACGTGAGTCGTACGTAGTTGGTGTGCCGAACGACCCGCGACCGATATCTCAAAGATTGTTGGTTCCGTACCGTTACCGAGCAGGGGCGCGGAAGATGCGCGACCACCGGGTTGAGCCTTCTTGGTCATAACTACTTAACCGCCTTAGCGAGAGCCGCCACGTAGGTATCAATTTCAAGCTTCGTACGCTTTTCAGTCACCGTGATGAGAAGAGTATGAGTTGGATCGGCGAGCGAGCCATCCGTCGCGCCAGCGAGGGAGTTCGCCGAGAGGCCACCGAGGAAACCGTCGGCGACCAGACGCTCCAACACCACATCGGCGGGCTGACTCGTAGTGATAGCGAACTCACGGAAGAACGGCTGATCGGAGACCGCGCTCACTCCATCGAGAGCCAAAATCTGGTCGTAGGCGTATCGGGCCCCCTGAGCGCAACGAATTGCAACATCACGCAGACCGTGCGTGCCGAGGTAGCTCAGTTGAATCGCCGCCGTAACGGCCATCAATGTTTGATTGGTGCAGACATTCGAGGTGGCTTTCTCGCGACGAATGTCCTGCTCCCGAGCACGGAGGGTGGTCACGAAAGCACGCCGACCTTCAGTGTCCAACGTTTCGCCGACGAGGCGGCCTGGGAGTCGACGAATCTGCGCTTCAGTGCAGGCGAAGAGACCTAGATAGGGACCGCCAAAGGAGAGGGCTGTTCCAAAGGGCTGCCCTTCACCGACGTAAATATCGGCACCCCACTGCCCCGCCGTTTTGAGTACCCCGGCTGCTACGGGATCACCTGAGACAATGAAGAGTGCTTCGTTGTCCGTAGCGAGCGACTTAGGTACCGAGAGGTCCTCGAGGAATCCGAGGTAGTTCGGATACGTCGCCACGATGGCGGCGGCGCCAGAAGTGTCAACGACCGACCAGTCGGTAATGCCATTGACTAAAGGGGCAATAACGATTTGGTGTCCGGTGCCCTGGGCGAAGGTGCGAACCGTTTCACGCCAGTGCGGGTGCACGCCGGCGGAGATCACCAGCTTGGCGCGACCCGTTGACCCAACGGCCATGTTGACGGCTTCAACCAATGCTGCAGCGCCGTCGTACAGCGAAGCATTCGCAATCGGCAGACCGCTCAGCCGAGAGATCATCGTTTGATACTCGAAAATAGCCTGCAAAATACCTTGCGCTACTTCGGGCTGATAAGGCGTATAGGCCGTTACAAACTCGCTGCGTCCGCCGAGCATCTTCACGACGGCAGGAACTTCGTGGTCGTAAGCGCCCGCGCCCGCGAAACAGACAAGGTTGGCCAGCGTGGCCTCATTGGCCGCGGTGTACCCGGCGAAGATATCGGCGACATCGGGCTCGGAGAGGCCGGGCGCCATATCGAGGCCCTGGCTCAATCGCAGGGCGGCAGGGACGTGGGCGAAGAGATCATCGAGCGTCGACAGACCTAAGAAGTCCAGCATCTCGACCACTTCTTCGGAGGTATGGGGTAAATAATCGGCCACGACTATTTCGCCTTTCGAACGAATGGAGCTTTTACAACAACTGCAGGCACTTCACGACCCCGCATTGCCATCGATACTTCAGTGCCAACTTCGACACCGCCGTCGACGAAACCGAGACCAATCCCATGACCAAGCACCGGCGAGAAGTTACCTGAGGTCAATGTCCCACGCTGGACTCCATCGATGAGGATTTCGGCGCCCTCGCGGAGTGGTTGGCGCGACTCGGTAGCAAATGCCGTCAGCAAGCGCGGTACGCCGTCACGGCGCTGCTGGTCGAGGGCTTCACGCCCCCGGAACGTCGGCTTGTCCCACCCAACGACCCAACCCAATCGAGCTTCGAGTGAAGTAATGGTTGGCCCCAGCTCGTGACCGTGAAGTGGCAACGCCGCTTCCAGTCGGAGAGTATCGCGGGCACCGAGTCCGGCGGGGGTAACACCGGCCGCCACGATTCGGGCCAACATCTCATCGGCGCCCTCGTTCGGCACGGCAATTTCAATACCATCTTCGCCGGTGTAACCAGTTCCTGCGATCCGCACTTCAACGCCAGCAAAGTCAAAACGACGTACGTGAAAGCGAGGCACTTCGGCGAAACGGGGGTCAATGATGGCCATCAACGCACGCGCCTTAGGTCCCTGAACCGCGAGAACGCAACGAGTCGCAGTTATGTCGACGCCAGGCAGCACACTGAGTACGCCCGACGTGTTCGAGGCGTTCGGCATCACGTCAAACTCGTTGGGGCCGACCCACCAGACAATGATGTCGTCGACAACACCAGCCTGTTCGTTGAGCAGGTGGGTGTACTGCGCTTGACCGGCACCAACCTTACGGAGATCGTTCGTTAGCGTGTTTTGAAGTTGGTCGAAGATGTCGTCACCGTCACAACGCACGGTACCTAGGTGGCTCACATCAAAGACAGTGGCTTCCTGGCGCGTTGCCAGGTGTTCGGCCACGGTGCCGCCCGCATACTGCAGTGGCATGGCCCAACCGCCGAAGGGCACAATCTTGGCTCCAAGCGCCACGTGCTGGTCGTAGAGGAAAGGTCGGCGATCGTCGCTCATTGCGAACAGGCTACGGCTCAGAGGACCAGAACCGTTCGATTAGATATGGCCTCCGGATCCAATCGCCCGGTACCAATTTCGTGAGATACCTTGACTACGCCATCGCCAGTCGACGGTTCTCAGTGGTCTCTACTTCTTGGGCCAACGAAGTATCGATAGCGGCGGTGACGCTGTCCATCGAAATTACGTTGAAGACACCGTGGCCGCCCTTAAGAAGGTCGATAATGTCGCCGTCCGAGTAGGCCAGTACCGAATTTGAACCGGAGAGGACCAGTGACACCGATTTGAGGTCGCCGCCCACCTGATCACGGAGGCAGTTCACTGCCTGTCGCGCTCGAGGGAGCGCCACTCCCGCATCCAAAAGTGACTTAATCACCCTGACCTCGATGAGGTCCGCATAGGAGTAAACGCGCTTGGAGCCACTCCCCTGAGCGGCCGTCACTGAGGGCGTGACCAGGTTGGTGCGGGCCCAGTAATCGAGCTGACGGTACGTCACGCCAGCGATTCGACAGACCGAGGGACCGCTGAAGCCCATTGAAATTGCATTCATGATTAATCCACCTTCCGACCAAGGTTGCCCGTCGAGG
>Ga0136642_1001047_pt1 | contig 12466 bp, 21 predicted proteins | sample LowCatLa1302831Y_FD_115313 | JGI IMG/M metagenome (GOLD analysis project Ga0136642, IMG submission 115313) | Freshwater microbial communities from Lower Cathedral Lake, Yosemite National Park, California, USA - 13028-31Y | ecosystem: Environmental > Aquatic > Freshwater > Lake ... | reverse complement strand
TTCCAGCAATTCACCAGATTTTATTTTATGATATTAACAACATAAAATAAGTGGACTTACACCACAGGAAGCAGTATTATATTTACCTCCGCAATCAAAAATTAGTACGTTTTTAGATCCACTTTTTTGGTCAAGACCATATGCAATAGCTGCTGCAGTAGGTTCATTGATAATTCTAAGTACATTAAGTCCAGCAATTGCACCAGCATCTTTGGTTGCTTGACGTTGTGAATCATTAAAATAAGCTGGTACCGTAATAACAGCATCAGTAACAGGTTCACCAAGATAACCTTCTGCAATTTCTTTCATTTTATAAAGAATCATTGATGAAATTTCTTCTGGGGTAAATTGTTTAGATTCACTTTTATAATCAACTTCAATAATTGGTTTATTTGATTTATTAACTACATTATATGAAAAATGTTTAAGCTCTGATTGCATATGACTATCATCATAGTTTCTACCAATTAAACGTTTCGCATCATATACAGTATTTTTTGAATTAGATGCAGCTACAGATTTAGCTGCGTCACCAATAAGTCTTTCCTCGTCGGTAAAACTAACAATAGAAGGAGTTGTACGGTTACCTTGATCATTGGCAATAATCTCAACACGACCATTTCTATAGACACCAACAGCACTGTTACACGTCCCTAAATCGATTCCAACTGCTACTGATGATTTACTAACAGATTTTTTAGAATCTGTATTTTTAGTACTTTCTGTGTTCTCTTTGTTTGACATTATATATATATTATAATATAATAAATGTTTAAATAAGATTTATTAAATTATTATAGTTAAAATCATTAACACCACTTCCATTTATATTCAAAAGTGATTTCACGTTGTCTATTGCATACAAAAATTGATTTTGTATATAATTAGTTATAATATTATTATACTAAAATGCTTAAATTTTATATTGAGAAAACTAATGGTTATACATGTCTAAAAATTAATATGGGTCTTAGTTATTATCATGGTATAATTGATATTAACATGTTTCCAGAAGAATTAAGTAGTGATGCAGAATCTATTCTTTCAGAATCTTTTAAATATTATTGTAAAAATTCAAAAAATAGTCCCCAAATTGAATCAAAATTAGAGCTATCAGATGATTCTCCAGAAAATAATTTTTTAATCAAATTTAGTCTTCATAATAATTTTGTTAAAATACATAAAATTATTACAATTAAAGTAAAAAAACATCAAAAAACAATTGAAGATTTTATTAAAGATCAAACTTATCAAATTGATGAATTGGAAAAAGAAATTATTAATGTTAAAAATTTAAATAATATTTTGGTTACTGATAATAAAACTATTAAAGAAGATTATCAAAAGTTGATTGAAGAAAATAAATTAGTTAAAGAAGATATTAGTTCACTACGTGATTTAATATCAAAATTAATTTTAAAATTTGATACAGTTACAAATCAAAAAGTACAACCTGTAAATAATGGTTTTATGCAATCACAATCATTTACTCCGACAACTAATACAGGATTTACGATTGGTACTTCTACTGTTCCTAATTTTAACACAACCGCTAATATTTCTAATCCTATACCAACACAGTTATTAACTCCTGTAGTACATAGGGTTATACCTCCTTTCACTTTACCAAAATCAACTACTGAAATTAATACAAGTGAAACTAACACAATTACTAATAGTTTTTCTGATTTATTAACTAAATCAAATGGATTTGTTTTTCAAAAAAAATAATAGTTTATTTATTATAGTAATTACTTCGCTTACGCTACATAATTATTCTCAGTTATTTCACTTCGTTATATATATTAAATAAATTATTTTATAACTATACTATAATGAAGATTATTATTATTTTAGTATTATTACTTATTGTAGTATTATTTTATAGTTTATCTGAAAATTTTACAAATTTTGAAACAACAAATTGGTTTGTTCAAAATAATGTATTTTTTCAACCTTGGTGGAATGCAACAAGACATACACGAAATATGAATTATGATATTAGAGGTGATCCAGTAGTTATTCCTAAAGATGAATTTATTTGGAATAATTCAGATCGCAATGGATTTTTTAGACGATATTATAATTTTATCTAAATTTTATTTTTTATAACTATATAATAATATATGATTATAAATTATAACTATTGGAATGTAATAAGATATGAATTATTAAAAGCAACAATATATTATTTGGAAAAAGTACTGTTAGTATATTGTATTAAAAATAAAAATAAAATAATAATATATGAAATTTTACAAATGAAAAATAGAATGTTAATATCTAATAATGATTTTTTATATATTATAAATTCTAATAAAAATTTTATAAATTACTTTATTCATTTGAAAATTTATGGTATATATATATTATTAGAAAGTGTTGTTGCAAATAATATATTATATGATCATGATCATATATATTATAGTTATAGTAATTTGTTAGATATATTAGAATTAATAAAAAAAGTTAAATATTTTATTAAAGATTATAATATATTAGATAGTTTAGAATTGATAATATTAAAATTTCAAGATAATTTATTATCAAAGAATAATTATTGTATTACATTTGATCTACAGCTTCGGTACTGATGAATTTTGGATTCAAATTAAAAGAGACTAACTTGCTTTCTTTCTAATACTTATTATGAATATAATATTAGAAAGAAAATTTCCTTATGATATTGTTAAAAAAATTTTAGATTACAAAAATCAAATAGAAAAAATAGAATTAGGAATAAAAATTATAAATAAATTAAAAAATACTATAGAAAAAGATATGAATTATGGAGTAAATATAGAATATAGTTATTTTTATTATTATTTTGATTATAGAACAATTGAATCTAATACTATTATGTTTCTTTTTATTTTATTCGAAGGTTTTATTCAAAAAAATAAATATTATTCGAATGAATATATTTCAAATCTTACTTATTTTACAAAAAAAAATAATATATATAATTGTAATAATATTAAAGCTGATGTATTAATGGAACAATTTTTGAGTACAATAACAATGAAAGATTGTATCATATTTTATAAAAAAATAAAATCATTATGTAATGATTTTACACTTAGATATAGAGTATTATATCATCATGAACTATATTATGATTTAAATCTAGTAGAAAAATTTATGATTTATTCATTTTTAAATGATGGTAAAACAGTTGTGTTTTGAAAACATTGAATATTTATTATTTTATATAATATGAAATAATAAATGACAGAAATTTATGGATTATTTACTTTAGCAAGTGGTAATTGTTTATGGTTACATGCAGTTAGTTATGATGAAAAAAAATTAGAAAGTATTTTAGAATCAATTGATAAGAATGATAATATTTTAGATTATATGATTCGTAAATTAACTTTATACAGTATTACTAAAACAGATAATGATAAATTATTATTTAGTAAAGTACTCAGTTATAAAAATAATGAAAAAATATATGGTATTGTTATTAAAAAAAATAAAATATGTTTTGATGAGATTGGTTTGCTTAAAGTAACTTCAAATTATGATGAAAATTCATTAGAATATAAATTATATTTAGATGAATTACGTAAAACAATAATATTTGAAGATAATAAATTTTCACTAGAATCAATTAAATTTGATACATATTATGAAAATAGTATTATTCAAACAAAATAAAAATTAATAATATTTTGTCAAATAGTGTTAATTAGATGTAACATATACACAGTATTATCAAAGCTCATTAAATGTCAAAGTCTAGATACATTAAAAAGGCGGTTCGTAATGAACTTGTAAAATCAACACAATGTTCTAATTATCCAGATAGTAATGTAATTAAAAATTATAATTGTCCAATGTGGTTGTTATACAATGGACACTTTGATGATTCAGGTTATGAAATTGATCATATAGATGAATTTTCAAAAACACATAATAATGATTTATCTAATTTACAATTGTTGTGTGTTTGTTGTCATAAAGTAAAAACAAAATTATTTATGGACAATAAATGTGAATTTACATCAACACGAATAAATAGAGGAGCTGGTTTTATGGATGTTGTTGAAGAAGAATGTGGAAGAAAAAGAAAAAGAGATTAAGATATTCATATAAAAATAAATATAATTATATATATTATTATATGAAATATTTTTTATTTAATTTATTGTTTCCAATTTCTTATTCTTTTTTACAAAATAGAATTTCAAAAAAGAAAATATTAGATTGTAAATTGATAAGATCAGAGGAACAAAATGAATCTGAACAAATAGATATAGATTTAACGTTTCGAGGGGAACAGATGAACGATCTGCATCCGCTAATGCTTCGCAGATCAGATAGAATTTGTGAAGACAAATTCTTATCTGATACCATACGTGCCGCACCACTTCGTTCCTCTGTTCCCCCCGAAGTAGATCAGGAAAATCTGATTGAAGTGTTAGCAGATGCAGAGCACATTGAATTTAAAAATTATGATATGAAATTAATAAAAATTTTAATTCATCCTGGTTATGGAGCATATGGGTTATTTTCAGATGAATTTGAAAAAGAATTTAAAAATGAATATAATATAGATGTAGATTCATTAATTAACTATGATCCATATTATGATGTGTTAAATAATAATGTAAATATAGAAAGACGATATGATTCAAGAATTATAAATATATTTGAAAAATTAGGAAAAACTAGAAGTAATAAAGGAATATCATGTATGGATATTGTTAAAATTCCATTAGAATTAATTAATGATTTCTATATTAGTGAATATGATGGTGCTGAATGGTTATGGTGTAATATTAGTAAAAAATATAAAAAAATTTTATTATCTATTTTAGAAAATAATAATAAAATAACAAATGAACACATGAATAAAATATATATTATTAAAGAGTGTGAAAAATATTTAATAAATAATAGTATACAATATGTATAAAAAATGTGAAAATTGTATAAATTATATAAAAATAATTACTAATACAATATAATGACAGATATAATAGTAGTATGTCCTCATTGTCAAGAACCATTATTAATAGAAAAAATAAATTGTGGAATATTTAGACATGGTGTTATGAAAACAACTGGTAAACATATAAATCCACATTCATCTAAAAAAACATGTACTAAATTACTCAAACAAGATCTAATTTATGGTTGTGGAAAACCATTTCAAATAATTATTAATAATGATTTATATAAAGTTATTTCATGTGAATATATATAAACAAAATATAATTAACAAATTTCATTAATAGTTAGTCCACTATTTAACCATTTATTAATTCTAGTTGGGTGGCAAGATACAGCTATTAATTCTTCTTTGAAACAACTTATTCGTTTTTTTAATAATTCGTAGTTATATGTAAAAATATTTGGATTTTTAGATAAATAAAACCAATCCGTTACTTTATCTTGATTATTTTCTAATAATTCAATTACACTTGGATTAATTGTTAATAGATTCCAATTAATTTTATCTAAATTTTTATTAATTATATGTCCTGCATTATCATTGTTTGATAAAAATGTAAACTGTATTTTATTTGGATTGTTTTCCAATAATTCAATTGCATTTTTATTATTACTTAATAATTCCCAATATAATTTATGAGGCTTTAATTTACACCCTTGAAGATTTAAAATGCCGATTTTATTCAACAAAAAAAATCTTTAAGGTTTATCCTCTTCAGAATTATGTAAATTATGAGTTTATTGTGTCGTCTAACACAATTGATTTAGTAACCTTTTTCTTTGAAACTTTTATTTTTTTTATTTTATTAACTTCTTTATCAATAACTATTTTAGTTTCTCTACAAAGGTATTTTGGTCTTTCTAATTTATTAATTACATTTTTTGCAATTTTATAAATATTTGTGGCTCCATTAACATCTCTATTCCATACACCTAAACAAGTTTTACACTTAGTAAGCCCATGGACTAAAATATTACCACTTTTATATGGTTTCGGATTTTCTCTTACCATAAATTTTTCACAACTACCGCCTTCACATTTAGAACATTTACAACTTGTTCTAAATTCATCAACTAGATATATTTTATATCCATTTTGTCTAAATAATTTTCTTATTCCTCTTCCTTTAATTGGTTCTTTATATTTCATATGTTGTTTTTGTTCCCAATCACCAGCACATATTACAACATCTTCAGGCTTACCAAATATTTTAGCAAAATTACTTATCATTTTTTGTTCATTATTTTTTTTATTTATATAACCATTTAATTTAAGTTTTCTGAATATATATTTTTCATAAAACTTAAATAATTTATAATTTATTTCACATTTTTTTTGAATATATTTTTTAAATTCTTTTATATTTAATGTTTTCTTATTAAATTTTGATATTTCTGTTTCATATTCTATTATAGTTTTTCCATCTATTTTTTCTTTCTTTAATTCTAAAATTATTTTTGAATATTTTTTTATTTTACATTCTTTTCTTCTACTATCTTGTGTATATCTAAATTCGTTTGCATTCTTATTATCATTATCTACACAAAAAATTATATCTGAACAACCTGGATCATATGCAACTATCTTTTTATTTGTAAAAAATTGATATAATATCATCATATAAAATTTACTATATAATATGATGCTCAGTAAATTAATGAAAAATATTTTACCTTATGGAAAACCTATTGAAGTAAAAACATTTATATTAAATGATTTACAAGATGATATATTGAATAATTTATATAAAAAATCGTATGGTCATAAAAACGGTTATAAATTATTTTTAGAGCATACATCTTTATATAATAAAAAAGAAATTGATGGTTTACAATATGAATATCGTACTTTTCAACCATATATAGATATTTTATTAGAAAATAAAATTAGAATGTGTAAAACATTTGTATATCCAGAATTAAAATTATATACAGAATATAAATTTTTTGAAGATTATCAGTATAATATAACAGGATTTTTTGATTTTAGTCATAGTGTTGTAAAAATTAATTATAATAAAATTTATGGTGATATATTAGCTAAAATTTTTGATGAAGATTTATATATTGATGAATTATTGATGTATAAAAATATTTATAAACGTGTTAAAGAAATTGAAAATTATAAACCAACATATTTTTAATTTATATTGTATTATAATGGGAATTGAAATTATTTGTGGTGATATTGAATATAGTTGTTCATATAATTCATGGGATTTAATACGAATGGAATTACTAAATGCATCATTATTATTTTTAGAAAATAAATTATTAGATACAACACTTGATAAAGAACGTATTATAGAAATAACTTGTATTTTACAATATAAAAATGCTATGTTGAAATCTGTTGATGAGTTTTTACAGATTATAAATAATAATAAAAATTTTATTAATCAATTTATATTTTATGAAATATACGGTGTTTATGTTTTACTTAATAAATCAGATTATGATGGCTTATATAGTCCTGGTAATTCAATAGATATATTAAAAATGATTGAAAATACATATGATTTTATAATTAATGATGATGTATTAGAAAGATTTGAATTTTTTATAAAACCATTCAAAAATAGTAGTGAAAAAAAACTGAATATATTTATTATATAAAAAATTATATATATATATAATGATTACTATGGAAGATCGTATTATGGTATTAAATCATGTTTTACACTTTGGATTAAAAGGAAATGCTGCACGCAAAGAATATTTACAAAAATTAAAAGAAATTGCAATGAAAAAAATTTATATTGAAAAAATAAGATTTGATACAAATGCTTTACATAGATGTAACTCATATGATAATTTATTTAACTAAATTATGTAGATTATTATATCTAGGTTTAATTAAATATAAATTTCTATGATCATTATAAGTTGTATTTTCAATTAAATAATTTCCTAATAAATATCCTGAAACAAAGAATCCACTCATGAAAAATACATTAGCGATTCCAAAAATAATAGTTGTTGTAATTGGTTCCATATATAATAATATATTGTATACATATTATTATATATTCAATTTTATTTATATTTCTAATATATATTAATGGTATATTTACTAATAATGTTAATATTATTAAGTATTTTGTTAATTTATTTATTTTATAAATACAATCAGAATATTACGGGGGGATCTGAGAAACAAATTGAATCAGATTTCATGGATCTGCTAAGTGCTAATGTAGACAGATCAGTTAATAATAATATAAAAATAAATTATATAATTAATCCATCTCATTATAAAATATTAAAACAAGTTGATTATTATGATAAATTTATTACAACGGAAATATTATTAAATAATATAAATATAAATGATAGAATAATGAATCTTTATAAAAATATTAGAGATACTATTAATAAAAAAGTTGTGTATGGAATAAAAAAGAAAGATAATGTATATAGATTAGAATTATATATATATAGACATATTTTAGCATATAATAATAGAGATAATGATAAAGATTTTTTAAATCATACATTAATGTTATTATCATTAATAGATAATAATTTAGATATAAATGATATTGAAATAAAATTAAAATTATTAATGAAAAAACATTATATAAATATATTTTCATTTGATATTAATCTTGATAATTCTTTTTATAATAATAAAATACATATATATACATATTCATATGAAGTTAATAAAATAAAATATAATACATATGAATATGATTTTATAAATGACATTTTAATATTAGAAAGTGATTTTTTTGAAATTAATAATTATGACGAACTATATGATTTTTTAGATAAAAATAATAATATTAATTGTGATATTAATAGTATTATAAATGAATTAAAAGATATTGCACCTGAATGTAAAACAATAAATTTTCATCATAAATATTATAATAATAGTTTTGGTTTATATTTAATTAATAATGATTTTATATATCTTAAAAAATTTTTAAAAAAATATAATTATAAAGAAATTGATAACTATGATAATTTATTTGATAATTTAAATTTTGATTTTGTAGTTAATTATAAATATGAAGATTGTAAAATAAATGGTACTGGTTTTGCAGATTTTTTTTAATATAATATTTATTTTATATGGTATAATAATGATTATTAAAATTATATTATTATTGTTTATTATTTATAGTATTATTAGATATATTGTATACAAAACTGTTATAAAATTTAAAAAAAATAATTCAGATAATAATTTATATAATTTTGATTTTGATACAATGTATAATGAAGAATTAAAGAATAATTCATCTAAATTATTAACTGACTATAATAATGTAAATATCGAATCATTTATAAATGGTTATACTAGTTGTATAGTACGCAAATATATATGGTCAAATATTAATGATGTAAATATAGAATTATCAAATATCATAGATGGATATCATATTTTAGATGCTGGATGTGGTACTGGGTATCCAGCAATTTATTTATGTAAAAAATTTCCCAATTTAAAAATTACATGTATTGTTAATGTTGAAAAATTATATATTACTGCATATAATAATATTAAAAATGAAAATTTATTAAATAGAATTAATATATATTTAATGGATTTTGATAATTTATTAGAACCTGTAATTAATCAAAAATTTGATCGTATTTTATTTATACAATCAATAGGATATTCAATTGATAGAAAAAAATTATTAAATAAATGTTACAAATTATTAAAAGATAATGGAAAAATATTTATTTCAACAATTAATTTTAATGATAATATAAATAAAAATGAATATGATATAATTAATAATATTATTAAATCATGGAAATATAATTTTAGTACTTTACATTGTATTATTAATGATCTTAAAAATGAAAATTTTAGAAAAATAAAATATGTAACAGTAGATCAAAAAATTACAAATTATTTTTTTTTAAATTTAGAAGATATATATTATATTTATAACTTTAATAAAAAAAATAATATTAATATTTTAGATACTAATTTTTACTTTACACCATTCAATATAAATAATTTAATAATTGCCTCAAAATAATTTATTATGTACATTTTTTATATTGATCTAAATTAGCTTTCAATATATTATAATCATCTTCATTTATTATATTAGGCATTCTTTAATACTTTATGTGTGATACTTTGTATGTATAAATTTATAATCATTATTTATGTTTTTCAGTTATTTAGAGCGGTGTATCTGCTAATCCTTCACAGATTGGAGAAACCAAATTGACTTCATTACTCGAATTATGTTGGGTTAAATTGTTTGAATCTGTCTCAGGTGGCACTTTGTTTTTTGTATCCTTCAATATATAATTTTTACCAGATACTCCACATAGATATTCAAATTGTCTTGCTGTAATACAATATTCATATTCACTATTATCTTCAAGAAGTTCTCCTGAAATTAAATCAAAAACTTTATCTAATTTTGTTGGATTAAATAAACATTGCCCAAATAATGTATCACTAACATATTTATTTTGCATAAAATATTTACATGTTATACATTTTTTTTGAATTTGTATTGATATAATGTTTGTTGTTAGTAATAAAAATATAATAATATAATTCATTAATTTATTATTAAATTTTATTTTTATAATAATTTATTTATTATATGGTTTAGAGAACATTTTTTGATATTATTGATAATTGTATTAATTTTTGTAATTGAAAATATTTTTCCCTTAATCGATTATCGTGTTGGTGATTTAGAAATTATTTATAATGATTTACTAGAAAAAAATAAATTGGATGAAAAAACAAAAGAATGTATAGAAAATTTTATTAATAAAATTAATAATGATGAATCTAAATACACTGATTATGATGGTAAAGAACATGATAATTATAAACAATATAAAATCAATGAAATAAAAATGTTGTTGTTTAATAATCAAGATAAAATAACGAGTGATATATCTTTATTATTAACAACTGATGAAGTTACACCAGATTTAATAATAGTTTAAAAATTATTATTATATATCAATAAATGTGCAAAGGTGTAAAAAGTAGTTTTTAGTATATAAAAAATTGATTATTTATTATAATATATAAATATATATAATATGTCATTGCTAATTAAGTATTATTTTTCTTATAATAAAAGAAAGATTCATAATTGTTCAAATGAACATTTAGATAATACTGGATTCTCACCACGTATATTTAGCACAGTTACACGTTCATTTGAAGCTCTTCAAAATCTGATTATTGAACAAATATTTCGACAAAATGTATCAAATAAAATAAGTGAATCTTCTAATAATATTGATAATAATATACAAAATGAAACAATAAATATAGTGCAGAATAATCTACATGAATATTATATTGATATACAAGATAATGAATTAAATATAATAAATGATAATTCAAATGGATATGGATATTATATTGATTCGCCACATTAATTTAGATTAAAAATGATATATAAACATTTTTAATCTAAATTAATAATAATGGATTACATATATGCTGAGTTAATGAATAAAAATAAAAATTCCAATTCAACTACTCAAAAATATAAAATTTTGTCATGTCAGAAATCAATAGATGTTAATAAAGATACAACTAGTTGGATAGAATTAAAAGAACTTGTTAAAAGTAATACAGATTTAAGAATATTTGATGCAGTATTATTAAAAACAAGAAAAATAGTTGTTAAAATTGGTAAAAGTGATACAATATTAAAAGAATATAAAATTAGTCATTTATTAAGTAATATTGATGGTTTTATTAAATATTATTGTTATTTTAATTGTAATAATAAAATAGATAAAATAATAATAAATTCATCTATATGTGCTAATGAAGGTGATCCAATTAAAATTTTACTTATGAAAAAATATGAATTAGGAGATATCAAAAATTATAATTGGAATTTAGATAATTTTAATATTTTAAAAATTTTAATAAAACAAATTTGTGTTGCATTATTCAATGCATTTAATATGTATGGATTTTTACATAATGATGTACATTTTGGTAATTTTTTAATTAATAAAAAAGATAATAAATATCAAGTTATAATTATGGATTTTGAAAATAGTTTATTTGATTTAACAAAAAATAATGATTTAGAAATATTATACCAAAATTATGAACAGATATTAAACAATATATTATGGGAATTAAATTTGGTAACTGAAAATATGGAAATAGTATTAAATTATATTAAATCTAATAAAGATAGATTAATAGATATTAATTATTTGTTAAATTTAATTGACAATATTATAATGATTAAAAAAAGAGATTTGTCTCAAAGAATAAAATATGATCCAACTATATTTTAGAATTAATCATATATGAGGTTATACAGGATGGAGGTAGCAAAATTATTTAAAGAGTAGTTTTGATAGGTAAAGAACTTTAAGATAAAAGCATGTAGTTTTAAGTATTTATATTTATTATATGAATAAAATAGTAATTCTATTCATATAACAGATGAGATAACCATAATATGTAATGGATAAGACGACCAATTATATTATTAAATATTACAAAAATATAAAAATAAAAATGTTT
>Ga0136642_1001046_pt1 | contig 12478 bp, 12 predicted proteins | sample LowCatLa1302831Y_FD_115313 | JGI IMG/M metagenome (GOLD analysis project Ga0136642, IMG submission 115313) | Freshwater microbial communities from Lower Cathedral Lake, Yosemite National Park, California, USA - 13028-31Y | ecosystem: Environmental > Aquatic > Freshwater > Lake ... | reverse complement strand
ATCCGACGCAGTTAGATCGGTCGATGAAGCAAGAACCCACCGAGACCACTTTCGATGCTCTGGCAGCGTAAGCGTGGTAGGAATCCTCTTCCTTCAGGGAAGGGAGGATTTCAAGAAACGTACCGTGCCTTACGGGTCCGTGCAGCTATGCACGGTAGAAGTACTGAGGCTGAAATCCGAGTAATCCTCGAAGTCGCTGTTCTACCAGAGAGCCGAATTAAACTTGGAACTTATCTTGCAGAAATTAGCCGCGAAGTAGGCGGTTTTAATATTGAGATAGAAAGTGATCAGACACCAAACGAACCGATTAGTTTTGAATGATTCTTCTCGATATAAATATTATTTCCGAGGCGTTGAAAACAGCAGGCGACGAGAAGGATCTTGCTTGGATGGATGCGCAAATGATCAAAACTTTGTATCTGTCAACGATAAGCCTCGCGGAACTTCACTTCGGTATCGCAACATCCGATGGCTACATTGCTGCCATCGCCGCGACAAATGGCTTCACTGTAGCCACTCGTGACACATCACCTTTTGATGCAGCAGGCCTTAAGGTCATCAATCCTTGGAGTTAGGAGCCACATGAAGGTTTTAAAATACAAAAAATATTTGCACCAAGATAAAATATGCACCATAAATGTGCGATAAGATAAATGCCTATTTTATTCAAAAGCTAATCGTATATAGTGTTGATTATTAAACCTTTATAGAATCATTTACTAATTTAAAGAAACATCAATTGAAGGTATTTCGCCTAGTTATAGCCATAATTTCTCTTTGTACGATTTTTAACGTAATCGCTGAGGAAGGGTTCCGTACGCACTATTCTCCTACTGGATTAATAACTGGAGAAACCACCATCGTTTTAAATGATCGTCCCAGATTTTTTGGCACGATTAGTGGTTCGTTGATTAATATTGATCATATTAATGACGCAAATGGAAATAACGCCGCTAATCAAAGTATTTATGTCAACACTTCGCCTACTATTTCGGCACTATATCAAAATGCTACTGGTTCAAAAACTCTCAACGTGAACCAAACTTTTAGTCAGACCCAAAGGCAAGTCAATTTCATCGGTGGGTATACTACCGAAGAAAATTATTGGGGAGGTAAGTTCATTGGTGCCGTTAGCGTCCCCTATACCGCGATTAGGCGTGAGGTTAGTGCTACCGTAGATACAACTCAAATCAGTCAATTACAAGCGTACGCCATTAACAATCCTGCCAGTGCCCCAACCATTAATCAAATGATCAGCTCTTATAAAGCTCAAGCTGCTAGTGTTGCGTCAAGTAAATCTGCGACAACTGAAGGTGTTGGCGATACCAACCTGATTGGCACCTGGTCTTACTTTAATGGGCACAACACAAAATATCTTGTTGGATTAACGATCATTGTTCCAACAGGCTCTTTTGATCAAAACTCTCCTGTCAACGTGGGCTTTGGTTATTTCACTTTCTTACCCAGTATGGCAACCTTTTATCAAGAAAACAATTGGACTTTTGCGGGGCGGGCCTCTTATGGGTATAACACTTCGAATAGCAACACCAGTTATAAAAGTGGTGACTTTGTAGCAGTTGAGTTATTTGGGTCTTACAGGGTGCCGGGATTTGCTAGCTTCGGTCTCAATCTAACTCAGTTTAGTCAAGTTACTGCTGATACATATACTGGACCCGTTACTACGACGAGTACTACTCAGAACCCTGGCGGTACTAGTGCACTGTTAGGAACGACGGCGCCGATTGATGGGGGCCAGCAAACATCATATACCGCATTAACCCCCTCTGTTATCGTACCATTTCCATCAATTGGCGGAGCTTTAACGCTCCAATATACGTGGATGCTACTCGCAAAAGACTCCCTCCACGCTAATTTTATGCAGGCTCGCTTCACAAAGCATTTTTAGAAAATTTATCGATTCTCACGGATTGCAAATAATCTTCATCGATGATCATCCCCCAACCAGGTTCTGTCGGTAAGGTATAAATACCATCTTTAAAGGGGCGATCAGACTGGTTTGCAATCAAGCGATAGAAAAATGGGTCGCGCCAAGGCAACATTACTTCGCCATAAAAACCATTGGCTACTCCAGCAGACATCATCAAGCCAAACTGTGGTTCTAGATGCTGCATAACTTTTACGCCAAATGAGTTAGCTAACATCGCTACACGGCGCCACTCCGTTGGACCGCCACCCCAACTACCGTCAAAATTACAAATATCGATTGCTTTTGCTTGCATTAAATCGCGACAGCCGAAACGCGTTAATTCGCTTTGACCTGCGGTGATAGGGACGCCCGAGATGGATCTTACTAAAGGTAATTCAGCTCTATCGTTATCCCACTTACAAGGCTCTTCAAGCCAATCCAAGTTTAAATCTTTTGTGATGTTTGTAAATTCAAGTGCCTGCTGTAGGGTCCAACCTTGATTCGCATCACAACCTAAAATAAAATCGTCTCCAGCGGCTTTTCGAACTACTTCAGCCCGCTTGGCATCTTCACTAGGGGATTTGCCGCCTAGCTTTAATTTAAGACCATAGATACCAAATGCCTTAAGCTCTTCCACTTCTTGAGCGAGTCCCTCTAAGTCATTTTTTTCTCGGTAATAACCACCTAAAGCAAAAACGCGAATTTGTTTTTTTGCACCACCCCATAAAACATTTATGGGTAAACCGACTAATTTAGCAATGGCATCATGCAGGGCGCTATCGATACAGGATTGCGCCCTTAAAGCAATTCGACGATCACGTAAAAAAGGTTCTGTTGACTTGCGGGTTAGGGACCAAATATCCTCAATGGATGCCACGGAGTGACCAATGAGTAATGGGGCCATTTCTTCATTAATCATACTTATCACCGATGCTTGTAGAGCATCATCATTACCATTAAAACACTCGCCAATCACGCCAACATCAGTATGAATCCGTGTAAGGATCGTACAACGGTGAGATAGTTTTAAGGTGGATCCCGTCGCAATACGCTCCATTTTGACTCGCAAAGGAATCGTTTCAATCTTGATAATTTTTGCATCGAGTAAGGGGTGTTGGTTGCTCATGCTCTTCCAGGTAATTTATTCAGGTTTGATATTTAATTTTTTAATCAACTGGGCCCATTTTTGTGATTCTGTTTCCATGAACTTAGCAAATTCATCGGGGCCAAGATAGGCAACAGTAGCACTTTCTTCGGAAAGTTTTTTAATCGTTTCAGGCTTTGATAAGATCTCTGCCAACGTCGTCGATAATTTTTGAATCACTTCGGGAGGTGTTCCCGCAGGGGCTAAGATTCCCCACCAGTTATCTGCATCGTAACCTTTCAAACCCATTTCGCTTGCAGTCGGAACATCAGGTAAAACTGGCTGACGTTTATTACCACTGACTGCGAGAGGTCGCAGGCGGTCGCCCTTGATCAACGGTAGTCCTTGCACAACGGTTCCTACCGAAATTTGCGCATGACCTGCCGCCACATCTGCTAAAGCGGCTCCGGCTCCTTTGTAGGGGACATGAACTAATTGAAGTTCTGCTTGGCTTGCAAACATCTCAGTCACTAAATGCTGCGAACTACCAATACCTGATGAGACAAAATTGACCTGACCTGGCCTTGCCTTGGCATAGGCAATTAGTTCTGGTAAGGTTTTAACGGGTAGACCTGGGTAAACACTAATGACCTGAGGCGCACCTCCAATTCTTGCAATAGGGACAAAATCTTTGATAGGGTGATAGGGGAGTTTTTTATAAAGTGAAGCATTGGCGGTATGCGGTGTGGAAATGAGTAACAAGGTATAGCCATCTGGCTTTGATTTTGCGACTGAATCAGAGCCAATCGTACCACCCGCTCCACCACGATTATCTACAACAAAGGTTTCACCTAAAAGTTTAGAGAGCTGATCTGCAATAAAACGACCCACAATATCATTACTTCCTCCCGTCGCAAAGGGAATGACCAGTCGCACTGAATGGTTTGGATAACTAGTATCTCCGAAACTAATTGATGGGATGAATGCACAAAGTAAAGCGAGAAAGTGAAATTTGATAAAAACTGGGCTTGTAAGCATGGAGTTGTCTCGGGTTATAGGAATATTTGTCTTTATTCTAAACGAGATAGTGTTTCACCAACTCTTTGCTTAGGGAAAGTCTGAAGAGACTTCATTACTAACTTAAAGCATACTTATCTAAATAAAAATTGGAGAAGACATGAAACATAGGTTTTTATCACTATTTAGCACGTTGATCTTAGCTAGTGGCTTGAATTCATTTGTAATCGCTGCAGAAGCTCCTTCGAATTCATACCCAGCTCGCCCCATAAAAGTGATCGTTCCTTACGGACCAGGTGGTGGATCTGACATCATTATTCGAGCCATGCAAAATAAACTGGCTGAAAATTTAGGGCAATCCATTATTGTTGAAAATAAGCCTGGAGCAAGTACTATTTTAGGTACGGATTTTGTAGCTAAAAGCGCCCCAGATGGCTACACTGCCTTAATTGTGGATATGGCTTTTTTAGTGAACCCTAGCCTCTTTACAAAATTACCCTACGATAGTCAAAAAGACTTTATTCCAGTGATTCAATTGGTCTCAACACCTTCAATTATGTTGGCATCAACCAAGATGCCATTTAAAAATCTTAAAGAATTTATTGCTCTTGCTAAGTCATCCCCTGGAAAGCTAAGTTATGCCTCTGCAGGATTTGGCACGGGTGGTCATATGGCTAGTGAAATGCTCAAGGTGGTCGCTGGTATCGATTTAGTTCATGTGCCGTATAAAGGCGCGGGTCCTGCTATGACAGATACTTTAGGTGGTCATGTCAGCATTTTATTTACTACCGTTGGGGCAGCAAAGCCTTATGTTGAGTCAGGCCAAATACTAGGGCTGGGCATCACTAATGACAAGCGGTCGGACGCTTTATCTCAAGTACCAACTTTTGCTGAACAAGGGTATCCAGAGGTAAATGCTAATATTGTTTGGGGATTATTTTTACCTGCAGGCGTGCCTAAAGAAAGTGTACAAAAATTAAATAACGCTTTGAATGCTACCTTGCAATCCCCAGAAATGAAGCAACGATTGTTAGAGTTGGGATTTTTTCCGGTGGGTGGAAGCTCTCAATCTTGGACGAGTGAAGTCTTGAGTATGACGAATAATTGGGCCAAAATTGTGAAGCAAGCGAACATTAAACCCGAGAATTAGATGGTGTATTACTTCATTCTGAAGTGACTTTAAAAGATAACAACAAATGATGAATGTCTTTTATCTCAAATAACTCAAAAGTTCAAATAAACTAGTGTAATCTTATTAAAAAATAACAAATTGGAGATTTACGTGGCACTTCACCCTAGTACTTTACCTGCAGTTCTTTCACCAGTATTAACCCCAGTTCGGGCGGATGGAGAAATTTCATTAGAACTTTTTACCAGGCAATGTGCTTGGTTACAAAAAAGTAATGTTGGCTTAGCCGTTTTTGGCACTAACTCTGAGGGTAATTCTTTTTCGACCTCACAAAAGATCAATGCACTGGAATACCTAGTTAGTCACGGTCTATCGGCTAATCAAATGATGCCAGGCACGGGTGCTTGTGCTGTCGATGACGCTGTGACGATGACAAAGGCTACGCTTGAGCTGGGCTGTTCAGGCGCATTGATGTTGCCACCTTTTTACTATAAAGATCCGGCTGAAGATGGCTTATTTGCCTATTACTCACAAATCATTGAGAAGGTGGGTAGTGATCAGTTAAAAATCTATATTTACAATATTCCGCCCGTCGTCAAATTCGGCATTCCAGTTAGCTTATTAGAGCGCCTAGTTGCAGCTTATCCAAATACCGTGGTTGGTATGAAAGATAGTTCTGGTGATTGGGAATACACCAAATCTTGTTTAGAGGCATTGAGTCCCAAGGGCTTTCGAGTCTATGCTGGTAGTGAAAGCTTTTTACTCCGAACTCTAAGAGGGGGTGGAGCTGGCTGTATTTCTGCAACAGCTAATGTGAATCCCGCAGCGATTGCCCATTTAGCAGCGCATTGGCAAGATGCAAATGCAGAGGAGTTGCAAGCTGGACTAGATGTTGTCAGAACAACTTTTGCTAAATATCCCATGATTCCAGCAATGAAGGCGGCTTGTGCTAGGTATTCAGGTAATCATGAATGGTTAAAACTCTGCCCACCACTTCTGACTTTAACAAAAGATGTTGAGGAAAAACTATTTACAGATTTAGATGCGATTCAATTTGATATGCCAGGACTTTAATTTCAACTTCATACCTATACTTTTGATCGGGAGCAAACATGAAATACAGAATCATTAAAACATTCAAAGCAATGACCCTTGCACTTACGGCATTCACGTGTACTGTGCAGGCAGAAAATGTTTCGATTGCCACTGGTGGTACGGGCGGTGTTTACTATCCAATGGGTGGTGGACTAGCGGCTGTTTTATCGAAATATTTACCGAATATGCAAGCAACTGCAGAAGTAACTGGTGGCACGGTTGATAACATTAATTTAGTCGGTTCAGGAAAGCCTTATATTGGCTTTGGAATGACAGACGCTGCTCAAGATGCTTTTAGTGGACAAGGTAAATTCGTTAATAAGAAACAAAACATTCGTGCTCTATTAGTGCTTTATCCAAACCGTATGCACTTGGTTAGTGTTGAGAGTACAGGGATTAAGACCATGGCTGATTTAAAAGGTAAACACGTTAGTACCGGCAGTCCCGGGAGTGCTACCGAAGTCATGGCATTTCGCTTACTAGAAGCCGCAGGTTTAGACAAAGATAAAGATATTAAAAGAGAGCGCTTAGGGGCTGCAGAGTCTGTCAATGCAATCAAAGATCGCAAAATTGACGCATTCTTTTGGGTAGGTGGTTTGCCGACTGCAGCTGTGACTGACCTTGCTAATTCTCCGGGTATGAAAATTGCCATGATTGACCATGACGACACAGTCGCCAAAATGAACCAAAAATATGGCAACATTTATTTCAAAGATATGATTCCCAAAACGATGTACTCAGGTATGGCAAAAGATAACCAAATTGCATCTGTAGCCAACATCCTGTTTGTCAACTCAACGATGTCTGATAAAGATGCTTATAACATCGTAAAAACAGTTTTCGATAAATTGCCAGAGTTAATTAATGTGCATGCAGAGTACAAAAATATTAAGCTCGAAGCGCAAAAATCGAATTCTGCAGTGGTACCTTTTCATCCAGGCGCTCTGCAATACTTTAAAGAAAAAGGCGTAAAGGTAGATTAATTTTTTTCTTTGTTCTGCATCCCATCTTCAATAGGTTTTTAAAACATAACTATGACGACACCAACCTCAAGTTCATCTGATATTGATGACTTAACGCAAGCACAACTCGATTCTTTTATTAAACAAGAGGAAGGTGATGCGAATGATTACAGAGGTTGGATTGGAGTTCTGATTACCCTTGTTGCAGTGGGAATGTCTTTGTTTCATTTGTACGCTGCTTACTCGATTGTGCCGACTCAAGTTCTCAGAACGGTTCACGTCGGGATTGTTTTATTTTTGGTGTACTTAAGTTTTCCGATTGCATCAAAATTTAAAAATAGATTGATGTGGTGGGATGTCATCATGGCATTTGCCTCAATTGGTGTTGTTTACTATGTATTGACAGGTGGCGATGATTTCATGGATCGTAATACTAGTCCAGACCCCCTAGATTTGTATGTTGGCGTAGGATTTATCTTTTTAATTTTAGAAGCCTTGAGACGTACCAATGGACTGATTTTACTCAGTGTCACTTTAGGCTTTTTAGCGTATGCACTTTTTGGTAATTATTTACCAGCACCTTGGACGCATAAAGGCTACGATGTATCACGCTTAGTAGGTTATATGTACATGACCTTAGAGGGGATTTTTAGTACTGCGATTGATGTTTCCTCAACACTCATTATTTTATTTACCATTTTCGGTGCTTTTCTACAATTCACTGGCGCTGGAAAATTCTTCATTGATTTTTCATTTGCAGCCATGGGCGGTAAAAGCTCTGGGGTCGGGCGCACGATTGTGATGTCCTCATTCTTACTAGGTGGCCCATCGGGTTCTGGTGTGGCAACGACTGTTACCGTAGGTTCAGTTGCTGCAAGTATGTTAAATAAAATTGGCTACGATAAAAACGCTGCGGGTGGTTTACTCGCTGCGGGTGGTTTAGGAGCCATTATTTCTCCTCCAGTTTTAGGGGCAGCTGCTTTTTTGATTGCAGACTTTTTGAAAATATCTTATTTAGATGTTTTATTAATGGCGACGATTCCGACGATCCTATTTTATCTAGGTCTCTTTGTCATGGTAGAAATCGACGTTCGCAAATACTCACTCCATTTACAGCAAATCGAAGCAGTAGACACTGCTTGGAACCTGACTAAAAAATATTGGTACCACTTTTTTTCTCTGGTATCCATTGTGGTATTTATGTTAGTGGGATTTTCACCAGTCATGGCTGTATTTTGGGCAACGGTGACTTCAGCAATTTCAAGTATGCTCCGCTCTGATACAGCAATTTTGTCTTGGGACTTTATCAAGGGGAAGCAACCGTTTTTTAAAGGGCTATATCAGTCTAATTTGGTTAAAGCTCTAGCTAGTGGTTCCACTGGCGTTTTAGCGATTGCAGTGACCTGTGCTGGTGCTGGTTTAATTGTTGGTACGGTTACCTTGACAGGCTTGGGTTTGAAATTTAGTAGTATCGTCATTCAATACTCTGGCGGCTCTTTATTGTTAACGACGATCTTTACCGCGTTGATTGTTTGGATTGTCGGCTTAGCAGTCCCAGTGACTGCTTCTTATATTATTTGTGCGGTTATTGCAGCACCCGCGCTGATTAATTTAGGTGTACCTGCATTTGCTGCGCACATGTTTATCTTTTACTACGCGGTACTATCTGAAGTTTCGCCGCCCACGGCTTTATCACCTTTTGCTGCAGCCGCTATTTGTAAAGGCGACCCCTATAAAACAACCCTACAAACTTGGAAGTATGTTGCCCCCGCAATTTTGGTTCCTTTTATGTTTGTGCTGGATAAGTCTGGTGTAAGTTTATTGCTCATGGGCTCCACTACTGCCTTAGCAGGTGCTAATTGGCTCCTTATTTTTGAGTCTTTTGCCACCGCTGTGATTGGTGTTATTGCTCTAGCCGGCGGTTTACAAGGCTGGTTTATTGTTAAAGATAACTTTTTTGAACGTTGGGTTCTGATACTGTCTGGAGTAGCTTTAGCTTACCCATCCATCGAAGCAGACATTGTTGGTATCGTTGGCTTTGTGCTTGTGATTGCTTTACAAATCCTTCGAAAAAATCGTCAAGTAGCTATTTAGGCTGAATATTAGGCTACTAATTCTGCATAGATCATTCCTGATGGGAAGGAAGGTATTCCTTCCCTTTTATCCTATTCATTATTGTTAGGCGCGAATACTACTATGCCTAGGTGTAATGTTCGCTATTAGACTAAAATTACCAAAATCTAATTCACCTCATTTTTAAGGAAATATTGAGATGGCAAATGTATTAACAAAACCAGTGATTGTTTGTGGAGGTGGCATTGGAGGCCTTGCCGCAGCTCTTGCTTTAACAAAGCAAGGTTTTGCCGTATTGGTTTTAGAGCAAGCTGCACAGCTTGGAGAAATTGGTGCTGGGGTTCAGTTTGGCCCGAATGCCTTTGCGGCTTTAGATGCCTTAGGTGTAGGCGAGCGGGGGCGTGCTCGCGCAGTTTATACAGACAATATGCTGATGTATGATGCCGTGGATGAGTCATTGGTAGGCGAAATCAAAACAGGTCAAGAGTTCATCGACTTCTATGGTAACCCTTACGCTGTTTGTCATCGTGCTGATGTGCATTTATCCCTTTTAGAAGGGGCCTTAGAGACTGACCGAATTGAGGTTAAAACTTCTACAACCGTTGAGCGTGTAGAGCAAAATGAGCACGGCGTCACAGTGATTGATTCTCAAGGAAATCGCTACGAAGGCTTAGCAGTTATTGGTGCTGATGGCGTTAAATCGGCAATAAGGGAACAGTATGTAGGCGATCAGCCAAGGGTTTCAGGTCACGTCGTTTACCGAGCTGTGGTGGATAAAAAAGACTTTCCAGCTGATTTATTATGGAATTCCGCCAGTATTTGGGTTGGTCCGAATTGTCACTTAGTACATTATCCTCTGCGAGGTGGTGAGCAGTTTAACGTGGTGGTTACTTTTCATAGTCGTAATACTGAAGTGTGGAGCGTGACGGAGGGTAGTTATGCTGAGGTAGAAACTTACTTTCAGGACATTAGTCCTAAAGCGCGTCAGCTTATTGAATTGCCGAAGTCTTGGAAGCGTTGGGCTACAGCAGATCGTGATCCGATTGGTCAATGGACCTTTGGTAACGTGACTTTATTAGGAGATGCAGCGCATGCTACTTTGCAATATCTTGCACAAGGTGCTTGTATGGCGATTGAGGACGCTGTTACGCTCGGAGAAGCCCTAAGAGTTTGTGAAACTTTGAATAATTTGGATTTCGCGAAAGCCTTTGACCTCTATCAACGCTCTCGAATAACGAGAACCGCAAGGATTGTTTTAATGTCCAGAGAAATGGGTAGAATTTACCATGCTAGTGGAGTAGAGCGCCTGGTGAGAAATTCATTATGGGCTGGTCGTACGCAACAAGAATTTTATCAGGCATGTGATTGGTTATATGGCTGGAAAGTAGACAATTGTTTAGTTAAAAGTTAATTTTTTTGGGAGAAAAGTTTGAGAGACTTAGGGAAATTAGAAGATTTACCGCAAGAGTATCGTGATGCGTTGACAGAACAAAATTTGGTGCCATTATGGCCAAGTTTAAGAGGTGTCATGCCTCCTCATAAGCCTTCTCCAAGGACGCAACCGACGGTTTGGCGATATGCCAATATAAAACCTTTATTAATTGAGGCTGGTGAATTAACGCCGATTGAAAAAGCAGAACGTAGAGTTTTAGTCTTGGCTAACCCTGGGCATACCTTAGAGAAAATGCAGGCTAGTTCGGCTATTTATTTAGGGATGCAATTACTGTTGCCTGGCGAATGGGCGCCTGCCCATCGGCATACACCCAACGCCATTAGGATGATTGTTGAGGGCGAGGGTGCTTACACAACGGTTGAGGGTGAAAAATGTCCAATGAGTCGCGGTGATTTAATTTTGACACCAACGGGTATGTGGCATGAACACGGTCACGATGGTACAGATCCTGTCATCTGGTTAGATGTATTAGATCTTCCAATTGTCTACTATATTGAAGCTTCTTATCATGAAGAAAGTAGTAAGCAAGAACAGACTAAAAATTCGGATGGTTCAAAGTATCGTTTTGGTGGGGTTGTTCCGACTCCTATGTTTGATCGCTCAAACAAACCGTATGCCATGTACCGCTATCCATGGATGGATGTGCGGCAAACTTTAGTGACGATGGGTGAGGATTTTCCTGAAATGGATTTCTTGCAGGTCACCTACATTAATCCTGAAACGGGCCTTGATGCTGAAAATATTTTAGGTTTCTATGCCATGATGGTTCGTCCAGGGCAACAAGTTTCATTACCAGTGAGATCACCAGCGATGGTATTTCATATGATTGAAGGATCCTCAGAAATTACTATCTCTGAGCAATCTTTTCAATTAATTAAGGCCGATACTTGCTGCGCTCCGGGTTACACACCTGTTCACATTAAGAATACTTCGAGCACAGATCCGTGTTTCATTTTTATCGCTGATGAAACACCTCTGCATAAAAAACTTGGTGTATTTGAAAATCGTACTAAATAAATATTGAAAGCAAGTTATGCAACTATATAGTTTTTTCAGAAGCGGAACTTCTCACCGTTTAAGAATCGCTTTGAACTTAAAAGGTTTAGAAACGCAATACTTACCTGTTGATCTTCGTAAAGAAGCGCACTTCAGTGAAGAGTTTAAGAAAATCAATCCTCAAGGATTCGTGCCAGCCTTAATAGTAGGTGATGAAGTTTTAACGCAAACACCTGCAATTATTGAGTGGTTAGAGGAAACCTATCCAACACCAGCATTAATTCCTGCGGATAGCAAACAAAGAATCTATGTCAGGACTTTATCCGCGATTGTTGCTTGTGATATGCATCCACTGAGTAATCGCAGGGTATTAGAGAGACTGCGCAAAGAAATGGGCCAAGATGAGAAAGCAATTAATGAGTGGTGTCAAACATGGATTGTTGATGGGTTCAACGCGTTTGAATCGCAACTAAGTAGGCACGGTTATTTTGGTAATTTTTGCTGTGGTGATACACCGACTATTGCGGACGTTTATTTGATTGCACAAGTTGAAACTGCTATGCGTTTTAACGTTGATCTTTCAGTATGGCCTATTATTTCTAAAATCAATCAACATTGTTCGCAACTACCAGAATTCCAGTCAGCCAAGCCTAGCGCTCAGCCTGATGCCTCTTAGAGTCAAGGATGTTTACTTTAAAGGTAGGGAATTTAGTGCTCGTCTTAAAGTAAGCAATAGAATGCT
>Ga0136642_1001043_pt1 | contig 12492 bp, 11 predicted proteins | sample LowCatLa1302831Y_FD_115313 | JGI IMG/M metagenome (GOLD analysis project Ga0136642, IMG submission 115313) | Freshwater microbial communities from Lower Cathedral Lake, Yosemite National Park, California, USA - 13028-31Y | ecosystem: Environmental > Aquatic > Freshwater > Lake ... | reverse complement strand
TTAATTGGTCTTTCAGATGCGATTGCGACAGCAGATTTAGTGATCACCGGTGAGGGTCGTTATGACTCGCAATCATTACAAGGCAAGGTAGTTTCGACGGTAGTCGGACTCGCCGGCCAAACTCCAGTGGCCTACATTGTCGGCGATAAAGGAATTGATTTTCCCGAAGGTAGCAAAGGAATATCTCTTACAGATTTAGCCGGCTCATCAGATGCCGCCATGAAAGATGTTCACCCATGGACTCATCAAGCGGCACAACTTCTAGCCCAAACGAAACTGTGAGAGGCTAATCAGATGAAGATTTGGAGTTTCTGGGAGGGTTTAGAAGCACCTGCGGGGATGGAATTTCTGCCGACTAATGGCGAACTTCCTGCTCCGGATCAGTATTCAGATATCGAGTTTTATGCTCCTAAATACATGGCGGGTAAGCCGTCTTACGAACCTATTCTGCACATGCCGAATCTCAAAGTCGTTCAGTTGATGATGGCTGGATACGAAGAGGCGCTCCCTTATATGCGCGAAGGAATCACGTTATGTAATGCGCGGGGAGTCCACGATGCTTCAACCGCCGAGCTCGCTATTGGGCTAGCGATTGGCGTCAGACGAGGCTTTCCTCAGTTCGCTAAAGATCAAGCGATAAGCAGGTGGAACCATCAACGCAATCCGACACTTGTTGATTCCAAGGTTGCAGTTGTCGGGTTCGGAAGTATTGGCCTGGAAATTAAATCAATGCTCGCACCGTTTCATACTGAAGTCATGGGTTTCTCCCGCAGCGGCACTAATGGCAGTCGACTCATGTCAGAGTTTGACGAACTTCTTCCGACCTTTGATGTGGTTATTTTGATTACACCGTTAACTGATGAGACGAGACATCTCATGAGCGCCCGCAGGCTTTCGCTCATGAAAGATGGTGCAACTCTCATCAATGTTGCTCGCGGTCCTGTTGTCGATACGGACGCGCTAGTAGCCGAACTTAACTCTGGTCGCATTGGCGCCGGTGTAGATGTGACCGACCCAGAACCACTTCCCAGTAATCATCCACTCTGGAAATGCCCCAACTTAATCATCGCTCCACATGTTGGGGGAGATAGCAACGCATTTGTTCCACGTGGTCGTCAATTAGTGATGGATCAATTAGGACGCATCTCACGAGGCGAACCGCTGATAAATATCGTTTCCTAGATATGTCATAGCCATCTACTAAGGTGGCGCAGTGAGCAAAAAGGGCGATACCGCAACATCGCAGGTGCGCCGTGCACTCGATGCAGCTGTTGCATCTATCGGTGGCCAGCCTCGCGAAGGCCAAATTGAAATGGCCGAAGCTGTTGCAAATGCCCTCTCGGATCGACACCACCTATTGGTGCAAGCTGGCACTGGTACCGGTAAGTCCCTTGCCTATTTAGTTCCGGCGTTAGTACATGGAAAGAAAGTATTAGTTGCCACCGCAACCCTTGCACTACAGCGACAACTTGTTGAACGCGATCTTCCGAAGATTAAACCCGCTCTAGAAAAAGAGTTGGGCCGAGATCTCACCTTTGCGGTCTATAAAGGTGTCGGCAATTACTTATGTCTACAGAAGATGAATGGCGCCAGCGAAGATCCCGAACAAGAGGCGCTCCTAGAAATCGGCATCCTCGAAAAAGATGCAAAGAAGTTGCGTGACTGGGCAGCTAAGCCAGGCGTATCTGGCGATCGCGATGATGCACCAGAAGTTGATCGCCGCGTCTGGTTTGCTAATTCAGTCTCTGGCCGCGAATGCATCGGTAAAGATGACTGCGCATTTGGCACACAATGTTTCTCTGCTAACGCAAAGGCGAAAGCTCAGACCGCTGATGTAGTCGTCACCAACCACACGCTGCTTGCAATTGAAATTGTGGATTCACATCCCATTCTGCCCGAGCGCGACGCCATCATTTTGGATGAAGCTCATGAATTTATGGATCGCACCACCCAAGCTGTGACCGAAGAACTAACCGCTGGTCGTGTCGAACGTGCCGCCGCGATGGCAAAGAAATTTGCACCAGGTAAAGCAACTTATGCGCTCAAGAAAGCGGCAGATAAATTTGCCGAGGCAATTGCAGATTTTTCGGAAGATGTCCGAATCGATGCCACAAAAGCGGGACGACTTCCTGATCTTCCAACACAGTTAAGTGCCCCCATCCGCAACCTCAAGGATGCGAGTGCGGCGGTTTCTGCTCTGATTGCTGCTGATGATGGAATCATTAATCCTGACGAGTTGGCAGAGCGCGCGCGAGTCAAAGGCGCTGTCAACGAGATTGCGCAGATCGCCACGAAGATGCTCAAGCCGAGCGTGCATCAGGTCATGTGGTTTGAACCAAACTTCTCAACTTTGTACTTAGCCCCGCTTAGCGTCTCTGCCGTTCTACGCAAGAATTTATTGACGCAAGCACCTGTAATTGCCACGAGCGCGACTCTGACAATCGGCAAGAGTTTCGATGCAATTGCTAAAGGAATTGGTTTTATTGTTGGTTCAGATAGCAAAGAAGAAGTTGAAGAAGGCGAGATTGATCCCGCCAATGTACAGATCCTCGATGTCGGTTCGCCCTTTGATTTTGCTAATCAAGGAATGTTGTATCTGCCTAAGCATCTGCCAGAGCCTGGCCGTGATGGCCCGAGCAAAGAGGTATTAACCGAACTCGGTGAACTCATTGACGCTGCTGGTGGTCGCACACTAGCGCTCTTCTCTTCATGGCGCGGCGTCGAAATGGCGGATGAGCACTTACGAAAAGTTCTTGCGGAATTAGAGATTCCCATCATCACTCAGAAGCGCGGTGATAGCGTCGGTTCACTCGTCGAGCGCTTTGCCAAGGAACCACGTTCAATTCTGCTCGGAACAATCTCACTCTGGCAGGGCATCGATGTCCCCGGTCCTTCGTGCACACTCGTTGCCATCGATCGCATTCCTTTTCCTCGCCCCGACGAACCCGTCATGGCTGCGCGTGCCGCAGAGGCAGATGATGCGGGAGGTAGTGGATTTAGAGATGTCTCACTTCCGCGCGCGGCGCTGCTTCTTTCACAAGGTACAGGGCGACTTATTCGATCACTCGATGACAGGGGAGTTGTGGCAATTCTCGACTCTCGAATTGTGAGCAAGAGTTATGGAAATACGCTACTTAACTCGATGCCACCGTTTTGGCGCACCAATGATGGCGCAATCATAAGAAAATCCTTGAAAGCTTTAGATAAACAATTTATTGAGCAGGGCCAGTAACTCTGGCCAACTCTTGGCAAAGCTAGGATGCAATTTCATTGCGGCAACGCCTTCAAAGCTCACCCACTGAATCTCTAAGGACTCATCATTCTGCTCATGCGCAACTAAATCTGGATGGGCGGCGGCAATCACTGTGTCATATTTCCAATTACCGTGATTATCGCTAAAGGCCTCGAGTTGCGTAACTAAATCAATCTCGATACCGATTTCTTCGTGGGATTCACGCAACGCAGCCTCAAAGATGCTTTCGTGAGAGTCTCGAGCTCCTCCTGGAATTCCCCACGTATCTCCGTTGTGTACCCACGGGGCACGATGTTGGAGTAAGACGGTGCGGTCACGGACTAGCAATAAACCGGCAGCGCCGTTGAGACCCCAGTGCTTAAAGCCGCAGTCGCATTCGACCCAACCATCTCCATCGCGCGCGCTCACCCCGCTAGAGTGGCATGAAATCTTGAGAATTACCTCTCCACATGGAATGTGTTTGCACAGGGTGTGGATGCAAGACGATTTACTGAGACTAATTCGTCATAACTTGCCACGATGAAGAGATTTTTAGCGCTAGCCCTCGTTCTCACATCGATTTCTATAACTCCCGCGCACGCAGCGGATCAATGCTCGGTAAAAGTATGTGTCAGTGTTTTTACCGACCCTAAAACTGGCGAAGTTGTGATTACTGCAAAGCGCAATGGTCGTAAGCCTGTGGTTCATAATCCTGCGGTACCTAGAACAACACCGATTATTCCTAAGCCGAAACCAACTCGAATCTATAAGCCACGCCCGCGCGTAGCGGCCAAGCCGAAGGTCCGTACACCTGGGCCATCACTCGAAGATCGGATCACACAGTTAATCCCTCGCAGTTCAATCTTTGTTCAACCCTCTGGCAAAGTCTTGACTCAGATCCCGACTAACTTTTGGACGAATACCCAACCTCGATTTCAGGCTAAGGTAATAATTTTAGATGTCTTAGTTGGCGTAAATCTCGTCCCTACCTTCTCGTGGGATTATGGAGATGGTTCGCAATCAGAGATAACTCCGTTGCGTGGAGCGCCTTATCCACTCGCCGAAATCACTCATACCTATACTCGCGCCAGAAATTACACCGCTACTCTCACTATCTCGTGGTCTGGAACGTGGAGTGCTGATGGTGCAACCTTTCCAGTCTTGGGAAATAACATCGTTCAAAGAGTGCAGGTTCCTGTAAACGTTGTTGAAGGTCCCACCAAATTCACTCGCTAATCCACAACACTCCTGCTTTCACAGTTGTGTATTTCGCTTCTGAAATACTCAACGATGAAGGTCAATTCTTCTCTCATGACAACACTTACATCGCCTCATGATTTACTCTCTGCCGTTCCCTTCCTCGTGGGATACCACCCTACAAACTCTCTAGTTGTGATCGCACTCGTGGACGAAAGTATTGGCATGGCCATGAGAATAGATTTCCCTGCTGATTGTGATTCCGATCAAATTGATGCGCTAGCCACTCACCTTGGACAGGAGAGCGCTGACGGCGCTCTCATCGTTGCCTATCTTCCGGATGAGGTTGATAGTGCAGAATTTCTCCTCGCCCCCTTACAAGAAGCAATTTCGATACGAGGCGTTGCCATCCGGGAGTGCTTAGTCGTGCATAAGAATCGCTGGCGTTCCACAATCTGCACTGATCAATCATGTTGCCCACCCGAGGGTAGCGCCATGCCAGATATCGAATCCTCTCGTATTAGCGCAGAGCAAGTAGCAGCGGGTAAGCCAATGCCCTTCGCTGGCGAGAAGGAGCTATTCGATTCTTTATCGGCCACTGAAGTTGATGCGCAACTCATTACAGAGTTGCGCAAAGTTCCAGCGATTGCCTACACATCAGATAACGTCGTTGAACTCCAGCGTCAAGGTGCGCTGGCAGTGAATGACCTCGTCAAAGAGTTCGCCGAGAAGGGCATCGTTAAAGATAAGAAATTACTCGCTTTCGTCTTAGTCCGCTTGCACGATGTGCAGGTGCGTGACTATGCAATGGGAATTACCGACGAAGAGAACGCAGATACTCTGCAATCTCTCTGGCGCTGGTTAATGCGAACTGCGCCAGCTGGGTATGTTGCGCCAGTCGCGACACTCTTTGCTGCCTCGAGTTACGAGCTCGGCGATGGAGCTATGGCGCACCGCGCACTTCAACGGGCGCTGGATGATGACTCTCGTTATCCGCTTGCCAAATTATTGCGTCGAGTCTTCGCTGCCGGCTGGCCCCCAGCACAGTTCACCGAGATGCGCGCGGATCTTCACCCTAAAGTCTGCGCGCTGCTCTTCCCGCACGATACGCCCGAGCAGGCCAGTTAACACAGCCGTAACGAAGTCTTGGCATTATTCGGAACATGAATCCAGAGATTAGCAAGCAAGAGGAGTTCGTTCTTCGCACCCTCGAAGAGCGCAATATTCGATTTGTTCGTCTCTGGTTTACCGATGTTCTCGGTTTCCTTAAGTCCGTTGCAATTGCTCCAGCAGAGCTAGATAACGCCTTCGATGAGGGAATTGGTTTTGATGGTTCTGCCATCGAAGGCTTTGCTCGTGTTACCGAATCTGACATGCTCGCTAAGCCCGATGCATCCTCGTTCGCGATTCTGCCTTGGCGAACTGAAGCTCCCGGAGCTGCTCGCATGTTCTGCGACATCACACTTCCTGACGGAACTCCATCTGATGCTGACCCTCGATATGTTCTGAAGAAGGTTTTGAAGAAAGCCGCAGATATGGGATTTACCTGTTACACCCATCCTGAGATGGAATTCTTTCTCTTTAAAAATCCACCGAAGAGCGGCGAGGCACCAATTCCGGTCGACTCCGCCGGATATTTTGATCAGACACCTTCAATCGTCGGACACGATTTCCGTCGCCAAGCAATCACGATGCTCGAGGCAATGGGAGTATCGGTTGAATTTAGCCACCACGAAGGTGCGCCCGGACAACAAGAGATTGATCTGCGTTACGCCGATGCTTTAAGTACGGCCGATAACATCATGACCTTCCGCCATGTGGTCAAGGAAGTTGCACTCGACCAAGGTTTCCACGCCTCTTTCATGCCAAAGCCATTTACTGATCATCCAGGTTCTGGCATGCACACGCACTTCTCTTTGTTTAATGGAGAAGAGAATGCGTTCCATCAAGAGGGCGCCCCAGACCAACTCTCGGCAGTGGGTCGCTCATTTGTCGCTGGCATCTTGAAGCATGCGCGTGAATTCACTGCAATCACAAATCAATGGGTGAACTCGTATAAGCGTCTTAATGGCGGGGGAGAAGCACCGGCATTTGTAACCTGGGGCCACAACAACCGCAGCGCGCTCGTCCGCATTCCGGCTTACAAGCCAAAGAAAGAGAACAGCACTCGAGTTGAAGTTCGTTCACCAGATTCGGCATGTAATCCATATTTAGCTTTCGCCGTTATTTTGGCAGCAGGGCTCAAGGGCATTGAAGAGAAGTACGTGCTGACTCAGAATGAGAATCCAGAGGCGTTGCCTACTAACCTAGAAGAGGCGATTCGCGCGATGGAATCGAGCACCTTGGTCCGCGAGGCACTTGGCGCAGATGTCTTCGAATATGTACTGCGCAATAAGCGCTCAGAATGGGAAGAGTATCGCCGCCAAGTCAGCGCCTTTGAACTCGATCGCTACCTGCCAGTTCTCTAATTCATCGGGTATTTTTCACAAAGCCCGAGTTCTGGGTTAATCTAGGCAGATGCAATTTGCAGCTCTCCTCCTTCGCTGCCGTGGCGAGGCCAATTAACCGGTCTCCTCGTCGCGGGGTTTGGTGTTTTCCGGTTCGACCCAAACCCGTCAATACATTAGGAGTGAAGAAATGAATTTTCCAGAGCAGCAACCTTCCAAGATGCCAGTGCATCGTTATGAAGCCTTTATCCCGGTTGATTTAACCGATCGCACCTGGCCGACAAAGCGAATCACTAAAGCCCCGAAGTGGTGCTCAGTTGATCTTCGCGATGGCAATCAAGCACTTATCGATCCGATGGATGCTAATCGCAAGCTCGCAATGTTTAATCTCCTGGTCGATATGGGCTACAAAGAGATTGAAGTTGGATTCCCATCGGCAAGTCAGACCGACTTCGACTTCGTTCGAAAGATTATTGAAGCGGGTCTAATCCCGGACGATGTGATCATTCAGGTTCTTACTCAGGCGCGCGAATCGTTGATTGCTCGTACCTTTGAATCTCTTAAGGGTGCGAAGCAAGCGGTCGTCCACCTGTACAACTCCACCTCTACCTTGCAACGTCGAGTTGTCTTTGGCATGGATAAGGCGGGCATCAAGAAGATTGCTACTGATGGCGCTGAGCTCTGCTTGAAGTATGAGAAGACAATCCCTGAGGTAAAGATTTCTTACGAGTATTCCCCAGAGTCATACACCGGTACTGAGCTCGAATTCGCCGTTGAAGTCTGTGATGCGGTCAACGACATTTGGAAGCCGACACCAGAACACAAAGTCATCATCAATTTACCTGCGACCGTCGAAATGGCAACTCCCAATGTTTATGCCGACTCCATCGAATGGATGCATCGCAATCTCAAATATCGTGATTCACTGATCATCTCTTTACATCCCCACAACGATCGTGGCACCGGTGTTGCAGCAGCCGAACTCGGTTATCTCGCGGGTGCAGATCGCATCGAAGGAACGCTCTTCGGAAATGGTGAACGCACTGGAAATGTCTGCCTGGTAACTCTTGGACTAAATATGTTTAGCCAAGGAATTGATCCACATATTGATTTCAGCGATATCGATGAAGTCCGTCGCACCGTTGAGTATTGCAACCAACTGCGCGTTCCAGAGCGCCACCCATATGGCGGAGACTTGGTCTTCACTGCATTCTCTGGTTCACACCAAGATGCAATCAAGAAAGGCTTCGAACATCTCGAACGAGATGCAAAAGCTGCCGGACGCCACGTGCACGAGCATCCATGGGCAGTTCCGTATCTTCCGATTGACCCTAAAGATATTGGGCGTTCGTATGAAGCGGTAATCCGCGTCAACAGCCAATCCGGTAAGGGTGGCGTCGCCTACATTATGAAGAACGAGTACCACCTGGATCTTCCACGTCGCTTACAAATCGAATTTAGCCAAGTGGTACAAGCGCGCACCGATGAAGAAGGCGGCGAGTTCTCTGCTGCAGCTCTCTGGGAGATATTTGAAACCGAATATCTGCCTGCTGCTGATACCTGGGGACGTTTAAAACTTCTTGGTCTCTCGCAAACTTCCCAGATGGACCAAGATGTCCACCTAACTGTCGATCTCTCTGATGGCGGCACCGTGCACAAGCTTGAGGGCACTGGCAATGGACCGGTCGCTGCTTTCGTCAACATAATTAATACGCACCTGGGCTCGACTTCGGTACGAGTATTGGATTATTACGAGCACGCGCTCTCTGCAGGTGGGGATGCTAAGGCCGCTGCTTACCTGGAATGCGAAGTCGGAAACGAAACTTATTGGGGCGTCGGAATCGACCCATCGACGACTACTGCTGCACTCAAAGCCGTGGTGTCGGCGGTCAATCGCGGACTTCGTAAGTAATTCCCGCTACGGTGTGAGCCGTGGCTACCTATCGCGATCAAGCAATTGTTCTGCGAACCCAGAAATTGGGCGAAGCCGATCGAATCATCACTCTCTTTACCAAAGAGCATGGCCGACTGCGCGCTGTCGCTAAGGGCGTACGTCGCACCAAGTCTCGTTGGGGCGCCAGGCTAGAACCTGCAAGTTTGGTTGACCTCCAGTTGTATCAGGGCAAGAACCTTGACACCGTTACACAGGCCGAAGGTATCGAGAACTTTGGTGATGCCCTCTCTGGCGATTATCAACAATGGACTATCGCATCTGCAATTTTGGAATCAGCAGAACGATTTACAGCGCAAGAACATGAACCAGCGCTGCAGCACTATGTTCTTGTTGTTGGTGCGCTCAGAGCCCTCGCCCATAAAACTTACGATCCATCGTTGATCTTGGATGCATATCTTTTACGTTCACTTGCAGTCGCAGGTTATGCGCCATCAACGACAACTTGCTCTCGGTGCGATGCCCCTGGACCGCATAAGTACTTCTCACTCGTTGGTGGTGGATCGGTCTGTATTGAATGCAAGCCTTCAGCTGCAGCGATACCAACTCCAGAAACTTTAGCCCTCATGGGCAATCTCATGAGCGGCCAATGGGAGGGTGCGGTCGAGAGCGATGCTAAATCTCGACGTGAGGCTTCCGGACTAATTGCGGCATATCTGCAGTGGCACCTCGAACGTGGTTTACGCAGCCTGCCGTTAGTTGAGAGAATATAGACGTGGCTAAGAAAGTAACTCCTCCAACTCCGCATCCATCGGGTGCTAAGCCACCTAAATTATCGCCTTCACAAATCCCACAACATGTTGCAGTTGTCATGGATGGAAATGGTCGTTGGGCTAAGGTACGTGGATTACCTCGAACAGCTGGGCATGAGGCAGGAGAAGCATCACTTCTCGATATGGTTCACGGCGCAATTGAAGTTGGTGTTAAAGAGCTAAGTGCTTATGCCTTCTCGACTGAGAATTGGCGCAGATCTCCAGAAGAAGTGAAATTTCTTATGGGTTTCAACCGCGATGTGATTCGCCGTCGTCGCGATGAGATGAATGATTTAGGGGTCAAAATTCAATGGGTCGGTCGTTCACAACGACTCTGGTCAAGTGTTATTAATGAATTGCAAGAGGCAGAAGAACTTACAAAGAATAATAAGGTCCTCACCTTAAATATGTGTGTCAATTACGGTGGCCGTTCAGAGATAGTAGATGCAGCTACTTCAATCGCCGAACTAGTGAAATCACGGAAGTTAAAGCCAGAACAAATCACTGAGAAACTTCTCGCTAAACATATGTACAGTCCCAAGATGCGCGACGTCGATTTATTCTTGCGTTCCTCTGGTGAGCAACGAACCTCCAATTACTTACCGTGGCAATCGGTCTATGCAGAGATGGTTTTTCTCGACGTATTGTGGCCTGATGCAGATCGCAGAACTCTGTGGGAGGCAATCGAGTTATATGCAGATCGCGAACGACGCTTTGGTCGTGCTTGATTTCTGCTAGCCTTTCCCAACGCGCGGCTTATCGCAATTATGGACTCGAGAATTCGGGTCCATTTTTGTTTGCACAGCAAACTTTTCGTCCACAGGATAGTAATTTTTAAATATTAAGTGTGCAAGCAAAAACCAGGATTGGACTACTGGGGCGGTGTTGTAATGGCAGCCTGCCAGCCTGATAAGCCGCGCGGAGCGAGTTCAAATCTCGCTCGTTCCAGGTTCTTCGAAAAGCCACCGTTGAGGCCTTATCAACCTTGATGGTGGCCTTTTCGATTCATTTTCGAATCTTAGGAATATTGATATCAAGATAGATGGAGAGTCCACGAACTGCAAAAACAGTAGCGCCAGCTATTACAGAGATTGTTGCTGAGTTGAGTGACAAATAATCAAGCAAAACATAAGCAATCGAACCAATTAAACATGAGGTTCCAATGGTTTCGCGGTGAAGCAAGACTGGCTCGACCTGGCAGAGAATGTCGCGAAGAAGTCCGCCAGTGACAGCTGTAATCATTCCCAGGATCGCTGCGGCATATTTTGGAGCGCCGTGAGTTAAAGAGAACTGGGTGCCTGAAACTGTCGCGAAAGCTAATCCAAAAGTGTCGAGAACTAACAAATATTTTCCAATGGGTTTTGTGGTGCGCATTGCAATGGTGATGGAGACAGCCAACACGATACTGGCGAGGACCCATGGGTCGGTCAGCCAGATTGGTCGCTCATTTAAAAAGACGTTGCGAAGTGTTCCGCCAGAGATTGCGGCAATAGCTGCGATGAGAGTGATGCCGCCATAATCCATACGACGATCAGCTGCGACACGTGCGCCAACGAGGGCAAATACAAACGTGGAGAGAAGATCGAGAGCGGAGACAATCGACATCTTAGAGTACGGCCACAACCGCCCACATGATTCCTACTCCAGCGAGAGTGGCCAGCATGGTGACACGGGATGGGTGACGTGAGTGCGCTTCCGGCAAGATGTGGGATGTCGCAATATATATAACAAAACCAGCAAATAGAGCGAGATAAACATTGAGCCATTGATCGCTAATGGCGAGATAGGTGCCGAGTGACGCTCCACCGATTCGTGCAACTGCGTCGACACCGAGCAGATACTTTGCTTTATTAGTCCAGCTACCATTTTTGACGAGCATAGAAACGGTATTGAGACCATCGCTAAAGGCGTGAACGAGGAGAGCGAGAAAGACTGCGAGTCCGAGCGATGAATTTACTTTGTAGGCGACGGCCAATCCGACACCATCGAAGAAGACGTGAATAGCCATAGCGAGAGCGCCAACTGCACCAGCGGCATCACCGTAGTGGGTGTGCTCATGAGCGTATTCAGATTCTGCCGGTTCGTGTCCACCCGCAAGTTGTTCAAAGAAGTGCAAAAAGAGAAATCCTGCAACAAATGCGATGGCGACCAACGGAACTTTTCCGAGGTGTAAGCCACCTCCGACAAAAACTACGGGCAATAAATCAAAGCCCACTAAGCCAAGTAAGAGTCCGGCAGCTAGACCGAGGATTAAGTGGAAGCGATCTTTGGAGCGAAGGGCGACATATCCGCCGAGGGTGGTAGACCCTACGGTTACTGCGGCTAATACAATCGCAATCATAGAAGGAGTCTACTCACCTCAATTCTACGGGTAGAATTGGCCATCTTGCGACCAGCAAGGAGAGCCGACAGCCAGCCGGAGGAGATTGAAAATGGCCGCAGATCGTTTAGAGACAATTGTTAGCCTCGCCAAGCGCAGAGGTTTCGTATACCCATCCTCAGAAATTTACGGCGGATTACGCGCCTCGTGGGATTACGGTCCCCTCGGAGTAGAACTCAAAAACAACGTTAAGCGCCAATGGTGGCGTGCAATGGTTCAAGGCCGCGAAGATGTGGTCGGCCTAGATTCATGCGTCATCTTGGCTCGTGAAGTCTGGGAGGCATCGGGCCACGTAGAGACATTTACTGATCCGCTGACCGAATGCACCGAATGCCATAAGCGTTATCGCGCTGATCATCTTGAAGAAGCATACGAAGCAAAGCATGGCAAAGCACCTGTATCGATGGCTGATGTGAATTGCCCTAATTGTGGCAACAAAGGAAAGTTCACTGCACCTAAGAATTTCTCTGGTTTATTGAAGACTTACCTCGGCGCCGTTGAAGATGAATCTGGTCTTGCTTATCTGCGTCCAG
>Ga0136642_1001041_pt1 | contig 12498 bp, 16 predicted proteins | sample LowCatLa1302831Y_FD_115313 | JGI IMG/M metagenome (GOLD analysis project Ga0136642, IMG submission 115313) | Freshwater microbial communities from Lower Cathedral Lake, Yosemite National Park, California, USA - 13028-31Y | ecosystem: Environmental > Aquatic > Freshwater > Lake ... | reverse complement strand
GGCGTCTGGCCGCTAGCCCTCGACGGCCTCGGCCGGTTCACCAAGATAGGCGCTTCCGTGATGATCATGGGGCTTTGCGGCAACGCGATCATTCCCCTTGGTTACGGCTGGATCGCAGACCGCTTCGGTGTCCAGAACGCCTATTGGATTATCCTGCCGTGCTACCTGTACCTCTTGTACTACGCGACCATCGGCCACAAGAAGCGGGAGTGGTAGCGCGATGCGCGTCGTAAGCGCCGCTTGGAGGTAGGGCGGGGCTCTCCGAGCCCGCCGTTGGAGACCGAGGGCGGGTAGTCGTCGGGTCTTAGCTAGCCTCGTTGTTATCGCACGCCCGCAGGCGAACGGACGCGTCGCCGACGCGTCCCTACCTAAGTGGCAGATACAGGCCAGGTCGTGACGCGGTCCAGACCCTACCCTTTTGCAGCTCATCTACTCAGCCCTCGATACAGTCCTCAGCGCTGCCCTCGATTCAGTCCTCCATTCTTCCTACCACACCCAGGTCAGCACAATCTCGACGTCGGGGTGGAGTGACTGTTTTACGGGGCAAGCATTCGCCGCGCGGATCAGGCGGTCGCGTAAATCTTCGGCAACACCGGCGGGCATATAGACCGTCGCCTCGAGCTTCGCGATGCGACGCGGAGGCTGAGCGGTCATGTGTTTCTCAACCTCAACGCGCAGGCCACGAAAGTCGAGTTCCAGCCCTTTGGCCTGGATGCCGAGAATCGTCATGATGCACGTTGCGAGCGAAGTCGCCGTGAGGTCGGTCGGGGAGAACGACTCACCCTTGCCGTGATTATCCACGGGCGCATCGGTGTGGAGGATGGTACCCGATGGACCGTGGGTGGCGCGCACGCGTAGATCACCGAGGTATTCGCAGGAGATTTTAACGCCCATGGGATGAATGTAGGCGACGCGTCGGAAGGACCCAAACAAAAAGCCCCGGAGATCCGGGGCTTTTGAGAAAATCGCTGAAGCGATTATTCGCCGTCCTTACCGATGGCGTCGACCGGGCAGCCCTCGAGGGCTTCCATGCACTTATCGATACCTTCCTGGTCGGTTGGCTGGGCGAAGACGTAGGAATAGCCGCCATCATCCTGGCGAGTGAAGGATTTCGGGGCGGTCTCGCGGCAGAGGTCGCAGTCGATGCACTGCGAATCCACGTAGAACTTGCCGGGGGCGCTTTCGGGACGCTTGTCGTTCTTATCAGCCATAGTCAGGAATTAAGTGCGGGCGGGCGGGTCGCTGTCAAGAATGCCCGTCAATTCGCCGGAATCATCACCACGAGCCGATGATGGAACCAGCCGTCGCGCCCGGCCAGAAAGGCCGAGGAAAGATGGTCCGCGGTGTCATACGTCACCTCGATGTTGGCGGCGGCCGGCAAATTCGGGCGGAGCCCCGGGTGGTCTAAACGGTCGATACGTGCGAGCGGCCTCACGACTACCGCCGCCACCGGCAACTCGAATTCCTGCAGAATGACCAAGCGCACGCGTGCCTTCGTGCCGGCATCCACTCCCTCCCAGCAATAGAGCTGCTCCATGGCGCGGGCATCATGGTCGGCGTACGCCCGCCGCAAGTCTTCGGCCAGGCTGTGCAGAGACTGCTGATTAAGCCATCCGCCGAACGCCACCAAGAAGAGCCCGAGCAACAGGCCGAGTACGGCGGCGAAAATCCGTCGGAACCAAGGGTGCTGGAGGATGGATGAAACCACGCGGAAGAGAAAGGTCGTTGACCCAATAGTGCGGTCGGAGATAAGCACGCAAGAGCCATGGTGCACGAAAGCAAGCCCTCCTCTGATTCTGGCCGATATGCGGCGCGGGGGGTTTCCGCCTCGAAAAGCGAAGTCCACGCCGCCGTGGATCGCCTTGACCGCGGCCTCTACCCTTCGGCTTTCTGCAAGATTGTCGCCGATAACCTGACAGGAAACCCCGACCAGTGCGTCGTCACCCACTCCGATGGCTCGGGCACTAAGGCACTCCTCGCTTATCTCTGGTGGAAAGAAACCGGCGACGCCTCCGTCTTCCGCGGCATTGCTCAAGACAGCATCATCATGAACATTGATGACTTGCTGTGCGTCGGCGTAACGAAAGGCGTTATCCTCTCCTCGACGATCAATCGCAACGCCAAGGCTATCCCGGGTGCGATTCTCGCCGAACTCATCAATGGCACCGAAGACGTCCTTGCGATGTTGCGTGCCCAGGGCTTTGGGATCACTTCCGGCGGCGGCGAGACGGCCGACGTCGGCGACCTGACGCCCACGCTCACCGTCGATTCGACAGCCACGGCAATCCTCGCCCGCAAAGATGTCGTGGACGCAGCGAACGTCGGGCCGGGCTTGGCCATCGTGGGCATCGCCTCCGGCGGCACCTGCTCTTATGAAAAGGGAGAGAACAGTGGAATCGGCTCCAATGGCCTGACCAGCGCCCGCCACGAACTACTTTCCAAGTACTACGCCGAAAAGTATCCAGAGACCTACGACAAGGCGACCGCCGCCGAACTGGCCTACTGCGGACCCCATCGCCTCCAGGACCCCCTCCCCGGCTCCGCGCTGACGGTGGGCCAGGCCCTCCTCTCTCCGACTCGGACTTACGCCCCCTACGCCCTTCGACTGCTTCAGGCACTCGGTCCTCAGCGCGTTAAAGGCCTAGTTCATTGCTCCGGAGGCGGCCAGACGAAGTGCCGCCGCTTCGGGACCAACGTCCATTTTATTAAAGATAATCTTTTCCCGACCCCCCCTATTTTCGCTGAAATTGCTAAGGTAAGTGGCACGGATGCCAAGGAAATGCACCAAGTCTATAATATGGGGCATCGCTTGGAAGTCTTCCTTGCGCCCCCAGACGTCCCGGTCGCCCTCCAGATTGCCGCCAGCCTCGGATTGGCCGCCCAAGTGATCGGCCGAACCGAAGCTTCAGCCCAGCCAGACGGCTCCAATCACGTCACCGTGATTAAAGACGGACAGGCCTTAGCTTACGCCTGATTGGTGAATTCAGCGTAAAACCTAAGGGTCGGGTGGTCGGGCAGACAGGACTTGAACCTGCAACACCCTGCTCCCAAAGCAGGGACTCTACCAATTGAGATACTGCCCGGTACCCGAAAAACATAATGATTTTGTGTTGCCGTCCCTGTCAATCCGCTAGTCTCAAAACGTTCCAACCCGAAAAACTCCTCCCACTATGGAAAACGACAGCATCTCCTCCTCCTCTTCTGAATCCAAGCTTCCGCTCATTTTGGGCATTGCTGGCTTCGCCCTCGGCGCCGCCGCCCTCGTGCTCGGCTACAAAGCCAAAGGAGAAGCCGCCAGCGCCAACGCTGCTGCCGCCGGGGCCGCCCAGCAGGTCGCTGCGATTGAAGAAGCTGTCAAAAGCAAGGCCACTAAGGTCGAGCTCGACGCCCTCGGTGCCGCCGTCCAGGCCGCTGATGACCGCGCCAAGCAGAACGTAGAGCTCACTCAAAAAGCGATTTCTGAACTCCAGGCTGCTGCCACCAAGAAGGCTTCCGCTCCTGCTGGTGAAAAGGGTGGCAAGACCGCTGCTGCTGCCGGACCTGGCGAATACTCTGTGGTCGCTGGCGACAACCTCGGTAAAATCGCCAAGAAAGTTGGCATTACCCTGAAGGCTCTCTCTGACCTCAATCCTGGCGTCGATTCGAATAAGCTCCGCATCGGCCAGAAGCTGAAAACTAAGTAAGCTCCGCGCATGTCGGCGCCCGCACGCTGGTCCGTCCAGCATGAAGCGCTCCACGCCGACTGCCGAGTTTTCCGAGTTTATAAGGAACACTGTCATCACCCTCTCGACAAACGAGAGGGTGATTTTTTTGTGCTACGCTCCGGCGATTGGGTCCTGGCACTTCCCATCACGGATGACGGGCGGTTGGTGATGGTCCGACAATATCGCTTCGGCACGCGCCAGCTCTCAACGGAAAGTCCCGGAGGCATCGTCGAGTCCGGCGAAGACCCCGTCCTGGCCGCCGTCCGCGAAACCGAGGAAGAGACGGGCTTCACGGGTGGCCGCGCGCGGCTGATCGGAACCTGTGCACCCAACCCCGCCATCCAATCCAATCGATGCCATTTCGTTCTACTCGAAGGCGTCCAACCCCACGGCCAGCGGGCTCCAGATGAGCATGAGGAAATTCAGGTGCTCTGCCTTAAGCCGAAAGATGCGCTAACCACCGCCCTCGCCGAACCCGCCCAACATTCGCTGGCACTACTGGCGCTCTACCGCCTACGCGATGCCCGACCTGATCTATTTACATGACCACTCCCACCCGCATTAAAAACAAAGGCCGCGAGGCCGACCCCGTCCTCGTCGTCGGTTCGGTCGCCTACGACAGCATCGTCACACCCCATGATAAGGGTGAGCGCATCCTCGGCGGCAGCGCTTCCTATGCGTGCCTCGCCGCGAGTTATTTTGCCCCACCCCGCATCGTCGGCGTGGTTGGACATGACTTCCGCGACCGCGATCGCAAGAAGCTCGAGAAACGCGGTATCGATCTTAACGGTCTTCTGACGGATTCCTCCGGGCGCACTTTTTTCTGGCGCGGTCGTTATCACGAAAACTATAACCGCCGCGACACCGAGGATCTGCAGTTGAATGTCTTTGAGCACTTCAAGCCGAAGCTCCCAGAGGCCCACCGCTCGACGCCTTACGTGATGCTGGGCAATATCCGACCAGACCTGCAGCTCAACGTGCTCGATCAGCTAGCTGGCCCGCGCTTCGTCTTGGCCGACACCATCGATATCTGGATTGAAACCCAGCGCGAAAAACTGGGTGAGGTCATGCGCCGGGCCGATCTGCTCGTTGTCAATGACACGGAGTCTGCGAAGCTCACCGGTGAAGCCAATGTGATCATCGCTGGTCGCCAACTGCGTGCCCATGGCTGCAAGACAGTCATCATTAAGAAGGGCGAACACGGTGCCGTGCTCTTCCATGAAGAGGGCATGTTTGCCCTACCCGCCTACCCCGTCACCGAACTGCGCGACCCGACGGGTGCTGGCGACAGCTTCGCCGGCGCCATGCTCGGCTACCTCGCTTCCGTGGGCGCGACTGACTTCGCCACCCTCAAGCAAGCCATGGTTTACGGCACCGCCGTCGCCAGCCTCACCGTGGAAGCCTTTTCGACGGATCGCCTGGCAAAGGCTGGGTGCCGGGAAATCCGGTCCCGCCGCAAGGAACTCCTCAAGCTCATCAAGGCTTAGCCCTTACTTCGGCGACCCAGTGTCCGCCAAAGCACGAACAAAACCAAGGCCGAGAAGACTAGGTCCCCGGCCAGCATGGGCCAGACGGGCGGCAGCTTGTGGGCTAAGAGAGCGTAAATAAAGAAGCCGGCCTGGATAATCACGGCGAGCCCTAAGAGGGGCACCAGCCACCGAAGCTTCCAGCTGAGGTCGGTCTTACTCATGAAAATTGGCGGCGGTGAGCCTCGGCCAGGCCAATTAGGGTTAAGTGTGGCTCATGGGTGACGCGATCCCGCCAAGCCGCCGGCAGGTAAATCGCCGCCCCGCCCGTCACAATGACCTTAGGCATGGACTGACCCTGACGGATGAGTTCGGCGCAGACCCCATCGAGGAGCGCACCCATCATCCCCGCGAAGCCGAGGGCACAACCCGCGCGCATGGCGTCGATGGTCGACTTACCAATCGCGGGTCCACCTAAGAGCGCAGCGGGATCCAGCGCAGGCAACAAGGCCGTCCGCTCATGCAAGTATTGAGTCATCACGCCAAGCCCCGGGGCGATGATACCGCCCGCATAGCCACGATCCGTAAGGATATCGACCGTTGTAGCGGTCCCCATCCCAATGATGACCGCAGGTGAACCCGCGACCAATTGAGCTCCGACGCAATCCGCCAGCCGATCCTGGCCCACTTCAGCAGGCTTGGGATAATCAAACCCGAGCCCTTTAACCGTGTCGTGTTGTAAGTGATAAAAAGGCCGCCCGCTGCTCATTAAGACCGGCTGAATCACCGCCGTGACTCTAGGGACGACGCTCGCTAGAGCGATACCAGCAGGTGACTGCGCCGCCAGCAAGCCCGTTAAGGCCGCCGTATCCAACGCCTGCGTGGCGATCTCGCCATGGGCCAAAACCCGGCGACCTTCAACCACGCCCCAGTGAGCGTGCGTATTGCCGACATCGAGGCAGAAGATGGACACAGCGGAAACCTAGCGAGAAGAGCGGGGGGAGCAAGGCTGGTCGATCACGGCTTGCGCAAAGTGACTTCACCCGAAGAAACCATCGTCCGTCGGCCGCCTCCCGTGCGAAGAATTAAAGACCCCTCCGCATCAATGCCATCCACCACCCCGGCGACAGGTTCGCCACGCAAGGTCACCCGGACGGACTTGCCCGCCAAGACATCATGGGCTAGCCAAAGTTTATTGAAGGACCGAGACCAGGTGCCTTCTTCGAATTGTTCCCATGCCCGGAATAAAGCGGCGATGACATCCGCGGCCGCGGCATTGACATCCAGCGGCCTGCCCAAGGCATATTCGAGTGATCCCGCCGTGGTCCGGATTTCCGCCGGGAAATCTTTCGGGGTCCCGGTAAGGTTCAGGCCTAAGCCGAAGACTAATTCACGCACGGAGTCGGCATCAAGGCGCGCCTCCGTGAGCATACCGGCGACCTTACGCCCATCGGCTGACTGCAAATCGTTTGGCCACTTAAGGCCAAGTTTAAGCCCGTGGGCTTGCTGAATATGTGCGCACAAGGCCAAGCCCATCCAGAGCGTGAAAGGCTTGAGCCGATCCGGGGGGATGAAGGGGCGGAACGCTAACGATAGATAAAGATTACCGGCCTGCGTGCTATGCCACTTCCGGCCAAGCCGGCCGCGACCAGCCCGCTGGCCGCGAGAGAGCACACCGAAAGGTGCTTCCTGGCCGACAGCCAACCGGCGCTCAGCCTCCGAGTTCGTGCTGTCGACCTCATCCAGAAAATCCACCACGGTCTGTACCTTAAGCCGACGCAAGTGCGCATCAAGCAAGGCGGCGTTTAATTCGCGCGGCACCGACTTCAATTGATAGCCCTTGCGAGTTGATGCCTTAAAAGAAAAGCCCGCGGCCCGCAGGCGCTCCAGGCGACTCCAGATGGCCACCCGGGAAACGCCCAACTCTTTCGCCAACCGGTCGCCACTGACAGGCTCACCATCGGCCTCCAAAAATGCCCGCAGGATACTGCTGTCGAGGGCTGACATGTTTAGCTCCAATCCATTCCAAGGTCGCACCACGGAGCCGAGTGAGTGATGCCGCCACACGAAACGAAGTCGGGCGACAGCGTGCCAATCGCCCCCAATGTTTCAATATTCACGCCACCGCTCACCTCCGACCAAGCCTTGCCTCGGAGCATGGGGATAGCCTCGCGTAAATCCGCGATGGTAAAGTTGTCGAGCAAGACGATATCAGCCCCCGCGGTGACCACGGGTTTGATTTGGTCGAGACGATCGACTTCAACTTCCACAATCAAGTCCGGGCGACTCGCGCGGGCGCGTTCGACAAAAGCCGTCAGCCGCTTGGCGGCCCCGGCGGAGCCGGCGGCCAGGTGATTATCCTTCACCATGATACGGTCAAAAAGGCCGAGTCGGTGATTATACCCGCCGCCTTGGCCGACCGCATATTTCTCCAGCATCCGGAAGCCCGGCGTCGTCTTCCGCGTATCGAGCAGTTTGGTTGGCGAGGAACCGAGCGCAAGGACGTGCTCCCGCGTGCGCGTAGCGACGCCACAAAGGCGTTGGAGGAAGTTGAGCAGAATCCGTTCGGCGGAAAGTAAATCGGCGGCGGGGCCTTCGACTTCGGCCACCGCGGTATCGGCTGGGACGAATTGCCCATCATAGGCGAGCGGCTTCGCATGACAGCGGTGGCCATACGCCGCGAAGACGATTTCCAGGAGTCCGAGGCCGGCAATCACAGCGGGACGGCGGGTGACAATGCGCGCGCGCGCCCGGGCCGTGCCTCCCAGCAAATCGGCCGAGGGATCACCAGGTCGCAATGGCCGCCGCGCCAAGCCGGCGCCGGCTAAATCTTCCGCGCGGGCGAGTTCGATAAACGCTCGCAACCAGGCCGCGTCCAACTCCTCCCAGCGGAGGCGACGCACGAGGCGTTCGGTCTGTCCCGGGTCACGTGGCATAGGCTGACTGTAGGGCGGGGCGAGCCCCGCGAGCAAGGGGCTTAAGGGAAGAATTTCTTGAACTTTGTCCGCCAGGATTCGGATACCGGAGCGGCCTCATCACCGCAGGCATCGGCATAGGCCTTCAAGGCCTTCTTCTCGGTGTCATTCATCTTCTTCGGCACGTCGATATCAACGCGGACGAGTAAGTCGCCGTGCGCTCCACCGCGGAGGTGTGGCATACCCTCGCCGCGCAGCCGGAAAACCGTCCCGCCCTGCGTCCCTGCGGGCACGCTGAGTACCGTCTTACCTTTAAGCTTCGGGACGGTAATTTTCCCGCCCAAGGCCGCCACGGAGAATTTCACGGGGACGCTGCAGGCGAGGTCGTCATCATCGCGTTCAAAAAGTTCGTGTTCTTGGACGGTGATATAGACATATAAATCACCTGCGGCGGCGCCACGGCGGCCGGCGGAGCCGTTATTAGAAGAACGGAGTTTGGTGCCGGTATCCACGCCTGGCGGGATGCGCACCGTGACATGGGATTCCGCGATTACCCGGCCTTCACCGGCGCACGGGCGACAGGGCTTATCGATGCGCTCACCTTCGCCCCCGCAAGCAGGGCAGGTCTGCTTCATCGAAAAGAACCCCTGCGAACGAACCACCTGCCCATGGCCATGACAGGTAGGGCAACGGGTTTTCTTGGCGCCCGGCTCCGCGCCAGAGCCAGAGCACTTGGTGCAGGCGACATGCTTGCGATAGGGAATCTTTCGTTCCACGCCTTCGGCCGCTTCTTCGAGGGTAATCTTTAAATCTACGCGTAGGTCTTCGCCCGCATTATCATTCGCCGCGCCACCGCCACCGCCGAACATATCCGAGAAGTTTCCGCCACCGCCGCCGAACATCTGCTCAAAAATATCGCGGGGATCGGCGCCCCGGAAGCCGCCGCCCGCCGAACCGCGTCCAGGGCCTCCGCCCATGCTGGGATCAAAAGCTGCTTCGCCGTGTTGATCATAAAGCTTCCGCTTCGCGTCATCGCCGAGCACCTCATAGGCGCGGGAGACCTTCTTGAATTTTTCCTCAGCTTCCTTGTTGCCCGGATTCCGGTCGGGGTGGAACTCCATCGCCTTCTTGCGATAGGCCTTTTTGAGGTCGTCGGCCGACGCGGACTTCGCGACGCCGAGTAAGGTGTAATATTCGTCGGCCATCGGGAGAGATTACTTGGCGAGGCCAGAGGAAACAAAGACGGCGGCCGGGCGAATAACGCGGTCATGCAGCAACCACCCGGAGCGGGCGACGCGGCATACGGAGCCCTCGGGGGCGCTGATGCTAAGCTCCTGGCCGACTGCCTCGTGCCGAGAAGGGTCAAAGGGTTGCCCCAGCGGATTCACCTCAACCAGGCCCTGTGAGGAAAGAATGGAGCGCAATTGGCCGACCGCCATGCGGAAGCCTTCACCGACCGCGCGTCCATCGGTCTGCTTGGTGGCCGACTCCAATCCAAGGTTTAACGAATCCAAAGCTGGTAATAGGTCTTCGACGAGGCCGGCGGTAGCGAACTTGCGGAGTTCCTCGCGCTCGCGCTGATGGCGTCGCTGCTGATTCTGTTGGTCGGCATTGCTGCGCAGGACGGTGTCCTTGAGCAAGGCAATCTGGCCTTCCAGCTCGGCGATGCGCGTGGCGACGTCGAGGGGTGGCTGTTCAGAGGATGAATGGGGGTCGGTCATGAGAGTTATTTTCCTTCGCGCAACTTTTCGGTGATGGATTTACGGAGACGCTCGCGCGCAAGATCCATCAGCAACTCGGGCTGCTGTTCCACGGCCGACTGCAGGGCCAGTTTGCCCATCGGCTTGGAAACCTTGTCGTCAAAGTTATGGTCGGTGATATCCCGCGCTTCGAAGACATAATTAAATTCCCGATCAATCACGATGCGGCGCTGCGGGGTGCCATCGCCAGCGATGACCGTGATGCGATTAACCCGAACGCGAAGATGCTGGATATGGAAAGGTTGGGCGCGACCAGCGGACGGTGGGGTCGATGCCGGACCAGCGGATGGCGCGCCTGGCTTGTCGGCCGACTTGAGGCCGTTACCGATGTCCTTCGCATTGTTGTCGGTGAGAAAATTAGCTTTCCCGACAATCACTAGTCGGTCGATATCGAGTTCGGCGTCGTGCACGGTCCGACTTCCCCCTTCGAGAAACGACAGCGTGTCGACATCCAGAGAGAGTCGCTTTACCCGGAGAAACTCCGATTCCGTCCAGCGGGAAGGGTTGGTGATGACCACGCCCCCGAAGTCGAGGCGACCAAGGAATAGGTTCGAATCATTGGAATCGACCGCCAGGTGGGCGCCGGTCTTAGAGGCGAGGGTGGCGTCGAGGAGTTTGGGCGCGAATCGTCCGATGGCCCAGACCCCCAAGACCGCCACCACGACCACAAAGAGGGTAATCCCGCAAAGCATCGTGAGCAACTTGCGCAGCGCTCCGCCCCTTCGGGGCATGGATGGATCAAGGTTCAGCGACACGGTTTAAAATCGAGCAGTAGGCATGCCATCCAAAAGGGTCAATGGCGTACGGGAAAAGCCCTTAAAAATGGCATTTATCGAGGTATCCGTAGACAAAAAAGACCCGCGGCCTGAGCCAACGGGTCCTTCTGTCACGGGGGTGTGACTCCCGCCCTTACTGGGCAGGGGCAGTGACGACGGCAACCGGGACGTTGTCTCCGACCTTAAATTCGGGAACACCCGACTGACCGGCGACGATGCCAACAATGGTGGTCTTCTCGTCAGCCTTGATCACCTCGACGATGACTTGCTTGCCAGCCTTCGAAAGCTGCAGGCGGGACTTCGGCTCAGCCTTCTCAGCCCGAGAGAGCTCGAGCAGGCTGAATTCCTTGTTCACGGCGACAATGGAAGTGCGGGTGTTATCGACGGCGACTGGGGCGGCAGGAACATCCTTCTGCCACGAAAAACGCGGGCCCGCGTCGGCGTTGGCCGAAGAATTATTGGTCGTTTCGCAAGCGACGAGAAAGGCGGAAACGGCGAGGAGAAGCAGAGGGCGCTGCATAGGATTTGGGTAATATTAGGGTCTTTTCGCACCCCACCCTAGTCAACCCCTTAATGCTTGCGGAGGGCCGTAGGGTGGGCTTCCTCAAGTGTCCTATGAGTCAGGAAGCCGCCAAACTGATGCTCGGTCTACCCAAGGGTAGCCTAGAGGAGGCAACCCTCCAGCTGTTCGCCCGTGCCGGGTTCCCGGTGACCAAGAGTAGCCGCTCGTACCGCCCATCTTTCGATGACCCCGCCCTCGATGGCCGCTTCATCCGCGCCCAAGAAGTCGCCCGTTATGTCGAGCACGGCTTCTTCGACTGCGGCCTAACGGGCCAAGATTGGGTCCAGGAAAATAACGCCGACGTCGTCCAGGTCTGCGAACTTATCTACAGTCGCGCCTCGGCCCAGAAATCCCGCTGGGTCCTCTGCGTCCCGGAAGCTTCTCCTGTCCAGACCGCCAAGGACTTGGCCGGCAAACGCGTGGCCACCGAACTCGTCGAAACCACCCGTCGCTGGTTCAAAGCACAAGGCGTCGAATGCGAAGTCGAATTCTCCTGGGGTGCGACCGAGGTAAAAGTCCCCGAGCTCGCCGATGCGATTGTCGACATCACGGAAACCGGCTCCTCCATCAAGGCCAACAAGCTCCGCATCGTCGCCCAGTTAATGGAGACCACCACGGTGCTCGTGGCGAACAAGGCTGCATGGGCGAATCCTGCCAAGCGTGCCAAAATCGAGCAGATTGTCCTGATGCTCCAAGGCGCCCTCGCCGCCCAGCATATGGTCGGGCTGAAATTCAATCTCCCGAAGGACGCGCTCGAAAAAGTAGCCGCCGCCCTTCCCTCCCTGCGGAATCCGACCGTCTCGCCCCTCAGCAATCCTGCTTGGATTGCCGTGGAGACGATCATCGATGCCCGCCAGGCCCGCGAGTTTATCCCGACACTCAAGGCTTCCGGCGCCGAAGGCATCGTGGAGTATCCGATCAACAAGCTCGTCTACTGACGACCCGCGCCATGGCTGACTCCGTCCGCGTCGGTCTCATCCAGCTCACCGCCGAGGACACCCCGGCGGCCAATGTCCGGAAGACGATTCCGCGTATTGAAGAGGCAGCGGCGAAGGGCGCCAAAATCATCGGCCTGCAGGAGATGTTCACGACGAAGTATTTCTGCATCAATCAGGACCCGAAGAACTTCGACCTCGCTGAGCCCATCGAGACGGGTCCGTCGGTCACCGAACTCGCCAAGGTCGCGCAGCGGCTCGGCGTCGTCATTATCGCGCCACTCTTCGAAGCGCGCGGCAGCGAAGTCTACCACAACACTGCTGCCGTCATCGACGCCGATGGCACCGTGCTCGGTAAGTACCGCAAGATGCACATCCCG
>Ga0136642_1001040_pt1 | contig 12542 bp, 10 predicted proteins | sample LowCatLa1302831Y_FD_115313 | JGI IMG/M metagenome (GOLD analysis project Ga0136642, IMG submission 115313) | Freshwater microbial communities from Lower Cathedral Lake, Yosemite National Park, California, USA - 13028-31Y | ecosystem: Environmental > Aquatic > Freshwater > Lake ... | reverse complement strand
TTTCTTTCAAGAATCACCAAAAGTCAAAGAATTCGTAAATGCTAACCAAGATAAGAGAATAATTAAGGAAATAAAGAAAGAAGCATCAGACAGTATATTTAAAATAACTGATTCTACTGAAAATAATCTAAAGAAATTATCAAATGTTGCAACAGATTTTATTAATAATCTAACAGGACTTTCAACTAATACAGTAAAAGACTTAAATAAAAATTCAGGACAATATATTAAGAAATTATCAAATGTATCAAGTGATTCATTAAAAATATTATCAAAAGATGCAAATAAAAACATAAAAGAAATTTCTGATTTATCAAATAAATCAATTAAAGATGCTACTCAAAATATAAAACAAATTGCAGATTTATCAAAAGCATCTATGAAAGAATTAATAGAAATGTTAGCAAGACAAAAAGCATCTCCTACATCAATCACTGTATCACCTGTTATTAATATATCCCCTCAATCCACACCAAAAAGTGAATATTCTAAAATGCCCCCAGATTTACAAAAAATAATGAGAGAAACACAACCAATGAGAGAAACACAACCAATGAGAGAAACACAACCAATGAGAGAAACACAACCAATGAGAGAAACACAACCAACAAATGAACAACCCCCAACTATAAAAACAGTTCCAATAAATGAACTTGATAAACAATCTATTTCTCTCGTTCCTGAAAATCAACTATCAGAATCTCAACCAAGTGAATCATTCAATGGTACTGGATTTTTTGGATTTATTGATCGCGCATTAGGAGCACCTATGTCAACAGGACCAAGAGGATATCAAGGTATTAAAGGTGATAAAGGAGAAATAGGCGATCGTGGTCTTAAAGGAGACGAGGGTGAAAAAGGAGAAAAAGGAGAAAAGGGGGATAGAGGAGAAAAGGGAGATAAAGGTTTAGATGGAAAATCTATTACATGGGATACATTAACACCATTTCAAAAATCATTAATAAAAGGAGATAGAGGAGACAGAGGTTTTCTTGGAGCAATGGGTCCTAAAGGTGATAAAGGAGATACTGGAGATGCTCTCACATGGGATAAATTAACACCATCACAAAAATTATCTCTAATGGGATCAAGAGGACCAGTTGGACCACAAGGAAATATGGGACCTCAAGGTCCTAAAGGAGATAGAGGAGAAAGAGGTCCAATGGGAAGAGATTCTCAAATATCGAAATTACAAATAGATTCAAATGAAATCAGAATTAGATCAAAAGATCGTGGAACATTAATCGAAAAAACAATTGATGGATTGGGATTATATAGTGGATTTGATAAAGTAAATGATTCACAAATTCAATTAGGTAAAGATCTAATCTTAAGAAATAAAAATAATAATGTTTTTACAGCAGACGGAAGAGATGTAACTATTGGATCAGGAAAAAATATCATGTTAAATGGTTTAATTGAAAAAGTAAGAACAAGTGTTGTTGATGCTGATAAAATTAAATTAGGAGATAATAAGAAATTATTATTAACTGATGATAATGAAAATAACTTTTTAACATCTAATAAATTTACAACTGAATTACATGCACATCCAAATTATGGATGGAAATTTATTAAAAATACAAAAGGAAAACGTGATGTTGTAATGGATATTAATAATAACAAAGAAGCCAAACCTGAAATAACAATGAACGCAGATATTAAAATAAAAGGTAAAGCTCAAATAGATGATTTATATATTACAAAGTATAATTTCAAGGATGATAAAGATAAAGATGCAGGAATTTTATTCAAAGATGGACAACTATTATTTAGTAGTCCTCAAGGAATTGCAATCAATGATTTTATAACTAAGAATAAATTTTTAGATTTAACATTTGATGGTAAAAAGAAAAAAGGATTAATTAATTTTTTAAATTCTGATGTTTCAGTAAATAACTTAGTAACATTTTCATCTGAAGATAATGGAATTTATGTACATAATAAGTACAAAGAAAAAGTTCAATTTATACCTAATATCAGAAAAATTAAATTAAATGCAAGTGGTATAGTTGCGTCATCAACATACCCTGGACAACCAATGATAAATTGTACAACAGGAGATATTAAGAAAACATTATGTTCTACTAATAAATCAAATGGTAAGAGAGAATTTGTCAAGTTTAAATTACCAGAAAGAAAATTAATAGATAATATCAAAATATATAATAGAATTGATGCAAATATGGATAAGATGCAAGATGTTGAAATATTTGTAACTGATATTAATAATATAGAAACATTTAGAACAAAGATAACATCAATACAAGATTTTTATATCATTCCAATCAATTCTTATGGTACATCTGTAACAATGCAACACAGTAAACCAAATACTGTAATTAATATTAGAGGTATAAGAATATATTCAAGAAATGTAATTTAATTTTTTTAAATTTAATTTATATATAAAATATATATAAATGATTAAATTTGGATTAGATAATTTTGGATCTAATAATTTTCAAACTTCAATTCCTACTTTAGCCTCATTAATGCCAAATGTACCATCACCTACAAATTTTGCCGATGATTTTAAAAAGATTATTTCATCTTTAACTAAAGAAGAAGATATCAATTCACAAATTACAAAAAAAATAAGCACTTTAGAAAAGAAATTACCAAAAAGAAGATCAAGCAAGAAATTAAGCAAGGAATTAAGTTTAAAAGTTAAAGATTGTAATACTTGTAAACCAGGTGACAAAGGAGACAAAGGAGACAAAGGAGATAGAGGATTTACAGGATTATCAGGATCAAAAGGTGAAAGAGGATTTAAAGGTGATAAAGGAGACAAAGGAGATAAAGGAGATAGAGGTGAAAGAGGATTTCCAGGATTCAAAGGTGATAAAGGAGATAGTGGCAGAAAAGGAGATAAAGGAGATACAGGAGAAAAAGGAGAAAAAGGAGAAAAAGGAGATCAAGGATTAATGGGTTTAATGGGATTAATGGGTCCTCGTGGTAATGATGGTGCAAGGGGAGAAATCGGATTACAAGGATCAATGGGTCCTCGTGGATATGAAGGACCTGCTGGCGCCCGTGGCCCCCGTGGATATCAAGGATTAAAAGGAGAAAGAGGCGCGATTGGTTCTCAAGGTATTCCTGGAACTCCTGGAGCAGCAGGATCCCAAGGATTAATGGGATCAATGGGTCCTCGTGGATTTATGGGACCTAAAGGAGAAAGAGGACCTACTGGACTTCCTGGAACTCCTGGACTCAAAGGTGACAAAGGAGATAAGGGAGATATTGGACAAATGGGTCCAAGAGGACCCCCGGGAGCGTCCTTAACAACAAAAAGTGGTGCGCCAATTAGTTTATCAGACATTGATTCTCCATCATATAGAGTATCAGTTAATAAAAGATCTGTTATTACAGGAAGCCAAGAGGAACTCAGATTAACATCACCAGATACAAATCAAACAAATATTGTATTGGGTAAGAATTTAACAGTTAAGAATAAAGGAGATGTTGTTTTTGCTGCGGATGGTAATAATTTATCAATTGGATCAAATGGAACAGTTAAGATTAATGGAAAAAAAACAACAATTGATAACTTAACTGTACCCAATATTTTCATTGTCAATGGTGGAAAATCACAATACAATCCCAATGGATTAAATACAGAATTTGCAAAAGCAGGTGATGGTAGAAACATGATACGCGGAGATACTCAGATTGACGGAAATGTAACATCTCAAGGTAGTTTACATGTCAAAGATAGATTAAGAGTTAAAGGTTCATTATCTAAATACAATAAAGATGGATTAGATACTATATTTAATTCTTCCGAAAATAAAAACTTAATAAGAGGTAATACACGTTTTGATGGTGATGTAGCGTCTGAAGGTTCTATATCTAGTTCTGAATTAAGAGTTAAAGGTGGAGTATCTCAATACAATAAAAATGGTTCTGATACAGTCTTTAATTTAAGTGGAGCAAACTTTATCAGAGGTAATACTGAAATTGCTGGTAATACATTTGCAAAAGGAGACATAAATTTATCAGAAAATAGACAACTTAACTTGACATCAAAATCAGACTCTAACTACATTAAATCAAAAGATGGTTTAGTTGATTTTATAAGTGGTATTGCTGGTGGATTTAATTTTATCAAGAGAGATGGTTCTACATCTGATTATATATTAAGAATAAATAACAATAGAGATAAAATACCAAGTGTTTCTATCAAAGGAGATATTAAAATCGGTAAATTTACAATCAGAGATAATGGAGTATCTTTATCAATATTAAATAATAAAAATGAAGAAGTTAAAAATATCCCATTAATGAAAGGTAATGAAAATGTTAAATTGGGTAATTTCTTAATTAAAGAACACAAACGTGGATTAGGCATTTTCAATGAATTAGGAGAAGAAATACAAAAGATAGGATATGCAAGAAAACAAAAATTTACAGCAAGTGATATTGAATTACGCGACACATACAGAAAAGAAAGTGAATTCACTGATAAACAAAAATTAAGTTGTGTTGAAGGAGATGGTCTTTGTGTAGGAGATTTAAAAATGTGGACAGATCCAGCACAAGCAGATAGCAGAAAATCAATTACACTAGACTTAAAGAATGTCAAATTAATCACTCATGTTGTAGTCGGTCGTAAATTATTTGATTCAAAGGATTCTGAAAATTGCTCATTAGAAGTATTCCGTAATGGTGATTATAATAATCTTACAGATAAAACATTTGTACACAAATTTAACTCATTATCAGATGAATATGTAATACCTGTTAATACACTTGGAAGATATATTAGAATCTCTAAACCATTCGTAATTAGAAAAATAAAGGTATTCACACGTAAGTTATATGATGATATGTCAATTAATCCAACAGTAATTGTACCTAAGAAAATAGTGGAACCTAAAAAAGTTGAGGAACCTAAAAAAGTAGATGAAGAAGCAGAAATAGCAAAAGAAGTTGAAAGAAAATTAAAAGAAAAACTAGCAGAAGCAAAAGAATCTATTAATGCAGAAGTTAAGAAAAGATTAGATGCAATGAAAAAAGAAAGATATATGAATGTTGACCCATCAATGTTTGCATATGAAACAAATTTTGAAGGTTTTGATAATAGAAGACCTAAAAAACATTCTCCTAAACATTTAAGTAGAAAAGAAAGAATTGCATTAGAAGTTGAAAGAAGATTCAAACAATTAAAAGAAAAAGAAATCAATAGATTAGTCAAGAAAGCTCTTGAGAAACGTAAAAATACTGAAAAATTTCACAATGCAATGGAATCATATGAAACACCTTTCGAAAGATTTACAACTGGTAATGAATTAATGGCGGAAGCATTTGAAAATTTAGAATATTTTAATGTTAATAATGGTCCAGGAATAGAAAATTTTACTATTTACTATCAAGGAGATTCAAATTGTGAAAATGGATTCTGTGGATTACCAATCACAAAAGCATATGTCCAATATGATTCTAAATATGCATTTACCGCACCAGTTTTTACTCAACCAAGATCTGATAAATTTAAATCATTATCAAGAGAATCATCTATTTCATCAAATGGATCTGATTCAAAAGGAAAAAAAGTAATGAAGAAACCTCATAGAGTAGTACAAAATCCTCCTGAAATTCAAAATGTTGCTCGTTATACACCTATTCAAAAAACATTTTTATTAACCCCCACTTCATCTAATAAATCAACACCTAAATCTACAAAATCGACTCCTAAATCTACTAAATCAACACCCAAATCAGGAAAGTCAACTCCCAAAGCAAAATCAACACCTAAAACAATTGCCAAATTATTAGCAAAATCAGTTCCTAAAATTACATCCCCTAAAGTTTCAAAGAAAGTTAGTAAAGTAGTCCCTCGTTCAAAAGATATTCTTAAACAACAATATCAAAAACCAGCAATTGTAAATATAAAGAAAGTATAAAAGAATAAATTAACTAAATTTGTAATTAAATATATCTGAATTGTTAAAATCATAAATTTTATTTAATTTTATGACTTCTCCTTCTTCTGAATTTGGTTCTTCAAAATATTTGAGCATTGTTCTATAGGTAATAATTGATATTTTTGAACGTTCACCTTTTTCAACTCTATAATTATTAAGATGATTACATACTTCAAAAGGAATATTTTGATAGTATATTTTTATTTTATAATCACTGTTTTTAGCAATATCAATAAATTCTTTTCTAGAATTTTTTGTACTATTTGTATTATCAATAATTATTTGAAATCCATGTAATACATAATCCTTAAATAATTCCATCATTTTCTTTTTATTTTTCTGAATATCTAAACTAATATGTTTATATGTATTGAAATTCTTTTGAACAATTGTTGATTTACCGCATGCTGGTAATCCAACCAACAATACAAGTTCTTTGAGATCATTTTTAAATTTATATTTTTCTTTTGTTATATATTTTTGTAAATCAAGAGTGTCATATAAATCGACTACCTTTCCTAAATCTCTACCAGTTTGATTAAATAATTCTTCAGGTAATTTAAAAATTGCATCTATATTATAAGTAAAATAATAATCACTTATACTAAAATCTTTTGTTCCATCCTTATATTTTCTTCCTGCAGCATCACCACAATAATATAAATCATCAATATCATCATCTTTTTTATTAATTTTTTCAAGAAATAATTTATACATACCGGTTAATGGTTTTCTGTACAAATCATCTTCTATTGAAACGAATATAGACATTTCAAACTTTAATTCATTAAATATATCATTAATTTTCTTATTAAAATCTAAGATCTTTGATGATTCATTAAGACCTTTTTGATTTGTAAAAATAACTAAATGATATTCTTTATTTAATTTTTGAAGAATATCTTTTATATTATCATATAAAAAGACCCAATCGGCGCTATCTTTTGGGAATTTTGCTCCTGATTTTGTTTTGATAAGAGTTGAATCTAAATCAAAACCATATATTTTTTTATTAGGATTTTTTGAAATAAAATAATAACATGTGTCTTTATGTTCAAATTTCATATTATAAAATAAGTATATAATATTAAATTATATTTTAATCAATTTTTCTGCTACAACCTTTTCTAATACAATTTTTTCAATAGGAGCTGTACATTTGTGTTCCTCGGGATATCGGTGCGGTGCGCAAAACTTCTTTGTAGTATCACATTTGCATGTATATTCGGTTGCGATCGAAAGCCTCTTCTTGCAGACAGCACAGGATACTTTGGTCATTTTATATATATATAGTAAGATATAAATATATCCTCTAAATTTCAGTTTTTTTCACTTCTCGATTGGAGCCTGCGCGTCCTTCGCTGCCTTCTCAGCATCAGCCATCCTCTTCGCATTCATATCTGCTTGCCATTTCCTTCTCCTCTCCTTATGCTTTGCCTGCGCAATCAAACGCTTCGCATTGCGCTCCTCCGTTGCGTTGCGAAATCCCATCTGCTTGATCTCCTCGGGCGTGGGTTTCACCGTGGGCTCCTTCTTCTTCGTCCACCAGCGTTTAGGCATATCGACCGTAAAAAGTGCGATATTCTCTTTTGTCATGTTTTAAAAATTATTTTAAACCAATTATGATATTAAAATTTCAATTTTTTACTTTTAACATATTATATTTTCGTTTATATTTTCGTTTATATTTTTGATAAATAATATAATATATTTTAATGTATGATATTATTTATAGTATTTTAGTACATGAATCACCCGAATCATATTATGATATGATTAATAATTTATTTTATTTTAATAAAGATATAAATATATTTGTAATAGTTCATTGTAATAATTTTATGTATGAAGAACTATCTAAAAAAACAGTAAAGGATGTCATTTTAAATCCAACATATTATGATAAAACTTATTTCACATATGATATACCTCAAGCTCATTGTGAAAATTATATGCATTGTTTTAATAATAATATCAAATGTCGATATTTCATAACTTATGCATCTAATTGCATGTTTCATAAAAAATTAACATTAGAACATATTGAGAAACAATTTATAGAAGAACCACAATATGAACCTCAAAAATATTATATCGAAAATCGTATTAAAAGATGGGCATCTTTTCAATATTTTTTAGAGAATGAAAACATAATTAATTTATTAAAAGAACATGGCATGAATGAAATCTATCCTTGTCAACATGAAGGAGCTGTTTTTGAATCATATATTTTCAAAGAATTAACTGACTTTTTAATAGATAATAATATAAAATCAATGATTCAACATCAATATACTGCATTTGAAGAACATTTAATACCATCAATATATATAAATATAAAAAAGCAACGATTAATAAATATTTGTACAGTTTTCTGGAATCATATACCTTCAATTGATGAAATAAAGAATATATATCAACCATCTGTTAAACGTGTTGAAAGAAAATATGATAATCCTGTAAGAGTATGGTTACGTGAAATAACAAACTCATATGAAGGAATAATTATATAAATATATAAATATATTAATATATAAAAACTATAATGATTGATATTGTATATAGCATTTTGGTACATGAAGAACCAGAATCTTATTATGATACTATCAAAAATATATTCTATTTTAATAAAACATTAAATATTCTAATTATTGTTCATTGTAATGAATTTATGTATGAAATTTTATCTAAGAAAAAAACTCATGCTGTTATATTAAATCCACTTAAATATACTAAAAGATCTTTAACATATGATATATTACAAGCACATATAGATAATTATATGTATTTATTCAATAATAATATTAAATTGAAATATTTTATTATTTATTCAACTAATTGTATGTTTTATAAACATGTTACAATCGAATTTATTGAAAGAGAATTAATTGAGGCTCCTGAATATGTAAAACAAAATTATTATATCGAAGATCGTTTAATTTTTTTTGAAAAACAATATAATAATTCAAATCCTTTTAAAGAAAATAAAAAAATCATTGATATTTTTATTAAAAATGGCATGAATGAAATATATCCTTCACAACATGAAGGATCAATATTTGAATCATATATATTTAAAGAATGTATTGATTTTCTATCAAATAATAATATTAGATCACTTATTGAAAGAGAATGGGCATTTGAAGAATATTTAATTCCTACCTTATATTTAAATTTTAAAAAACAATTATTAAAAACAACAATATGTCGTATATTTTGGGAACTACCAGATTTAACACCAACAATCGAAGATATAAAAAATACACATCAACCATCTGTTAAACGTGTAGAAAGAAAATATGATAATCAAGTTAGAGTATGGTTAAGAGAAATAACAAATTCATATGAAGGAATAATTATATAAATATATAAATATAAAAAAACTATAATGATTGATGTGGTATACAGTATTCCTGTACACGAAGATCCAGATTCTTATTATGATATGATTCGAAATATATTTTATTTTAATAAAACATTAAATATTTTAATTGTTGTTCATTGTAATGAATTTATGTATGAAATTCTATCTAAGAAAAAAATTCATGCTGTTATATTAAATCCAATTAAATATGATAAAAAATATTTAACATATGACGTATTACAAGCACATATAGATAATTATATGTTTCTTTTTAATAATAATATTAAATTAAAATATTTTGTTATTTATTCATCTAATGCTATGTTTTATAAACATGTTACAATCGAATTTATTGAAAGAGAATTAATTCAAGCACCTGAATATATTGAACAAAAATATTATATTGACGTACGTTTAGATTCACATATATATTTAAAAATATTTAAAGAAAATAAAGAGATTATTAATATTTTTAATAATAATGGAATTAACGAAATATATCAAAGTCAACTCGATGGAGCAATTATTGAATCATATATATTTAAAGAATGTATTGATTTTTTATCAAATAATAATATTAGATCATTTATTGAAAGAGAATGGGCATTTGAAGAATATTTGATACCAACATTATATGTAAATATTAAAAAACAATTATTAAAAACAACAATATGTAGAATATTTTGGGAATTAAAAGATTATACCCCAACAATCGAAGATATAAAAAATACATATCAACCAGCTGTTAAGAGAGTTGAGAGAAATTATGATAATATTGTTAGACAATGGCTACGTCAAATAACAAATGATTATGAAGGAATTACTTAAAATCCGGATTCCAAGAATTCATACCATTAAGAAAATCTTTAAGAAACCAATTTGTTTTTTTCCCAGGAGTTCTATAATGTGCATGTCCAAAATCAATTATGTATACCTTATTATTTTTTTCAATAAAATTATATGGTGTGATATCAATGTATTCAATTCCTTCGTTTTCAAAAAGTGTATTGACAATTAAACGAATCTGAAAAATTATATGTGGACTGAGAATAGAAAATTCTTCTCCATATTTATCAGCAATACACAATTCTTGTAAATCTTCCATCTGAATTGTAGCGTGATCTAAATCATATGAGACAGAAATAATTTTTGGCGATAGTCCAAGATTTGATGCGACCATTTGGAGTTCTACTTCACGCTCTACGTCTTTCTTCTTTACTTTCTTTTCGTAATCACTAAAATATATGGTCTTGGTATAAACAGCCATTTTTATATGATAATTATTTTATAATAATTATTGTATAAATCAATTTTTATATGGTTTTTATATGGTTTTTTATAGAATAAGAAAACTATATAAAAATTAGTGTGAGCAAAGCGAGAGAAAAATTTTTATATGGTTTATACTTGGTTTTCTAATTGATTCTTTAATGCTAAATATTTATTTTTGTATTTTAAATATTTTGCGTAATATCCACCATCCATCTTAAATCTTGGTGATCTAAAATGTTCTGGTCTTGATTTTTCTTCAAATAAATTTCTATATACAGGTGATGGTTCTCTTACTCTAGTTGGGAAAGGATTTCCAAATGATGATAACATAGGTTGACGAACTGTTGGAATAACAGCAGGAACAAAATCTGGTGGGAGAGAAAGTCCGGGAAGTCTAAAGAATGGTGAACCAACTGGTGTTCTAATAACTGCATTACCATAAGGAGCAAAAGGACTTAAAAATGGTTGTCCTATAAATGGAGGAGGGAAGAAAAATGGGGGGAGAAATCTGATTAATCTGAATTTTTTTGGTGATGGTGTTGGGGCGGGTGGAGTGGGATGTGGGGTAGTTCCTAAACAAATTACTAACTCATTTAATAAATTATTTGTTCCGCCAGCCAATATTTGTCTTGAATTTGCTATTAAATTATTAAATGGTGTAGTTCCTAGTGTAAATATAGAACCTATCGCATTTGGATTTTGTGTTGTTCTACATAATGCAAATTGAGAACCTGCTGCGGCTCCGGGTACTATAGCTGCTGGACAAAACATAATTTTACTTAATTCAATATTTATACCAAATGCATTTAATTCAGTAACAATTCTTTGATTATGATTTCCATTCGCAGCACCAACACTAATTAATTCTAATGAACCAACTGGAGCTCCATCTGGAGGTGGATTAAATTTTTTTACAATCAATTGGTTATCACTTAAAAAAGGTAATATATAAATTTGAGCCATAATATATAATATACAAATAGAAATAAAATTGATTTATAAATATTATAATTTAAATTATAAATTACCAAACATGTATTCTAAAGAAATTTTATTAAAAGATGTTAAAAAATCTTGGTTACCATTATTAGATAATCAAGAACTTGATAAAATAATAAAAAAATTAAACACATATAAAACAACCATTTATCCCGAACCTAAAAACATATTTGAATGTTTTAAATACTTCGAACTTCATGACACTAAAGTTGTATTCTTAGGTCAAGATCCCTACATAAATGAATGTGAAGCCATGGGATTATCTTTCTCAGTTCCAATTAATTGTAAATTACCTCCTTCTTTAAAGAACATCTATAAAGAACTAAATATAGATTCCACTAATGGAGATTTAACTAATTGGGCAATATCAGATCAATTCTTAATGTTAAATACTTCCTTAACTGTTTTTGCTAAACAATCAAATAGTCATACTGATATTTGGAAAGATTATACAGATCAACTCATCACAAATATATCAACATTTGTTCCAAAAACAATCTTTTTATTATTGGGAAATCATGCGCAATCTAAATTAAAATTTATTGATTCTAAACATATAATTATAACTGGAGTCCATCCTTCTCCACTTAGTGCCTATAGAGGATTCTTTGGTTCTAACATTTTTGAAAAATTAGAAAAAGAATATAAAAGTTTATTTAAAAAATCCATCGATTGGAGTTAATTTATTTTCTAGAAGTCTTCTTTGATGTTTTTTTTGTCTTTGTTGTCTTTCTTATTGTCTTTCTTGTTGTCTTTCTTGTTGTCTTTCTTGATCCCTTCTTAGAACCTCTTTTGAGTTGAGGATTTGGTCTTCCACTTTCAGAAGCATAGATGGCACGCATTTGAGAAAGAGCACGTTTATAAGGTAATCCACGTTTTGAATAGCATTCTTTCATATCTGATTGTTTACATACTTTGAATCCGTCAGATACTGTCTTTATTTCGTAAGGCATTTATATATTTATATTATATATTTGTAT
>Ga0136642_1001039_pt1 | contig 12560 bp, 12 predicted proteins | sample LowCatLa1302831Y_FD_115313 | JGI IMG/M metagenome (GOLD analysis project Ga0136642, IMG submission 115313) | Freshwater microbial communities from Lower Cathedral Lake, Yosemite National Park, California, USA - 13028-31Y | ecosystem: Environmental > Aquatic > Freshwater > Lake ... | reverse complement strand
TTCGTTGAAGATATGTGTTCAAAAACATGGGGAAGAAAAGGGAAAGTTAATCTGGACAGAGAGACAGAAAAAGTGGGCGAAAAATTTCAAGAAACAGAATTTTTCAAAAATTTCTCAAACACTTTTCCTCTCCATTATGGAAAGTTATCAGTCTCCTTGGGTTTATTTTGCCACTCATCCTCAGCAGGATATGGAAGGCTATATAAACAAGGAATATCGGCTGACACTAAACAACGGAAAAACCATTCTTCCAGATTTTATCGACTTGCAAACCAAGAAGATCATCGAATTCGACGGGACATATTGGCACGGGCAATTAATGGCGAACCCCCACCGAGAAGCAGAGAGAGAAAGTCAAATTATACTAAGTGGATTCACTCTACTCCGGGTAAAAGAACAAGAGTTCAAAACCAATCCAGATTTAGTAATCTCGAAGTGCGTGAACTTTCTAACTCAGTAGACAGAAAATTTATAGAGACATACGAAGTAGCAAACGTCGAGATATTATCAGACACTGGCTGGCAACCACTGAGCCACCTGCATAAAACAATCAAATATGATGTATGGGTGATTGAGACCGAGACAGGTTTAACATTGGACGGTGCTGATACTCATATACTATTTGATGGAAACTTTAATCAAGTGTTTATGCAAGATTTGACCCCTGGTGATTTCATCAAAACAAAAAACGGTAATGAGAAAGTACGGTCTATAACTAACTCTGCTCGATCAGAACATATGTTCGATGTCAGTGTTGACGATCAAAATCATAGATTTTATTCCAATGGTATATTAAGTCATAACACAACGTCTGCTGCAGGATACTTGTTATGGAGAGCAATGTTTATACCAGATAGCACTATTCTAGTTGCTGCTCACAAATATACCGGTGCTCAAGAAATTATGCAGCGTATTAGATATGGATACGAATCAGTCCCAGATCATATTAGAGCCGGTGCAACTAGTTACAATAAAGGTTCTATTGACTTTGATAATGGATCACGAATTGTTGCACAAACTACTACAGAAACAACTGGACGGGGTATGAGCATCTCTTTACTCTATTGTTTAGATGGAGAGACAACTACAGTCAAAATTCGAAATAAAAATACTTTAGTTGAAGAAGATGTTACACTAAAAGATCTATTCATGAGACTGTATAGTCCTGCAAAAATTATTGAGTGACGAGTTTGCTTTTGTATAAATAACTGTATGAATACCAAACTAACTCAATTTATTAAACGAAATCGCCGCCGTAATGCTCATTTATATCAACCGGGGTTAATCGAAGGACAGGAGTATGTAGTGTGCCCAATTAGCAGCGAGCGATTAAGTATGATCAAAGACAATTACATTACCTGTATTTTGGGAATGAATGTTGAGGACTATCCACTAGTGCAGCGAATTTGTCAAGTTCGAAAGGAAAATATTAAACAAGGTTTACAAAAAATTGATCCAGACACAGGATTGACCGCATATGAAGTTGGCCAAATCAAGGCCAGAACGGTATTGAAACAGATCGATGAATCTGGATTGTCGGGATACGATCGCAAAGGTAAAAAAACTCGTGCTACTCATATGAATAATATTGATGAGTTGGGTAGAAATGGTTATTCAAGACTTGCTTCAAAAGCAATTATTAAAGGAAATAGAACCAAGGCTAAAAAAGGATTAATATCGACAGATAGAAATGAATTTCATCGGTATAAAGCCATTGTTTTATACTTAACCAGTAAGCATAGATCAAAATTGTCTGATGGTTATATTACAGGGCTAGCCGGTAAGGAAAATGCGTGGCACATCGATCATATGTTTTCAATACTTAAAGGATATCAAAAGCAAGTAAGTCCATTTGTAATTGGGCATTCAGCCAATTTAAGAATGCTTCCGTGGCAGGATAATTTGTCTAAAAGTGCAACATGTAGTGTATCTATGGAAGAATTAATAAGCAATTGTGATTACACAATTGAGCGATCGACAGATGAATTTAATAAAGTGTACGAATTAATATTAGAAGATATAAAAAATAATATTCCATTGAATGCTGTATATCTAATAGAGAGATTATATGAATCAACTGTACATTAGTAATACAGAGTATGAAATTTTAACACCAAACGGATGGGAAGATTTCGATGGTGTTTTTTTAAACAAGAATGCAAACAAAAAATCTAGAGTAGTGCATTTTGAAGATGGTACATTTATTACTGCTACCGAAGATCATTGTTTTTTTATCGATAACAAAAAAACAAAAGTATGTGATTTAATAGTAGGCAAAGTATTAGATTCAGATACCGGACATAAAATAATCAAAATAGATGAAACAATACTAGAAGATACCTACGAAATCTTCAATGCAAAAAATCATGTAATTATTGCAAATAAGATTTATTCGCATCAATGCGACGAATTTGCATTTGTGCGCCCCACTATCGCCCGTGAATTTTGGACAAGCATTTCACCCACATTAAGTACTGGTGGTAAAGCTATTATTACTAGTACCCCTAACTCAGACGAAGACCAATTTTCTATTATATGGAAAGAAGCTAATAAATGTATTGATGCGTATGGTAATCCAACTGAATTAGGAACAAATGGATTTCGTGCATTCAGATCATATTGGAATGAACATCCAGATAGAGATGAAAAATGGGCAGCAGAAGAACAATCAAGAATCGGAGAAGATCGCTTCCGCCGCGAGCACGATTGTGAATTTTTGATTTTTGAAGAAACATTAATAGGAGCAAGTCATCTAGTAGATATGGTTGCTACTCCTCCACTTGAAAAACAAGGTCAAATTAGATGGTATGCAAAACCAAAACGAGGACAAACATATATCGTCGCTCTTGATCCAAGTCTAGGTACTGGTGGCGATAATGCAGCTATTCAAGTTCTTGAATTGCCTAGCTGTATTCAAGTAGCTGAATGGCAACATAATCGTACTCCAGTTAAATCCCAAATAAATGTAGTAAAAGAAATTTGCAATTACATTCATGAAGAAATCGGAAACGAAAATAATATCTATTACAGTGTTGAAAATAATAGTTTAGGCGAGGCAGCATTGATATCAATAGCTGAAGTCGGTGAGGAACATATTCGTGGAACCTTTCTATCAGAACCATCAAAAGCCGGACAAGGTAGAAAAAGAAAAGGGTTCACTACCACTAATAAAAGTAAAATTGCTTCATGTGCCAAGTTCAAGAACATGGTTGAGTATAAGAAACTAACAATAAACAGTGGCAATCTTATCAGTGAATTGAAGAATTTCGTTGCAAGTGGCGGTAGTTTCTCTGCTAAACCTGGAGAAAAGGACGATTTGGTAATGAGTATGCTACTAGCAATCAGAATTGTGCAACTACTACAAAATTTTGACTCTACACTTGATTCTAGACTCAGAGACGAAACTGATGAGGTTATCACTCCGATGCCCTTTATCATGATGTCATAAATACTATATTACCCAGCAAGGTTGGAATCCCATGAAAAATATTGAAAAAATAGCAGAGTTATTGTTTGATAAAATCCGCAGTAGATTTGAACATGTTACTTTAGGTGACGAACAAGCTAAAGATACAACTGATGCTGAACAAGCTAGGTTCTTTAACTTTGACTACATTAGTTCAGCTAAAAAGAATTACGGTAACATTACTCTAAGTCTTGTTGATGAAACCAGTTTGAAAGTTTACTTCAGCAAAAACTTGAGTGAAAAAATCAAAGGCATAGAACAAAAAGAATGGTTTGATTTCTTACGCGGTCTACGATTGTTTGCTAAACGCAACTTGCTAAAGTTTGACACCAGAGATATCAATAGAGATAATCTTAATATCAGAGATGTAGAACAAGCATCTAAATCTTCCGATGTGTTCACTGCTAGTGAAAAACCAGTGACAGAAAGCAAGTTGCACGGCAATAGTCGTACTAGCTATCAAGATATGGGTCCTGTCAGACTAGTGGTTAAACATAGCGATGTTATTAATGATGAAGTTCGTGGTGCTAGGTCTAGAAAAATTGATAGCATGTTTATTGAAACAGCAGAAGGTGAACGCTTCCGTATGCCATTTAAGAAATTAAGTGCAGGAAGAGCAATGGCTGAACACATAGCACATGGTGGGCAAGTGCATGATGGGTTAGGTCAACATATTGTTCATATGGTTGAGGAAATGTCAAAACTTGGGTCATTTGTTCGCGGAACAAAACATCGTATGTTTGAAGATGAAGAAACTAAAAATATGTGTGAGGCTGCAGCCGAACGATACCATGAACTCAATAGTGGATTAAAGAAACTAGGTGGCGGACGAGGATATAAAGAATATGCTGAAAGTTTTATGCCTGAACAACCACATGACACTACTGACATTGATCTTGAATCATTGAAAGAAAGATTCATGAAAAAAATGTTTGATGATCGGATGACTGATGCATTACCCTATGTATATCAGGCTCATCAACGCCGTCAACAAGCAAATGAAAACAAATACATCAGAGAGTTTGATGATTGGGCTGACGATATGACCGATGATGATTACAATAATCAAGACGGTAATTCAATCTCCGATGGTGCAATGGCCGAATTAAAAGAATTAATGAAAGAACCATTGGCTGTCGGTATAGATGGTAGTGATGCTATCAATGCACTGAATGTTACCATTGAGGATGATGCCCTATTCAGTGACATATTGGATTTAAGCAGAAGGGGAGATTCTGATGCTGATGCCCGCCCGTTGGTAGTGCAATGGATAGAGCAACATCAAACACCAGCCCAATCATTGGATCCGATTCCAGATATCAACAGTACTCCCGATAATGGTGCCGATGTACCAACACCACCAGTACCAACGGGTGAGGCAGCAGAACCCCATCCACAGAATGAAGATATCAATTCAATGAAAAAGTTGGCAGGCCTAAGGTAATCCTCAAAATTTATGTTAAACAAAAAGGCAGAATTATTTCTGCCTTTTCTCTTGCAAAGATAAATAAAGTATCGTATACTAGCGTTGTGCTGGTGTATTGATTAAGCACAAAACTAAGACCATCTTAATTTAACATAAAAGGAAATACTATCATGGCAACAACTCTCGCAGAAATTCGCGCTCGGCTCCAAGCTAGCGACAACAAGCCACAGGGTGGCAACTCATCAACAGGTGAGTCAGTAATCTATCCACTATGGAACATTGCAGAAGGTACAAGTACGAAAATTCGTTTCTTGCCCGATGCTGACAATAATAACACATTCTTTTGGGTTGAACGATCACTAATTCGTCTCCCATTCTCTGGTATCAAGGGTGACGCAAATAGTCGTCCAACAATCGTACAAATCCCATGTATGGAAATGTATGGCCGTGACACTCCATGTCCAATTCTATCTGAAGTTCGTCCTTGGTTCAAGGATCCTAATCTTGAAGTCAAGGGTCGCCAATACTGGAAGAAGAAGTCTTATCTTTTCCAGGGCTTCGTTCGTGAAAATCCAATGACAGATGACCGCGCTCCAGCGAATCCAATTCGTCGTTTCATCATTAGTCCACAGATTTTCAATCTAGTGAAAAGTGCTCTAATGGATCCTGATCTTGAAAATCTACCCACTGATTATGAAAGTGGACTAGACTTCACAGTCATAAAGGGTGCAAAGGGTGGATTCGCAGATTATAGCACTAGTAAGTGGGCCCGTAAGGAGTCATCACTAACTGCTGCAGAAACTGCTGCAATTAACCAATATGGTCTATTCAATCTAGTTGACTTCTTGCCAAAGAAGCCTAATGATGTTGAACTAAAAGTCATCAAGGAGATGTTTGAAGCATCTGTTGATGGTGAAGCATATGATGCTGAACGCTGGGGTCAATACTTCAAGCCAAGTGGTTTTACCGCAGCACCATCAGCAACTGCTGCTCCTGCAGCTAAGACTACATTTAGTGCTCCTGCAGCTAAGCCAGCAACTACAATTGAGGATGATGATATCCCTTTTGAGGTCGCGGCTGCTCCAACCCCAGCAGCCGCGTCAGTAGCAGCTAAGCCTTCAAGTCAACGGGCTGAAGACATTTTAGCTATGATTCGTAATCGTACTAAGGTTTAAACAATCTTATCTGGCAGGCTACCACTTGTTAGTGGTGTCTGCCTTTTTTAATTAAAGGAAATATATAATGGCAACTCGCCCATTTGACCTATCAAAGTTCCGAAAAGGAATCACAAAAAGTATTGAAGGGGTAAGCATTGGATTCAATGACCCCACTGATTGGATAAGCACTGGAAATTACGCACTGAATTATCTTATTTCAGGCGATTTCAATCGCGGCATTCCTCTTGGTAAAGTTACAGTGTTCGCTGGAGAAAGCGGTGCTGGAAAAAGTTTTATCTGTTCTGGTAATCTCATCAAGAACGCACAAGCTCAAGGCATCTATGTTATCTTGATTGATACAGAAAACGCACTTGATGAATCTTGGTTACACGGCCTTGGTGTACAAACATCTGATGATAAACTGTTGAAACTGAACATGGCTATGATTGATGATGTAGCCAAAGTTATTAGTGACTTTGTGAAAGAATACAAGGTTCTTGCAGCAGAAGATCGTCCTAAGGTCCTGTTCGTTATTGATTCATTGGGTATGTTACTAACACCAACTGATGTTAATCAATTTGAAGCAGGTGAAATGAAGGGTGATATGGGTCGTAAGCCCAAAGCATTGACTGCACTTGTCCGTAATTGTGTCAACATGTTTGGAAGTCTAAACATTGGACTAGTAGCCACTAACCATTCATATGCCTCACAAGATCCGTACAATCCTGATGATAAGATTTCAGGTGGTTGCCTAACTGCAGGGCACAGACTTAAATTATCATCTGGTGAATTAAAAAACATTGAGGACATGGTGTTAGGGGATGCAGTCCAAACATTGAGCGGCCCAAATGTTGTTACTAAATTATTCTCATATACTGACAAAGAAGTTTTTGAATTATTACTGAGTGACGGCACAGTAATTCAGGCAACAGGTAATCATAAATTTATGGTGGAAAGCGAGTCCGGGTATATCTGGAAAACGATCTCCGAATTAGGAGAAGGAGATGAAATTGTAACAAAGAACCCTTAACCCCCTGTTATTTGTTAATATGATAAATACTATATGAAAAAAATTACAAATATAGAATGTATCATTTGCGGGGAAATTGTACCCAAAGAACAAATTGTTATGGTTACTGTTAAGGTTTGCTCAATTGGATGCAGGAAGAAATATAAAGCGTCATTGCCAAAAAAGACCTCACCCACCCAGATATCGTTTTGGGTCACAAAGGGCATGACTACTGAAGAGGCAACTGCACATGTTTCATCTTTGCAGAAAACTAGATCGCCACGCTCAGTTGAACATTGGCTTGCTAAAGGTCATTCTCTATCAGAAGCTAAAACAAAAGTACAAGAAGTTCAAAGTAGAAATGGAAAACAAAATGCAATAAAGTATACACCTGAACAGCGCCGAGTTAATATGCCATTTTGCCCCGAATATTGGGTAAAAATGGGATATATGATTGAAGAAGCCAGATTGATCACCAAGAAAAATAGCAGCACCATTTCACAAGCTGCTTTGATAAAGAAATACGGATCCGAAGAGGGCCTTAAAAAATATGAAGCTATATGTAATGATCGGAAAAAATGCTATAGTTTAGCTGGGTATATAGAAAAACATGGACAAGCTCTCGGCACTGAATTGTGGAGTAAGAAGTTCAAAAACAGGCCCAATTCCCGAGCAGCAACTGAATTTTTTGAAAAAATAAAAGTACACATACCCAAAGAATATAAAGTGTACAGTGTCGTACAGAACGATGAATATGGTATTAATGATGCAGGAACATATTATTATTATGATTTTGTGGTTCCTGATTTAAAATTATGCATAGAATTTCATGGCGATTATTGGCATTGCAACCCAGTGAAATACAGTGAGTCATTTTATCAGTCGCAGTCAAAGAAGTTTGCAAAAGATATATGGGCACACGATGCCAAAAAACAACAAGCGATGATGAAGCTGCGAAACATACATACTATAGTGGTATGGGAATCTACTGCGGCCGAATCAACATCAGTAATTTTAAAGGAAATAGAAAATGCTATCAAAAGTAAAAATAGTCAGTAAGAAAAACATCGGAATAGTTCCGGTATTTGATATCCAAGTTGAAAATGCTCATCACTATATTTTAGAAAATGGAGTAGTCAGTCACAACAGTGGATTCATTTATGCAAGTTCTATTGTAGTTGCAATGAAGAAGATGAAGTTGAAAGAAGATGAAGCCGGAAACAAAGTCACTGAAGTTCTTGGTATTCGTGCGGGATGCAAGATAATGAAGACAAGGTACAACAAACCTTTCGAGGACATTCAGCTCCACATCCCATATTCAACTGGTATGAGTCCGTATAGTGGATTCTTTGATTTGATTGAGAAGAAGGGATTTGTTGCTAAGGAAGGCAACAGATACACTTATATAGACTTGTCTGGGGAAATTCATAAATATTTTCGTAAAGAATGGAGTCATAATACTAATGGTATCATGGATTTAGTTATGAGTGAATTTGAGCAGAAGTCTGCCAAAATCTCAGTAACTGAAGATACATTATTAGAAACTGACGCAGAATAACAGGAAAAATATGAGTTTAGATGTAGCAGTATTGATTGAGACCTATACCATTTTAAAGCAATATATCCCATCAAAAGATCGGCAAGAAGCGGCAGATAATTTAATGGGTGCTATGGTAGATATGTTGAGCGATTATGAACTCAGCGAGTTTGGTGGTACCGACGCTCCATTGGGACGAGCATATAAAGAATATGCTGGTGAAGATGAAGATGATGAGATTGATCACGGGTTTGAAGATTGATTTTATATGTGGTATAACCGAGTAGTCAGTGACATCTCTAACATACCAAATTTTATAACTCATTACGAAGCCGAACTACTTACTGCCAAGAGAGAATGCACAATTTTTGGTAGTATAGAAAAAAGTATTGCTGCATTACCAGGGATAACAGAATTCAGGTTCAATCAGCTACAAGAAATTGAAGCTGTATTGAACTATCTGAACCTGCAATTGCGCAAGATTCGTCGTAAGCATTTTCAGAAATACCTTGAAGGGTATGCTAGAGCATTAACTAGTCGTGATGCTGAGAAATATGTAGACGGTGAGGATGAAGTTATAGATTTTGAGACAATTATAAATGAAGTGGCCTTATTGCGTAACAAGTATCTTGGGATTCTTAAAGGATTAGAGAGTAAGAATTTTATGCAAGGTCATTTAGTTAGATTAAAAACAGCGGGGATGGAAGATTATGCTGTCTAACATAATTGATTATCAGCAACATGCAAGAGAGTTGTTGATAGAGTGGCAGACGTATAAGTCTGCCCAACCTGTTGCTGAGGTACTTGATATACAACAATACAAAGACCGTATTGAACATTTAGCGACTGAATTGAATACCGGGTTATTTTGTTTACCTACATCTAGTTCCTTGGAACAAAATTGTATTCAATTTGAGACCGAATTTTCTTTATTCAAAGAAAAGATTTTTGTGAATATACTAACGGGCCGATCCAGGCCCTATTTTTAATAAATATATAATGCGTAACTTAATTGATTTAATAGAATATAATTCTCTTATTACTGAAAGTCGTGGCCTTGGTGCTAGACGTCCTGGTGAAGAATTCGTAAGTACAAGTAATCCTGAAGATAAAGTCTATATAAAAAGTGTAGATTTTTATCCAGAGGGTGATATTGCTTATGAAACAGAAGAGGAGAGAAATATAGAGCTAGAACGAATTGCCAATTCAATTCCTAGTGCTTATGTTGACCTAATAGGACAGTTTAAGAGAACTGATTTAGCTTTTGGTATAGTTATATTTGAGCGACCAGGTGATGAAACAAATCTAGCATTTGTCAAGCCTTTTAAGGAAATACACAGAGATCCTGTCCAAAATAAATGGTACAACCAAACTGGTGTACCAGGATTCAAATATAACAGTAAGAGTGCGAAAAAAGCCCAAGCTGGCATGACACCTCAGGATATTTTGACTACACAACAAAGCAATCTTAATCCTGATAGTATAGTTGCACAAATTGCAGCAAAATTTGGTGATGATAGTCCATTGACTGACTTTGCCCGTTCACTTGCTGATGGAGTACGATTACCAATTTCTTTTGATGCACCTGAAGGAATGCATTTCACTGCATTCAGAGATTATTTTTGTGAATTATTACACCCAATTGCATTGCAAACTGGAAATTTCACTGGAAATGCAGGTGAAGCAGCAATGAAATTTTTAGGAAGTGATAACTTCAGTAATACCACTATTAATTTCGGTAAAGATAAAACTGAAGGGTTAAGTGATAGTATTCTTATTAGCCCTGAGGGAAAGAAAATCAAAGTAAGTAGTAAAGGTGCTAAAGGAGCAGAGGCCAGCAGCGAGAATTTGCTTGATGCGATTACTGAATTAGGTGATTCAGCCTTAACGAAAAAACATGCAAAGATAATTGACATAATCAAACAGGTTTCTACATCTGGACAATCCAAGGCACCATTAGTATTAGGAATCCAATATAATATTCTTACAGGAGAAGATGCCAATGTTATTATTGGATTTAAAAAATTGGCAAAAACTACCTTGTCAATCGCTTTGACAATGGATATTAGTTCTAATCTTAAAAAGTTGATTAGGGGACGAGGAACTAAAACTCCTGACAACCTCAATTTGTATTACCATTGTATTGCTGCAGTAGCACATCAGGTTGCTGATTATATTAATGATAATACAAATTTTAGTAAAGCAGCATCAGAAATTCTAAATAATGGTGCTTTAGTACAAGTGTATACCAAAGCAACTCAATCAGGTAATACCTGGACAGTAAAATCATTTGATTCTATTTGGCCTGGTAATTCAGTAACTGGTGTAAAATTCAGTGCAGGTAAAACTTATTATAGTACTGATATCAAAGGTAATTTTACTTTTAAAATTCTCTTCAATAATGCTACTGATGTAGAAGATGAACGGTCAACTGAAGTATCTATTTCTCCTTCTGATGCTGAAGCGGCAACACCTAGAAAAGCACGAACTGAAATCACTCCAACTAAAGAACCGAAAAAACCACCACCTGAATCAATTGCAGGTAGATCACGCAGATAACTAACTCTCTTTAATAACTAAGCCGTAACGGTGCGAATTCATTGAAATTCTGCACCGAACGGCTTATTTTTATGCCCTTTTTAATTGCCCTGGGTGAGTATTTTTGTTAGTATACACTTACCACTAACATAGGTTAAATTAGCATGAAAAATTGGGTACTAGCATTGGGATTAGCATTCGGCTCATTATGTGCAAATGCAGGTGATGTGCGAACAGATCACGGACAGTCATACTACGCTACCGGACGAGGTGTCGGAGAACTAAAGATGGAAATAAAATCTACAACCACCACAATCAATGCATCTATTGTGTTAATAGTCCAAGGTGGGACAGCTAATAACAATATCAATTATCATGGCGGGCCATTACTTAATAGTGCTAATGGAACAAATATGTATTACATCTGGTACGGTGACTGGACCGGAAACACAGCACCATCAATTCTTACGGATCTTGCAAATGGACTCTCTGGATCGCCGTGGTATAATATCAACACTACATATGCGGACCGTACTGGTAAAAAGATTACAAATTCAGTTCATCTATTACAACAAACTTCAGATAATTATTCTCAAGGTAAGGTGTTGAGTGATGCGCAGATACAAAATGTTGTAGAATCTGCAATCACCACTGGGTATCTACCCAAAGATAGTAATGCAGTTTACTTTGTGTTGACTTCAGCCGATGTTACTGCAAGTTCAGGTTTCTGTACTAAGTATTGTGCATGGCATACTAAAGCCAACATTGGTGGTACTACTATCAAATATTCATTCGTTGGAAATACTGACCGTTGTCCAAATGCATGTTCTCCACAGAATATTGGTCCTAACGGAAATGCAGGTGCTGATAGCATGGCTAGCTTGATAGCGCATGAATTGACAGAGACTGTTACTGATCCTGAATTGAATGCATGGTATGACAGTCGTGGGCTTGAAAACGGTGATAAATGTGCTTGGTCATTCGGTGCCATGACCAAGCTGCCCTCAGGTGCAAAGTATAACATGGTATTAGGCAATCGCAAATTCTTGATTCAACAGAACTGGGTCAATGCAAATGGCGGTTATTGTGCATCTAGGTACTAAATTTGTGAAAAAACAGTTGACACAACGGTCAGCTTGTGTTAAGATAGAACTCTCTACTAACTTAGGTTGAATCACCATGAAAAATTCTCATTTTGTTACTCCACGTAATCTGGCAGATTGCCAATTTACGGTTGGTTATACCAATAGCTCAATTGCTGATTCTTCAATCAATCGGCTTAGCTCAATGCTATTCCCAGCAGCAGCTATTGTTATCTCTTTTCTTTTCCTGGTTATTGTTTGCGCTCTTTATCTCACGTAATATGAGACCTAGTATTATTAATACAAGATCCCGTCCAGGAAAAGTATTGGTATTGATACCTATCG
>Ga0136642_1001038_pt1 | contig 12562 bp, 15 predicted proteins | sample LowCatLa1302831Y_FD_115313 | JGI IMG/M metagenome (GOLD analysis project Ga0136642, IMG submission 115313) | Freshwater microbial communities from Lower Cathedral Lake, Yosemite National Park, California, USA - 13028-31Y | ecosystem: Environmental > Aquatic > Freshwater > Lake ... | reverse complement strand
CCCAAACACGATGCCAATACTGTCTATAGGTAATGGGAATGAATTTTGGCAATCCAGTTGAGCCGCTGCTTTGAGCAATCATCCAAATATCATCTGGGTCCATGTAGCCACGAATACGCAAACTAGCAGGAAGATCCTCGGGTTCCCTAAACCAAGTGTCATCAATCTTATGAACACTGGCGCCATGATACATACGTTTAGTGTTGTATATCACATGCTTTATAGGTAACTCTGCTTCCAATGCCTGTTGTGATATCTTAACCCAACTAGCACCAATAGCAGTTATTGCTTGTGTCATGACATGAGCAATAATGGTACCATCAATGTCTAAACCAATTAAATCACGTGGTTTTACATCACGTATTAACAACTGTAAAGCAAACACAGTTATTAGATTGGCAAATTGCTTGCTTCTTACGTTACTATGTTCGCTTTCAAACAATATTTCATCAGGATTTTCACTTAAAAATTTAAAAAGATCAAATGCTATGTTGAATCTTTGATTAATCATTCTTTATCCATATGCTTATAGTTAGCAATTACAGTGGGTTCCCGACCTTTTACCAATTCTGCTGCTTCCTTACGCATGGGCTTGCCATTCTCATTCTTTGGAATACTATCAACAAAGAACACTCTACGTGGTAAACGTGTCATTCCAAACTCTGAGATCATTGCTGTAGCAGCAGCATCCCCAATTGCTTTCTGATCACCATCAGCAACAATCAGTGCCTGTAGTTGATTATATGTGGGAAAGTCTGGATTTTGAAATGTCAGCGCATCCTTAATGCCAGGCACTTCTTTGAGTACAGCATCAATCTTGGCAGGGTCAATCTTGACACCACCAATATTTAAACTATCAGACTGACGACCTTTAAGAAACAATTCTCCATTGGTATATGAAGCAATGTCGCCTGTATAGAACCAACCGTTTTTAAAGTGTTCTGCTGTTAGTTCTGGCTCATTGATATAACCAGCGATCATGCCCTCAGTCTTAAGCAACAACTGTCCTTCTTCGCAGTCATTGCCCTCTTCATCAATAATACGATATTCTGTTCCTGGCAAGATAGAACCAACTGACCCATTGTATGTGCCTGCTTCAGTAATCTGCTTCATAGCTGTCTTTGTTGTCTCTGTTGCGCCGTATTCGACCCAAACTGACTTGAAATACTTTAGGAAGCGATCAATCTGCTGTGCGCTGACTGCGCTGCCATTTAGATTGATTGATGTATCGATAGGAGTAGCAGGCTCAGCAGCATCTTTAATTGTAAACTCCATCTGGCTAAGTGATCCCATGACAACGAGATCCGTGACACTACGCATCTCGTCATATGACGGGAATGTTAGCAATACCTTTGTGCCATTTAGCATAGCTGCTTGAACATCGCTTTGGCTTGTGCTTTTCAACGGATGGTATAGGCTACAGAACTGACCGTTCTTACTGGGAAAGCGCACCTTACGACGTTCGAGATCAGTTGCTCTTGCAAACCATTGCTTGTAAGTGATTGGCATGAACTTGGTGCTGCCAGTTGTGCCACTACTCTGAGCAACCATCCAGATATCATCTTCTGATTTATAACCGGGGAACATGACTGGAGGCTTAAATCCCTCGGGTGCTTTGAACCAATCTGGTCCGATCTTATGAACATTTGCTCCAACGAAATCCTTAGGAGTATTATGAACAACAATGTCCATGTGTAACTTGGCATTTAGTATTGCTTTGTTCACATTGACCCATGTGGCGCCGTTTAGTGTTGATGCTAATGTCAGAGCAAATCCAACTGGCCCATGAACACAATCTAACCCAATCACGCTGCCTTGAGTAACACCTCTGTGCTGTAGATGTATACCAAAGCTGATGATCATGTTAGCGAATCTACCAGCAGTCATTGGACCACGCTTGGTTTCAAATACGACTCTGTTTGCGTCTTTCTGTAGTTCTGCTAGAATTCTCTGTGCGATGTTGAACTGTTGATTAATCATTGAAAAGCCTTCCTCAGCAATAATTATGCTGAGTAAAGCCTATGGTTATTCAAACTTGATTGCTATTGTTCCTGTAAAAGATCCACTTGGGGGAGGTGGCACTTCTATCGCTGCTATTATCATGCGGGCAGTTGATTCAAGAGCAGGCTTAGTGGATTTAACAATACTAATAGCCTCAGCCCTGCCTTCTTTATTGATACGGAACTCTACATTAACAACACCGTACATAGGCTTTTCTGGACGCTTGCGTTTCCGCTCTATTTCTTTTTTAACTAGGGAAGCATACTCTGCTGAAGTCATACCAGCGTTTTCTTTAACACCATTCTCAACACCCATGTGCTTCTTGAAAGCATCGTCTGCTGCGGACTGTTCCTTCTGATCCACTTCAGATTTCTGCTGTTCTTTTTTCTTGTCTTCTTCCTTCTTATCTTCTATAACTTCTGCTGTATCATCTACAGTATGTACGGATTCTATAGGATCGATAGGATCAGGAGTATCTGCTTGTAGTTTAACTGCTGCTGCTACTGCGTCTTGTGCGGCTGACTCTTCACTCATATCTTCATCTAGTGTATTACCTTCAGCAGGGGCAATGCCGATATTGATGGCATAGACTATCTGCTTCTCTGTTGGTGTTGCTCCAAATACGAACGGCACTATGGCTACTATGTGTAATAACACAGACAGTATCAATGGTATATGTTTCATCATTTAATCTCGTTTACAATCTTTTAACTCTTGTAATCTTACTCTAATCTGCTCTTCGAGGATAAAGATCACGCATACCAAGAACATTCCAACTCCGCTATACCAAACAAATGCTTGTAATATATCTAAAAATGTGTCAATCATGTTCTATACTCCACTATTTCAAATACTGTTTTCCAGTGATAGGTGATAAGTTTTCGAAGAATGTCTTGGTGCAGTTGGCCCAAGTATATTTCTCGCTGCTTGATGCTACTATAGATCTATCTAGCGTAGCAGCTAATGCCACTGCTGTCGCCAAGTCTTCTTTCATATATCCATTGACTCCGTTCTCTACTATATCAATGGGTCCTGTAGCAGGATATGCTGCTATAGGAGTTCCGCAGGCAATTGCTTCCAGCATGACTACGCCAAATGTATCATTGACGCTGGGAAACACGAATACATCAGCATCAGCATAATACTGTGCCAATTCGATGCCTCGCTTGTATCCTACATATTCAACATCGGGATACTTCTTCTTTAGTTCTTCTAAGTAGGGCCCATCACCTACCAGGACCTTGCGACCGAATCCCGTGAGCCCGCAGAAGTCATCCAGCCCTTTCTCGATGCTGACACGGCTGACGCATAGGATGTATGGATTATCATAGCGGTCGTTGCGTCTATGGGGATTGAACAGCACATGATCGACACCTCTGCTCCACACTGCCATGTTATCGACGCCCTTGGCCTCCAGTTCTGCTTTCATCGATTCGGTAGTCACTAAGACTTTAGTGCTGAACTTATGGAACCATCTCATAGCCCAATAGCTCCAGTCCAGAGGTATTTTCCAGAAAGTGTTCAAGAATTCTGGAAACTTAGTGTGATAGCTGGTATTGTGTGGTATGCTGCGCTTCTCTACCTTACAGTACCAACGGGCAGCAAATCCCAGTGGACCTTCTGTGGCTATGTGTATGGCATCAGGATCGAAGTCTGCGATCATGCCGCCGACATTCCAGATGTTCCACGCCAGGCGTACTTCTGGATAACCTGGACAAGGCACTGTCTTGAACTTGCTGGGTTCGATGATCTGGACCGTGTGTCCCCATGAACGCAGTTCGTTGACAGTTGCCTTTAGGGTAGTGACTACTCCGTTTACGTTATCCCACGTATCTGTGACTAATGTTATCTTCATTCATTTTTATTTATAGCATCCCGCCTGCGAAGATAGATACTACATGTGCTCTTTATTCTACATTACTTTATGTGATCCTGACAACACAGAAAAAGAATATGTACTACGATTCAGATTGAACACATCGGATATCGCTGTTAGATGGCAGCAGCGTGTTCTGGCAGCACAACAGTACAAGATAGATGATCCTCAGAGATTCTATGGGCTGAATAGTTTGGAAAAAGATGCCGAGATTGCGATGGCCAAGATCAACCGTTGCATCGAAACTATCAACTCATCTTCCAAGATCATCGACAGATCGATGGCAGATATCAATGATCAGGATACATTAAACTATCTACATCATATATTCGAAGTACATCACGGACTTCTGGAACAACAGAACACGGATTTCTGGCATTCGGCTCCACAGCATGTAAAACAAGCATTGGCAGATCTGAACATCTGTGTACATAGGATAGAATCAGTCAGCAGAGGTAATTTGCCTAGGTTCGTGGTGACTTATTTTGGCTTACCTAAGACCGAAGAATTAGTCGCCGAAGATTTCGATCATATAACGGACGCTTTTACGTTTGGTGGGTTATATCTAAACTATGTGGAGATCGGTAAGACATTAGAAGATCTCATGAAAGATCAGGATCAGTATATACACGATGATGCTTTTCGACCATGGAATTATTTTAGCGCAGATTTCAATGTTTCTCTGCATGAGTCAGAGACCAATGCTCTAAGATGTCTGGAATATTTCAGACAACATAGGACTTTCTTCGAATCAAGAGGTTATAAGGAAGATGATCATAGATTAAGACCTGGCAAGATCAACATAGGACAATTGATCTATGACGACAAGAAAGAAACTCTGGATGCGATACGTCGACATCAACATGTCAAGGCAGTACAGTTCATCCCTTGATCATGTCTTTCGTCAGAGCAGGATCCATCTTGCTACGCTCGTAACATCGTCCCTCGCTCTTGAACCAACTGAACTTGGTCCAATATGACATGGACTTCAATGCTTCACGGCACTGCTGTTCTGTCTTGAACTCTAATGTTATCTTGCCAGGAATGTCGTTGGGGTTGCTATTATGAACCACTATCAGAAACAATATCCACATTGCGTTCGCCCCAATTTATTATTTCCCATGTGCCATCATGATGTTCTACCAATGCCGTGCAGCTCTCGCACCAATCTCCGCAGTTCATGTATTCTACATCATTGATGACTCGTATGTTGGCATGATGTATGTGTCCACATATGATGCCTGCACATTCTTCAGACTTAGCATAGCCGCTCAGTTGATCTTCATACTTGCCCATAAAGTTTACGGCCTTCTTGACCTTATACTTTGCCCACTTGCTCAGTGACCAATAGGGAAGATTAAACCAACGTCGTACCTTGTTCACAGCTACATTCAGGTTCATGCTGAAATCATAGGCAATGCTGCCAAAGTGTGCTAGCCAAGCTGCGTTCTTCATCACGACGTCAAACTGATCGCCGTGGATGATCAGCATGGGTTTGTTCTTGGCAGATACATAGACTGCCTTCTCTCTTATCTCCACATTGCCGAAGAACTGATCGTCGAAGTTCCTAAGCATCTCATCGTGATTGCCGCTGATATAGACTACATCTGTGCCCTTGCGAGCCTTACGCAATATCTTCTGAACGACATCGTTGTGTTCCTGGGGCCAATAGATGGTCTTGCTCATCGCCCAGCAGTCAATGATATCACCTACTAGGTATAGCTTTTCGCTGTCGTTTTCTTTTAGGAATTCTAGGAGTTTGTTCGCTTGGCACATCTTAGTGCCTAGGTGAACGTCGCTTATGAATATGGCTCGATAATTCATCTGAAATATTTACCCAATCTGGTTCTAGTATATGTGCTGATATATTAAGTTCTAAAAAAACCTCCCCTAAGGGAGGCTACCGATGACGGGCTCAAGCATACGTAGTATACTGTGGGTATCAGCCACTCCGCCAAACCTGCTACTCGATAATAGCGCCCTCATTCTGCGATACATTGTTTCGGTCATAATAACAAATGTATAAGAGGCACAACATACTTTGGTACAGGTGACCATCTCCCATCTGATTCCAACGCAGAGGTCGTGGCGAATCCTAAATATTGGAGCGGGCGAAGAGGATTGAACTCTCGACATCAACCTTGTTAAACACACCGTAATGTGCTTAGGCAAGGTTGCGCTCTACCGCTGAGCTACACCCGCATTTGGCTCCTGGAGTAGGAATCGAACCTACCTGATGAACAGATTAACAGTCTGCTGTCCCACCTTGTGACCGTCCAGGATCAAACTTTATATTGCTATTATATATCTATTGACGATATAGTCAACAAATTATTTCAATTTTACTAGCAGCTAGTTTAGTTGTGCTTAGGTTCTTGCCCAATACAACTGCCATTCTGCGATAAGGTCTGGAGTCTGCTTTACCAAAGATACGAACATCACAGCCCAACTCCATAGCAGTGTCTACACCAGTATAGCTCTTAACACGACCATTTCCCTTGCCTAATACAACAGCACTTGCTCCGCCACGATATTCAATCTCAGGAATTGGCAAGCCTAAAATTGCACGAGCATGAATATCAAACTCGGTTAAACTTTGACTGACCAGCGTGACCATTCCGGTATCATGTGGACGAGGACTTAGCTCACTGAAGATAACTTCATCATCTGTAATAAAGAACTCAACACCAAACAGTCCAGCTCCGCCAAGATGATCGGTTACTTTACGAGCAATCATGCAAGCAGTCATATATTGTTCATTAGTCAACAGATCGCCAAGTTCCTCATTCTGCCAGCTCCACTGATAGTCGCCTCGCTCCTGATAATGTCCAATTGGACTACAGAACATAGTAGCAGCTGCCTTCTGCTTTACAGTAAGCAGTGTAACTTCAGTATGGAAGTTGATAAACTCTTCAACAATAACCTTAACACGATCACCGCGACTGTTAGCAACAGCATAATCCCATGCTGCAACAATGTCACTAAAGGATTCAACTACTGACTGCCCCTTTCCACTTGAACTCATAACCGGCTTAACTACAACAGGATAACCAATTTCAGCAGCACGATGTGTTAGCTCTTCGGCTGACTCAGCGTAGGCAAACTTAGCAGTTCTAATACCAAGTCCAGAAGCAATATTGCGAATTGTGTCTCGATTCATAGTGGCATTGACAGCATAAGCACTGGGAACAATCTGCATACCATCATCTTCAAACTCTTGAAGCACTTCTGTGCGTATAGCTTCAATCTCAGGCACTACAATGTCTGGCTTATAAAAGCCAATGACATATCTAAGTTCATCTGGATCTAACATATTACAGACTGCATGTTTATCTGCAACTTGCATAGCTGGTGCACCTTCATATGAATCCACAGCAATAACATAACAGCCCAAATGCTTGGCACTAATAACAAATTCCTTACCTAGCTCACCTGAACCTAGTAACATAATACGCTTCATTAAATGTTCCTTTTTCATCGATTAATCTTTTGGTCCATAAATAATACCACTATGACAACAAGCTTCATCTATATTATAGGCAGTGACCAAACTCCATATAAAGTTGGCATTAGTCGTGATCCCAATAAGAGATTGAAGAGTTTACAAACTGGACATCCATTCCCGTTACAGTTACATTATACTAAAGAAACTGACATTTGTAAAACAAAATTATTGGAAACTGTCATACATCGTCATCTTAAAATGCACAAGACTAGTGGCGAATGGTTTGACGTTGTATTAAAAGATCTAATTCTGGATGTTGAGTATGCCATTATGCGTTATGGTGAAGATCCCATATTGAAAAGCTTACTCAAAGCACATTTGATTTAATCAATATAATACTTATTGTTCAATTTATTTGTAATCTTATAGATTGTATAAAACATGCTGCCCTCGAATGTATAATAGACTTATCTCTAATGCTATTTATACATTCGAGGCGCTTGTGTAGTCGATGACAGAATCGAACTGCCGTAGCCGCTGTGTAAAAGCGGAGTTTTACCATTAAACTAATCGACCATATTATGGTGCCGGTAGAGAGAATCGAACTCCCAATCTACTGATTACAAATCAGTTGCCTTACCATTGGGCCATACCGGCATTTTTATTAACATACACTAATCACTTTTTATAGTCAATCTATAAATGGTGCTCCCTGACAGAATCGAACTGCCGATAGCTGATTACTAATCAGCTGTTATACCGTTTAACTAAGGGAGCGTTTAGCATATTGTTGTCTTCTTTTTGTTCTACCATTTCCCATATTCTTTGCTTTATAGTTATCTGTTTATAATAAAAAACAGGTATATAAGTGAGCAAACAATGTCAATCAGTTTAAACAAGCAGATGCTTTAATGATTCTTTTGACCTGATTGTAAATGTTAATCTTGGTTCTTGGCATAGTGGATTAGTATATACTCCATGGGCAATACTGCTATCAAACATAACTGGCTGTAGTAATTCTAATTGTTCAATTAATTCATATGGTTCATCTTGTGTTATTTTGTAATAAGGTTCATTATTTTCAAGTCGTGCTCTTTCAATATACTTGGGATCGATATTAAAAAAACGTGTATATGAACCTTCGCAATTTTTGATAGGCCAAAGTATTCTTGTGTCTTTGGCATAATCTATATGTACAGCACCTTCAAATCCTGGTGGTGCATATATTACTGCTATTGCTGCAACTTCAATGCTATACGAATCAGTAATATCTTTTAATTCTGGAATAAACTTAAAAACTTGGTGAACGTTTACATAACTCCAAAATATTTTTCTTTTGAGTATTGGAGTTTGATTGACGACAAATTCATACATCTTATCTGAGATAGCAGTATGATTTACAATGTCTAATTTTTTATAGCAGATCACCTCATACTTATGTTTGGCAGGTGTGGCAGGTATTGATCCCGCGCCGTCAGTTTTGGAGACTGAAATGCTTCCATTACACCACACACCCGTTCTACCATTGAACTACACCGATATTTGGTACCTGCGGTTGGGATTGAACCAACGACCTTGGCCTTATGAGAGCCTCGCCACTACCGCTGTGCTACGCAGGTAAATCACAGTCTTTTATTAATTACATCCCAATCAATAATTTTCATAATTGATCTGATGTATTTCTTCTTCGCATCTTTACTAGGCATATAATCCATAAAGCTATGTTCCCACATGTCTATATGCAACAGTATATCTGTTTTAAAAGTTTGATTGGCTGTTGTTTTAACTATGCCGCTCTTAGTTAGATATACCCACCCGCTGCCTTGGATAGTCATTGCTTCTTCTATCATAGCATCGACTAATCCTAATGAATTATTATAATGCTTGGCAATAAGTTCTTGTATGGGGCCGGCAGGGCTATTAGTCCCACCGATAGGTTTTAGTTGCTCCCACCATAGGTTATGCAACTTAGCACCGCCTAAATTAAATGCAGGATCGCCTTCTTTTTTATTATAACGATCAACATATCCGCGACTCAATACACTGTAATGATATTCAACATTTTCTTTACTCAGTATAGGTGCAAGTGCATCCATTTTATATGGCAATGGATTAAGTTTCACTTCTTCTTTTTTTGTCTCAAGCAGTGAGATATATGTTCTAATATCTTCGTTCATAATGATATTTATTATGGAGCACTGGGTAGGAATCGAACCTACTCGATAGAGGTTTTGCAGACCCCGGCGTTCCCATTTCGCCACCAGTGCGTATAATCCTTGCTGGGGTGCCCACTTCCCAGATCTCTTCGCTTTGCAGCTACTTTACCCATTACTGGGTGCATGAGGAGGCCCTTCTCACCTCAAGGTTACTTGTGTTAACTTAATGTCAGAACCAAATGTTCCGCTGTAAAATGTATTAAAACTTAAACTTATTCTACTTATTGTGCTTTTATTTTCTTCTACACTATGCAACAATGTACTGGGAAACAAAAACATATTTCCAACTTTGGGAGCAAAGTAAACAAATTCATAATTATATACATTCCAGTTTGTTACTTCGTCATACAATTGACGTAATTGATTGTCTGGTCTATACAAATTTAAATTACCAGTATTCTCATCAGTCTGAAAATAAATTACACCACTTATGACACTGTTAGAATGAGAATGTTTATGATGGCTTGTTCCTGTTGGATTATAGTTAAGCCACGACTGTGTTACTTGTATCTTGGATATTTCACCAAATAGATTATGCATATAGCTTGTTATAGATGCCTCAATATGAGACTTTAGAATAGGCATATGATTCAATATGTATGTATCTACACTATTAAAATTATTGTTTTTATTTTCGTGTAGATTGCTTTCGACAGACAAGTAATTGATAGCAAAATCAAACTCAGACTGAGTAAAGTTTAACTCCTCAACAACTAGTGGCATTGGGAATAGATCAATTACTTGCATTGTTTGCCTTTAATGGTGGGGAAAGATGGATTCGAACCAACTCACCGTACAGAAAGGATTTACAGTCCTCCGCGCCTCTCCAACTGCGCCGTTTCCCCATGTTCTTATAGTAACATCTTAGAATATATTGTCAATACTTATCTTGGCACTGCCTACAGGTATCGATCCTGTGCTAAGAGTTCCACAAACTCTTGTGCTTCCATTACACCAAGACAGCAAGTATGGCGCCCCCGGAGAGATTTGAACTCCCGACCTACGGTTTCGAAGACCGCCGCTCTATCCAGTTGAGCTACGGAGGCATAAAATGGCGGGAGCTTGGGACTCGAACCCAACCCAAAAAATTTGGACTTGTTTGAAGCAGAACCTACTGCCATAGCTCCCTAAAACTTGCTGGAACTTACGTGTTGTTCCATGTTGTCTAGCACTGCGACACGCTTGTTTAAGTGGGTATCGCCCACTTCGTGTATCCAGATCAACTAATGGTAGACCGTGCAAGTCTCGAACTTGCGACAAAGAGATTAAGAGTCTCCTGCTCTGCCAACTGAGCTAACGGTCCGTATCATGGTATTGCTCGCAGCAGGATTTGAACCTGCATACTCCCAATGAAGCAGGAGAACTTATCTCTATTAGTTCATGCGAGCAAACTTGGTAGAGCGTAGGGGAGTTGAACCCCTCTTTCCGGCTTGAAAGGCCAGCGTATTTTCCGATATACGAACGCTCCATAATGATTTGACGAGCTGGCTCAATCTCCCACTCGGGTTTTTTATTAGTGCAGACTTCTACCGCTCTCATCAATTCTGGTTGGCCCAAGTGGGATTGAACCACTGACCCCAGTCTTATCAGGACTGTGCTCTACCCCTGAGCTATGGGCCAATATTATGGTGAACACTCTGGGGCTCGAACCCAGGACCCGCAGATTAAAAGTCTGCTGCTACTACCTACTGAGCTAAGTGTCCAATTCGTTACTACATACAAACACCTTAATGCTTCCGTGTAGTAACAATTTTAATACTACAGCCTTTTTCAAAGCTGTCAACTATAAAATACTCCTTGCTGGAAACCACCTATTCAGCCATTGGGCCCAAGTACCAGTCAAGGGCTACTCTTATGCTTAGGGAGTAGCAGCCTGCCATAAAAAAACCCTGGGAAATTTCTTTCCGCAGGGTTCAAAAACAAAAGTGATGTCATCACTCAGTCGAGAACCCCCATGGTATCTTCATACCAGCGTGTAAATGTAATATTGCATTTGGGCATATGTGACATCATTTGTAAAACCTTGTATTCCTTATTGTATCTTATTTATACACGACATCAGTTTAGATGTCAACTACTTTTTTTCCAGCAGGCACACGATTCCATATTCTTTCGTGTGCCCAATATAAGAAGCTGTTTATTACAGCCGCTAATCCCGCAACAGCTAAACCAGCACGCCAGTCACCTGTTACTAAATATGTATAGGTAAAATTCATTATTGTCAACAGTACTCGCCAACTAATGATTTTACCTAATGTTCTCCATTGAGATTCAACAAAAACATTTTTCATATTGTCAGTATATACTCATTTTAGGACAAGTCAACTATTTTTATGTATGTTCGACAAATTCAATTCCTGCCAACTTCAAACCGCGCTGGCAAATGGGGCAAGGTTTGGCCAACGCAGGCTTACCATTCTTAGCATACCTCTCAACTACGATGCGATAGGCACGGCCCCAATCACGCAACTTTACCAGTGCTTCGATCTCAGCATGAAGATAAATCTTTTCATATAGGCCAACTTCTTTAGCCAGTCTAGCTTGGAGTGGGTGACTCTTAGTATAGCGATTGCGCCCCATACTAATTTGCCGCCCACGTCTGTCGTAGATTGTAGCAGTGATAGCTTGTCTCGCAAGTGTCATTTTACAGCACAATCAGTACGTTTAGAGAATGCATATCGTAGCCGTCCCAATAATACCTCAGTACATAACCATAGTAGTCATATGCGGATTCTGATGTCAGGAAGAACACACGAAAATGCGTCTGCTTGATTTTTTTAGCCATTTGACCTCCTTAAGGGGAGATTAGCTCATGTAGTAACTCGTGCTGCACTAGAAAGACATGAGCTTTGATAGCTTCCTCTTTGGTTTCGTACTGCCCGACTACATTGCTGGGACCATTCTTTTCGAAGACACAAGTCTCAAACGGATAGCTTGCTGGATGCCTCATGTAATCATACTGTGGCAACTCCACAGTGCTAATCTCAGTACCATTGGGCAATACCGTCAATACCTGCCAATTGG
>Ga0136642_1001037_pt1 | contig 12580 bp, 13 predicted proteins | sample LowCatLa1302831Y_FD_115313 | JGI IMG/M metagenome (GOLD analysis project Ga0136642, IMG submission 115313) | Freshwater microbial communities from Lower Cathedral Lake, Yosemite National Park, California, USA - 13028-31Y | ecosystem: Environmental > Aquatic > Freshwater > Lake ... | reverse complement strand
CTCCAATTTTTGAGAAATTGGGAGATTATCGATTCCAATTATCGGAGTTGAGTTTTCTTTGCACCACCTTGAAAAATCTTCCACGGTTGGATGGTGCAGTACATGAAGATATTTATCGGTCACCATCGCGCCCCGACGGTTCCAATCGCGCTTACCAACAATATGAACGAAGCTGACGTTAAAAGCATTTGCGGTTCTCACCACTGATCCAATGTTTAGATCGTGTTGCCAATTTTCAATGGCAATTTGAAGCGAATGACGTTTTGTATCCAGATCGGCAACAATTGCCTCAACTTTCCAATAGCGATAGTGATCTAAAACATTTCTTCTATCACCGTTTTCAAGTAGCTCTGGATCTAATCGATCATCGACTGGCCAAGGGAGCGGATGTGGTCCAACCCCAACGACAGGGAAAAATTCTCCTGGACCAATTTCACTCTTCACTAGAGCACCTTAATCCATAAATTCTCAGCCAATGAAGGCATAATTCCAGTATGCGTAAGCGACTGATCAAAATATCTGCAGTTATATCAACTGCTCTTATTGTGACCAGCCAAGGTGTCCCAGCACATGCACTTACCGTGCCAGCAAATTTTGTGAAATTAGCATCCTCACCAACGCTTAATCACCCAGGAATTATTTTGGTTGACCCAAATACGAAGGAGACAATTTTTTCAGATGCAGCTGATGTGAGAAGGGCGCCTGCTTCACTACTGAAACTATTCTCGATGACTGCAGTTCTGAACACATTTAGTCCCGATAAAACTTACACAACTACTATCAGTTCTACTACTAACCCACACAACTTTGTTGTTCTGGGTGAAAGTGACCCTTGGATTACGGCAAGTGCACTTGAGGCTGACAAGTACCACCGGTCATACTCCCCAAGTCTCATTAAGGCAGTACTAAAAGAAAATCCCAAATTACGCTACATAACTTTGGAATATAGCGGTGTGTACACCCAAGATCTTGAGAAACTTGTTTCTTATTATCGCGGCAAAGTACGTATCCGTCTTAAGCAGCTTGCCTCACCATTAGTTGGAAAGTCACTTGCTGTTATGCCCATTGAACACATTACTTCTCCAAAGCTTTCTGACATTGTTCAGTTTTGTCTATTGTGGAGTGACAATGTTTTAGCTGATCGCTTAGCCCGTACAGCTGCTGTGAATATGGGCTTTTTAAATGACACAAGTGGAATTCAATCTGCATTTGAAAAGGTAATGACTCAATACAACATTCCCGCAGATGGCCTATTGATCGAAGATGGGAATGGACTCTCGCATAAAACTCGTATGACAACCCGTCAGATTGCAGATTTATTACTAGTTATTCGAGATAACCCACAATATAAAATCATTTATGATGGATTACCTTTAGCAGGAGTCAGTGGAACACTTAAAGACCGCTTTGTGACAGATGCACCAAATGCAATTGGATTAGTTAAAGCTAAAACTGGCACACTGAGTACAACAATAAGCATGGCTGGTTATGTCACAGTTGGATCGGAACAGTATGTCTTTGCGATTGTCGCTGACCATATCCGCAAACATTTCATTGATGCGAAGGCCGCAATGGTCACTATAGACAAGATGTTAGGCACAATCGCCCACGCCTAAAACGCGCAAATTATGGTTACTATGCCGTTATGAGCCAATTCAAGGCCTCCTCATATGTTGCACTGATGAAGTTGCGCGTTGTAGAGCTGTTGTTAGTCACAACGCTCCCAGCGCTTTTTCTTGCTACTCACGCATCGAATCATGCACATAAATATCCATCGCTGAAGATAACAATTGCCACACTTATTGGTGGAACACTTGCTGCAGGAGCGGCAAACGCTTTTAATATGGTGATCGAAGTTGAGTCAGATCGTTTAATGCGCAGAACCGATAAGCGTCCAATTGTAAAAGGTGAAGTAAGTGAGTTTGCCGCCACAACATTTGCAGGTGCTCTAAGTATCATTTCGTTAGCCATTTTTTGGACTTTTACCACGCATCTTGCAACAGCCTTAACTGCACTAGCAATATTGTTTTATGTATTTGGTTATACGATTTGGCTCAAAAGACGCACCTCTCAAAACATTGTTTGGGGAGGAATCGCAGGTTGTATGCCCGTACTCATTGGGTGGGCGGCAGTAACAAATTCTCTGTCACGTACAGCTTGGTTGTTTTTTGGGATGATTTTCTTTTGGACTCCACCACACTTCTGGGCATTGGCTATTAAATATAAGGATGACTATCAAGCGGCGGGTATCCCAATGCTCCCAGTCGTTGCTTCAATTAAGTCCGTTCAGAAGCAGATGTGGTTTCACACCGTTTTTATGATTGCCGCCTCACTTAGTCTCCTTGGGTCAGCTCACATGCCAATATGGATCTGGGTGATAACAATCGTTCTTGCAATTGGCTTTATGGCCCAGCTTGTAAAAATTGGAGGGATTGATTCAGGGCCGTCAGCAGCGAAGCTATTTCAGTGGTCAATTACCTATTTAAGTATCTACTCACTTTTACTTGTCGTTGGCGTTCTGGTCGCTAAACCATGAGTAACTTAGCGATTTCAGTTTCAGAGCTTTCAAAAGTTTACGGCGACCGTCAGGCCGTTTCCCAGGCTTCGTTTGAAGTTCCTGTGGGTTCTATTTGTGGTTTTGTAGGGCCAAATGGTTCAGGCAAAACCACAACAATGCGAATGCTTCTAGGTCTTATCAAACCGACACACGGCACAGGTAGTGTGTTGGGAGAAAATATAAAGCATCCAGAAAAATATTTATCACAAGTAGGGGCAATGATTGAAGGACCAGCTTTTTATCCTGCCTTATCAGGTGCCGAGAATTTACGAGTTCTTGCCTCGATAGGTGGTTTTAGCCAAAAAAGAGTCGCCACCCTGCTTGAACAGGTTGGGCTGGGTGACCGAGGAGATTCAAAATATAAAACTTACTCACTTGGCATGAAACAACGATTAGGGATTGCTGCAGCGCTACTGCCACAACCAAAGTTACTGGTATTGGATGAGCCGACCAATGGCTTAGATCCATCAGGTATTCAGGAAATCAGAAACCTCATTAAAGAGATGGCAAAATCCGGAACCAGCATATTTGTTTCTTCGCATTTGCTGAGTGAGCTTGAGATGATTTCTGATCACTTAGTAATGCTTCGTGAAGGCAAAGTATTATTTACTGGGCGGACAGATGATTTATTGGCGGCACAAAATCCACTATTGGTTGTGAAACCAGAATTTGCAGTCGATCTAAATAGATTAGTAGAGATAGCAACCAAACATGGCAAGAAGGCAACCGTTCTTGATGGTTCGATAACAATTTTTGGAGCAGTTGATTGGGCGCCTTCATTCAATAGGTTGGCATTTGAAGCCGGTATCACTTTGTCAGGGCTTTCTGTAATTCAGCCAAGCCTTGAAGAAACATTCTTTGAAATGACAGGTGAGTAAATGTTAAGAATGATGTTTGGTGAACTGCGAAAACTACGGCGAAAAACTTTGCTTATCCCAACATTAATCGGAGTTGCTTTATTGACTGCATTTTTTACTTCCTTTGTATTTCTAAGGGTTGAGACTGGTAAACCAAATGGTGCGAGAGGCGTCCTCATCACAAATGAATTCTTAAGTGGTAAAAACGGGCTTGTCTACGGTTTTCAGATTATGGGCTTCTTTTTAGGAATTGTTGCTCTTTGCGTTTTTGCCTCACAAACTGCCCAGGAGTATTCCTTGGGAACTCTACGAAATATTTTGGTACGCCAGCCATCCAGGTTAAAAGTACTACTCGGAAAGTATTTTGCTATGGCATTTTTTACAATTTGGCTTGAGATAGCTGCGGCAATATTCGCACTTAGCATTTCTTTTGCACTTGCCCCACGTTCAGCCATCAGTACTCGTGCTTGGTTAACTGCATCAGGACTTCAACTTCTAGGGGAGACTTTCATTAATATTTTCCTTGGAACACTTGCCTTTGGCACATTAGGAATGATTCTCGGTCTTTTATTTAGGTCACCCATTACCTCAATTTCAATCGGCGTTCTTTGGTGCTTAATTCTTGAAAATATTTTAGGGGCTGTCATTTCATCAACTACAAAATGGCTGCCTGGTGCAAACTTTGCGAATATTTCTCAGGGTGGAACATCTATTATTAGCTATCAACGTTCATTAGCCACTTCTGGAAGCTATCTGCTCTTCGGAGCAATTGTGGTTGCAATACTTTTTAAAAAGCGAGATGTATCTAACTAGCGACACAGATTATTCTCAGGGACAAAAGCACTCTCGGGGAAGGATGATCACTTATCCTTATGTGATTCCTTCCCCAGGGGGCTATTTCAGTGAAGACAATGCGGATCCATCGTAAAGCGAAGGCGACTATCGCCCTATTCGTTGTCTTTGTGCTGATCCCACAATCTGTTTTTGCAGCGACGCCAAAACCCAAGCCACCAACGAAGGAAGAAATTGCCGCGGCTCAAACAGCAGAAAATGCAAAAGCACAGGCTGCTGCCGCTGCACAACAAAAACTTAGTTCGGCAACAAATGTCTTACAGAAACTGACCGTCAAAGCACAAAGTGCAAAATCTAAATTAGTACATGCACAATCTGCTTTAGCAGTAGCAACTAAACAGGCTAATGTGGCAACAGCACACGCGGCATTAACTGCTGTTGCAGTTGTAGAAGCGAATAGAACGATTGGCCGCATGGCAGCAAATGCTTATATACATGGCGGTGGCTTTACATCTCTTAATAGCGTTTTAGAATCAAATGGCCCACAAGATCTTATTGATCGGCTCGGATTGCTAAATCAAGTAGGCGCATCTGATTCTGTGGCATTAGCAAGATATAAATCTGCCTTAGTTCTGGCTCAGGCTGCAAAGGTTGCGGCGACTCAAGCAAAAGCTGTTCAAGCAACAGCCACGGCAAAAGTTGCAACTGCAAAAGCAGAAGCGGATTCGGCAAAATCTGCCCAGCAATCTGAAGTTGATAAACTTAAAGCCGAACAAGCACAACTAATTGTTGAGTTACAGAAAGCGCGTAATTTTAGAATTACCCTCCAGCAGCAATTAGCACTTTCGCAGCTAGAAGAATCAAGTGCAAATACTGCTGCGCACACTTCTGGCCAATCAAAAATCTGGCCTGATCGAGGATTTAAGGGCCGTTCAACTATTCGCTCGACAGATTCCATTAGAGCTGTGGCGGTTGAATTTGCCAAGAAGCAGGTACTTGCTCGCAAGCCGTATGTCTGGGGGGCGCAAGGACCGAATAGCTTTGACTGTTCAGGTTTAGTTTATTCTGCCTATAAATCAGCGGGCTTAGGCTATCCAGAGTGGTCGCGCTTGAACGCAGCTCTTTACTTTGTTGCTTCGCAGCGAGTTCCGTTTAGTCAATTAGTGCCCGGCGATTTACTTTTCTATTCATACGATGGAACAATTCAAAATATTCACCACATTACCATTTATGCTGGCAATGGAATGATGTGGGAAGCTAACTCAAAATCTAAAGGATTGCTCTTCTCAAACATGTACAGCATCTCGGGCTTAATGCCATCCGGTGGACGTGTTTAAGAAATGAAATCAACACTTGTTTTACGACAAGCTGTTAAACCATGGCTAGAAAAAGCAACTGCAAGAGTCTTGATTGGCGTATCTGGTGGGGCTGACTCTCTCGCACTCGCACTCGCAACGTACCAAGAAGCTGCACATCACAGTGTTGAAGTAGTTGCTTTAATCATTGACCATGGCCTGCAAGATGGATCAGATAGAATTGCACAAAATGCTGCAGAGAATTTAAAAAAGATCGGTATTGTCAATGTTGAAATTGTTCGAATTCACGTTGAAATAGTTGACGGATTAGAAGCTTCCGCTCGTCGTGCTCGCTATGCTGCATTTGGAGCAGCAATTGTGAAGCACTCTCCGGATTACTTTTTTCTAGCTCATACAAAGAATGATCAAGCAGAAAATGTTTTGCTTGGTCTTGCTCGTGGATCAGGGACAAGATCACTTTCTGGAATGGCAGATGAAAACGGAATCTATATCCGGCCGATTCTCCATGTTGATCGGAGTACTATCGAAGAGGTCTGCCGGGAAAATTATCTGACACCATGGATTGATCCACAGAACTCAGATGAGAGTTATACGCGGGTGAGAGCAAGAAGGAATGTTTTGCCAATTCTGGAAAACAATTTAGGGCCTGGAATAGTTGATGCACTTGCGAGAAGTGCGAAAATTTTGCGAGAAGATGCGGATGCGCTAGATCAATACGCTGATGATTTTTTGAGCACTAGGAGTTCCGAGGACCTTGATATTGAGCTTCTCGGCAAACTCCCCAAGGCGGTTCGAAGCCGGGTGCTGCGCAGGGTGATCCTTACCGCCGGCGCCCCTAGCGGCTCGATTACTGCCGATCACGTGGCTGCCGTAGAGGCGCTGGTCACAGCGTGGCACGGGCAGGGAGAAGTATCTCTCCCGGGTGGTGTGAAGGTAGGACGAATTTCGGGCAGACTTTCGCTCTCACAGGGATAGCAAGTCCGGCCAGCAGGCCGGGATTACTTCATAGGAGAGCAACGTGGATCTTGGAACAAGTGGCGCAGATATTGAACGCGTCGTAGTTACACATGAACAGATCCAAATTCGTATTGCAGAATTAGCACATGCGGTTGAAAAAGATTATGAAGGTAAAGAATTACTTGTTATTGGAATTCTTAAAGGCGCAGTTATGACCATGGCAGATTTTGTTAGAACACTTAATCGGCATGTTGAAATGGATTGGATGGCCGTTTCATCATACGGTTCAGGAACTAAGTCAAGCGGTGTTGTGCGAATCCTTAAGGATCTTGACCGAGATATTACAAATAAGCACGTTCTCATCGTTGAAGATATTGTTGACACAGGCTTAACACTTTCGTGGCTCAAGGCAAATTTAGAATCACGCGGAACTAAGACTGTAGAAATTTTAACAATGCTTCGCAAGCCCGAGGCAGCTAAAGTTGCAGTTGATGTTAAGTATGTTGGATTTGATATACCAACCGAGTTTGTTGTTGGCTATGGACTTGACTTTAACGAGCGATATCGAAACTTAGATTTCATTGGCGTCCTAGCAAAGCACGTGTATTCATGAGTAACGGAAAAGAGAAAAAGAAGTTGACAGAGAAAAAGAAACTGACTGATAAGAAGATTCAAGTTCCACGCAAGCGAATCCGAAAGATTGTCCGTGGTCCACTTTTCTGGATAGTTATTGCCCTTCTTTTTGTCATTGCTTTCGGAAAAATTTCAGGTAGTGGCGCGACCTACATAACGGTTGATACTTCAACAATCTTGGCTGAAATTTCTCAGAACAAAGTTGAGTCCGCTCTCTTGATTGACAAGGATCAACGTATCCAAATTATATTGAAGCATGGGACAACCGTAAAAGGCTCTTCACACATTCAAGCGAATTATGTTGCTAATCAAGAACCACAAATAACTGAGTTATTGACAAGCAATCCGCCTTCAAAGGCATGGAACGTGAAGGTCCCAACTACCTCATTCCTAGCTTCGCTTTTCTTTAGCTTTGCGCCAATTCTTGTTATTGGATTTCTCATACTTCTATTTATGGGCAACGCGCAGGGTGGAAACCGAATTTTCTCCTTTGGTCGCTCAAAAGCAAAAATGCAAAATAAGGAAAACCCTCAAAATACCTTTGCTGATGTTGCAGGTGCCGATGAAGCAGTAGCTGAACTGCGGGAGATAAAAGATTTTCTTGCCGATCCAAAGAAGTATCAAGATATTGGGGCAAAAATTCCAAAAGGCGTTCTGTTATACGGTCCTCCAGGAACAGGTAAGACACTTCTTGCCCGCGCAGTTGCTGGCGAAGCGAATGTCCCCTTCTATTCAATCTCTGGGTCAGAATTTGTCGAAATGTTTGTTGGTGTTGGCGCGTCACGTGTACGCGACTTGTTTACTCAAGCAAAAGAAAATGCTCCAGCAATTATATTTGTTGATGAAATTGACGCTGTTGGTCGTCAGCGTGGTGCTGGCTTAGGGGGAGGACATGATGAACGTGAGCAAACGCTAAATCAGTTGTTAGTTGAGATGGATGGCTTTGAAGGCAATGGTCAAGTTATTTTGATTGCAGCAACCAACCGTCCAGATGTTCTAGATCCCGCCCTACTTCGACCAGGACGTTTTGATCGCCAAATTCCAGTTGATCGCCCAGACTTAAAAGGTCGTACTGCGATTTTAGAAGTACACGCAAAAGGTAAACCGATTGCTAAGAGCGTTGATTTAAGTTCCTTTGCCAAGCGCACCCCAGGATTTACTGGAGCTGATCTTGCCAATGTTCTAAATGAAGCTGCTTTACTCACAGCACGTGAAAATGCAAAGGTCATTACTACTGCGGCCCTTGATGAAGCTATTGATCGTGTTATGGCTGGGCCTCAGCGCACAACTCGTCTTATGACTGAAGAAGAGCGTCGTATTACTGCTTATCACGAAGGCGGACATGCACTAGTTGCACATGCTTTGCCTCATACCGATCCTGTTCACAAAATTACGATTATGCCTCGTGGGCGTGCACTTGGTTACACAATGGTTTTGCCTGACGAAGATCGCTATGCGACAACTCGCAATCAAATGCTTGATCAGCTCGCATATTCATTAGGTGGACGTGCTGCAGAAGAATTGATCTTCCATGATCCAACTACTGGCGCATCAAATGACATTGAAAAGGCAACAAACCTTGCACGGGCTATGGTTACTCAGTATGGAATGACGGAAAAAATTGGCGCAATTAAGCTAGGAACAAGTGATAGCGAGCCTTTCTTGGGTCGCGACTATGGACATCAACGTGATTATTCTGAAAATGTTGCTGGAATTGTTGATTCAGAAATTCATAACCTGATTGAAAATGCGCACCAAGAGGCATTCGATATTCTCGTTGCAAACCGCGACACTCTCGATGCACTTGTTGTTGAGCTTCTCGAGTGCGAAACATTACTCAAAGACGATATTGAGAAAATCTTCAAGCGCGTGAAGAAAGTTAAGCCAAGGCCTGCGTGGACTGGCTCACCTGAGCGTACGCCTTCAGATAAGCCACCTGTGAACTTATCTCCTGCAAAGCAACAAAAACCTGTTGTTGAAGTTGATAAGAATATTGAGCAGCCTGTTCGTAAGCCAAGGAAAAAAGCGGCGCCACCAACAGTTGAGGCTTAAGAAATGAAGGATGAGATCAATCCAGTCAGCATGGGTCCACATGACGGACGTGCACGCGCTGAGTTTGATCAAGCTAGAGCCGAGCGAGCAGTAACCGAGTTACTACTCGCAATTGGTGAAGATCCAGCGCGTGATGGTCTGAGGGATACACCCAAGCGTGTAGCAAAAGCATTCCGTGAAAACTTTCAAGGCTTATGGCAATCACCTGAAGAGATCCTTACAACAACTTTTGATATTGGTCATAGTGAATTGGTAATTGTGAGAGATATTGAAGTCTTTTCACATTGCGAGCACCACCTCACTCCTTTCCACGGTGTTGCCCATATCGGTTATATACCTGGGGACTCTGGCCGCATTACAGGACTTTCTAAACTTGCAAGGCTTGTAGACTTATATTCTCGTCGCCCACAAGTTCAAGAACGGCTAACTTCTCAGATTGCAGATGCAATGGTTGAAATTTTAAATCCAGCCGGCGTAATCGTGATTGTTGATTGCGAACATTTATGTATGTCGATGCGTGGAGTAAAGAAATCACAAGCTCGAACAACCACAAGTGCGGTTCGAGGTCAGTTGCGCAGCGCTGCTACACGAGCAGAGGCAATGGCGCTCATAACAGCATCTGAGCGTTAATGAGTAATTCAGAGCAGACATTGGTGATGGGCATTTTAAATGTCACTCCTGATTCTTTTGCAGATGGTGGGCGCCATTTTGATTTTGATGCTGCTATTACGAGAGCTCGTCAGATGATTGAAGAGGGTGTAAACATAATTGATATTGGTGGGGAATCAACAAGACCTGGGGCTGCCAGAGTGAGTTTGGAAGAAGAGCGGGATCGAGTTATTCCCGTAATAACAGAGCTTCAGCCATTAGGTGTGACGCTAAGTGTGGATACAACAAGAGCAGAGATTGCTCGCGCGGCTATTGCGGCAGGCGTAAGTATTGTCAATGACGTTAGCGGAGGCCTTGCTGATCCTGATATGGCTAAATTGATTTCAAAAAATCCCACAGTTCAATATGTTGCGATGCATTGGCGGGGACATTCAGAAGATATGCAAAAGCACGCTGTATATAAGGATGTTGTTAAAGAGGTCAAAGATGAGCTTGATGAGCGAGTGACTGCTCTTATCAGCGAAGGAGTTAGCCCAGAACAAATCATTTTGGATCCTGGAATTGGTTTTGCGAAAACTTCTGAACATAATTGGGAATTACTCCGCAACATAGATCGCTTACAACTTCTCGGTTATCCATTACTAGTAGGGGTTTCTCGAAAGAGATTTCTTGGTGATTTAGTTGAGGCTAGCAATCCAGATGAAAGAGAATCAGCAACTATTGCTCTCACCGCGCAGTTGGCGAAGCAGGGTGCATGGGGAGTCCGTACTCACAGCGTGAAACCACATGTCGATGCGATTAAAGTCGTGATGGAGTTACGCGCATGAGCGATCGCATCGAAATATACTCGATTTCAGCGCATGGGTTCCATGGCGTCTATCCAGAAGAGCGGAAAAACGGGCAGCGATTTCTCGTAGATTTACTGCTCACACTAAAGTCTAAAAAAGCCTCGAAAAATGATTCTTTAGATGATGCAATTGATTATTCCAAAGTAATTGCTGTTGTGAATAAAGTTCTCATTGGTGATCCTGTTAATTTAATTGAGCACCTTGCGGAAATAATTGCAGAGACGATACTCAAGGAATTTCCTGTGAAAAGTGTTGAAGTTGTTGTTCACAAACCTGATGCCCCAGTTGGTATTGAAGTAAACGACATCGCAGTAAGAATCACACGTAGCAAGTGAAAACGGTTATTGCTCTTGGGTCGAACTTAGGTGACTCGAAATCGATATTTTCTGAGGCAATCATTCAGATTGGCAAATCAGTTGAGGTCGAATCGATATCCAAGTTTTATGAAACTATTCCAGTCGGTGGTCCAGAGCAGCCAAATTATCTCAATGCCGTTTTGATAGGTGATACTCAGATACCACCCCTTGAATTATTAACTCAGTTGCAGTCCATTGAAAATGGCGCTGGAAGAGTAAGGGAAGAGCGTTGGGGCCCGCGTACCTTAGATCTAGATCTCATAATTTATGGTGATCTTCTTATGAAGGAAGAATTACTCACTTTGCCTCATCCCAGGGCACACGAGAGAAGCTTTGTTTTGGAGCCATGGGTTGAAATTGATCCGCAAGCAGTGCTACCTGGCTACGGGAAGATCGGAGTGTTGCTTAAACAAATTGCAGGGTAAACTTTTAGATGCACGCCCGGTACCGGAAAGGACTGGAGCCAGTAAATGTCCGTAAGCAGTAATGACATCGCCTTCGTTCCTACGATGGGCGCCCTTCATGATGGACATATTTCATTAATCAAACAAGCACGTACGCTTACTAAAAATGTAGTCGTTAGCATCTTCATCAACCCCCTTCAGTTCGAAAATTCTAAGGATTTGGAAGAGTACCCAAGAGATTTAGAATCTGACAGTAAGAAGGCACTTGCAGCAGGAGCAACTCGGATTTGGGCACCAACAGTTGATGAAATTTATCCTGAGAATCTGAAAGTGAACGGTGAGGTTAAAAAGATTAGTGCTGGTGAGATTGGTAATAAATTTGAGGGGATTACAAGGCCAGGCCATTTTGATGGAGTCCTTACTGTCATTAATCAGCTTTTTAAACACGTGGATCCACGATGGGCAGTTTTTGGTGAAAAAGATTTTCAGCAATTACATATTGTTAAGAATTGGGTTTCAAAAAGCCATATCCCGGTGGAAATCGTCACTGGTGGAACCATTCGAGATGCTGATGGTCTTGCTTTGTCATCGCGCAATACCCTTCTGACTCCGGAGGGGCGTAAAGCTGCTCTTGTTGTATCTAGGGCACTTCGTTCTGGATCCAAGGAGGCGATGAGAGAGATTTTGGCTGGCGAGCCCGCGTTCTCTTTGGATTATGCCGAGGTGATTGACCCACTCACATTTGAAATTGCTGACTCAACCACGCTTAATCCAAGGGCAATTATCGCCGGTTGGATAGATGGGGTTCGTTTGCTCGACAATATGGGGATGGCGGTCTCCTCATGAAGTTATTTGCAGGTAAACCTGGTTGGACTGTGCGCGCAGATGTCATTGTTATTGGTTCTGGTGTTGCAGGTTTAACGACTGCCCTTAACGCACGAGCAGCAAATCTTTCAGTCCTTCTTGTTACAAAAGCAAATATTGATGAGGGTTCTACAAAATGGGCACAAGGTGGAATTGCCGCCGCACTTGGCCCAGGCGATACACCCGACCAACATAAAAGTGACACTCTAATTGCAGGAGCAGGCTTATGTGATTTAGATGCAGTAAATGTATTGGTGACTGAAGGACCAGAAGCAGTACGTAAGTTAATTGCTCACGGCGCAGTTTTTGATAAAGCAGAAAGTGGTGAAATTGCG
>Ga0136642_1001035_pt1 | contig 12595 bp, 4 predicted proteins | sample LowCatLa1302831Y_FD_115313 | JGI IMG/M metagenome (GOLD analysis project Ga0136642, IMG submission 115313) | Freshwater microbial communities from Lower Cathedral Lake, Yosemite National Park, California, USA - 13028-31Y | ecosystem: Environmental > Aquatic > Freshwater > Lake ... | reverse complement strand
TTTGCAGGTTGGCCACCTGGCTGGTGGCTGTCAGTGTCTGGCCGGTGGGTGGCGCCACCAGTGCGGTGATGGTGCCGCCCGGGTTGGCGCTCTGGTCGGCGTTGAGAATGGCCGTGTAGTTGGTGCCCAGTGTTAGCGTGGACTCCACGCCCGTAGACGTGACGGCTTGCACCACCATGACGTCGGCAGTGGTGAAGACTTTAAAGGCAAAGGGAAAGGCCACCGTCACACCGTTTCCGGTGAATGGGCCAGCCTTGCGGGTGGAACTAGAAATAGTCAAGGGTGTACTCCGGTGGTCTGCGTAGCAGTTTCCCGCTAGAAACCCCGGTTACGCGCACCCTTCACCCCGCTGAATGCGCGCTTAGCCGCGCTTAGTGCGGCTCTTGGTAGCCCGTCAGCAGCGCACCTGGGTTGCTGGTGCGGCCATCCATCAGCGCCTCGGCACCGTTGATGGTCCGGTTGATCTGAGCACCCGGCAGACGCAGCAGCTGGCTGGCGGTGTTGATGACGGCCTTTCTCAAGCCGTCGTCCATTTCGCCTTGGTTCACCTGCGCGCCGAGTTTGACCAAGTCCCCCAGCGGGCGCAAGCCTGCGGGGCCGCCGTAGCCGCCCGCGTACTGGGTGGTGCCGGTAGCCGCCTGGACCGCGCCCGTCGTCTCCCGCGCAAAAGCCACCATCCCTAGCAGAAAGCTAATCTGTTCCCCGACTAACTTTTTAAGAATATGCTCCTCGTCATCCCAGTCCCCCGAGTCGCCTGCGGTCATTGCGTCCTTGAGCGCAGCGCCCAGGATGACCGGCACCGCATACAGCAGCAGGTAGTCGGCCGCCAGCTTAGCTTTGTCGGTGTGCGTCATGGTCTTGCCGACACCCAAGTTCAGCGCGGTGTTGAAGAAGGAATAGAAGGTCGTGAACAGCTTGCCGAATGCACCGCCCCGCTCGATGGCGGATAGGTCTTTGGTGCCGCCGCTGCCTTGGGAATCAATCACCGCCTGGTCAGACAGCGCCACCGCGCGGTCTTCACCGTTGCCTTCGGCGATGGCTTTCTCGTAGGCGCCCCACCAGGTCGGCACATCCACCAGCTGCTGGCAGCGCATCATCAGAAAATAGGCGGAGCTGTCTACTGCGCCGCGCACCTTGCTCTGGCCCTTGACCTGGGTGCGTACCTCGGCCATCTCGCGCAGCCGGGTCAGTGCGCGGGTACGCATGAATTCTGATTTTTCATTGACTGTGTCCGTTGTCTCCAACGGTGAGCCGATGGCCTTGGCTATGCCTCGGCCGACCCACTTGGGGCCGATCCGCACGATGGACTGGGTGATGCCCAAGGGCTGCATCAGTGCGCTCATGACGTTCAGCCCCAGGCCCGAGACGCTGACGCCTTGGCGGACAAAAGCGCTGGCCGCCTCCAGCGCGCTGTTGATACCGCTATCACCGGCGGCGATGTCCTCGGTCCACTTCTTGAACTGCCGCATAACGTCCGGGCCGTAGGTGCCCCGTATGGCCTGGTCGATGGCTTTGTTCTTCAGCAGCTTGTTGGCGTCGATCAGCCACTCATGCCAGGTCAGGTCGTGGATGACTTCCTGCACCCCGTTGTAGATGCCGTCCATGCTCAGCAGCAGCGGCCGGCCGTTGACCTCTTCGACCCGTTCCTTGGTGAAGGACCGGCGAGTCGTGGCGCTGGTGTAGGCGCCCTTCATCTGGGCCTTGGCGGCTTCTGCGCCCTGGTGCTCTTCGGCCCGGCCGCTGGCCCTCGGGTCGTACTTCACCGGGTAGTAGCCGCCGCGAAGGGACAGCGTTTGGCCGTCGGAGGTTTTGACAGTCAGGGGCTGCGCGTCAATCCACACCGGCTCGCGGCCGTACACCCGCATCTCTTTGGCGCCGATCAGGGGCCGGTAGGACTCGAAGTGGTCCCAGACGGACTGCACAAAATTCCAGTCTGCCGCCGTGAGTGTGTCCAGCGCCGGCTTGATCTGCTGCAAATTCCAGCCCTCACCGCCCAGCAGCCGCTGCATGTTAGAAGCGTTGCCCAAATTCAGGGCCATCGCCAGGATGGCCTCTTTGTTCAGCGACCTGCCCAGGCTTGGGAAGAAAGTGCCCTTGCCAAAGCGCTGATGGATCGGCCCCTGAGCAAGCACCGGCGCCACCAGCTTGGCGAGCTCCTTGGTGGCCTTCTCGCGCATCACCACCTCGGTGTCGCCAGCGCTGTTGGCCGTGCGCAGCAGGTATTCCCAGACCGGTCCGCCATCCTTACCGCCATCCATGATGCGCGCCCAGGTGGCCACCTTGATGTGGCTGGCCCAGAAGTTTTTCATACCCTCGATGGCTTTGCCTCCGTTGGTGTTCGAGGTGCGGGTGTTGGCTTCACGGTCCCGCTTGTGCTCGTCAATGCTGGCCACAATTTCAGCCACCGCCGACGCAAAATCCCGGTTGTCTTTGGCCGTCAGCAGCAAAGCCTTGAGCTTGCCCAAGTGCTCGATCTGCTGGATGCTGTCGCGCAGTCCGCGCACCTCTTCAACCGTCATCTCCTTGAAGCTCTTGCGGTTGGCCTCCTGCAGCAAGCTGTCAGGGATATCGGGCGCCAACCCCTCGTCTTCCAGCTCCGCCACCCAAGAGATCAAGGCCTTGCGCTTGTCGATCTCTTTCAGGCTGGTGCTCGCGCGCAAGTCAAAGCGCTCCAGCAGTGCCTCGATCTGCATCCGGTATTGCGGGTCCAGCGTCTTGCTGGGCGTGTCGAACTTCTTGAAGTAGGTGATGGCCTTCTTCACCTCTTCTTGCGCAGCGTAGGCGGCCTTGGCGGCGTACATGTTGATCAGCTGGTTGCGCTTGTGCAGGGTGGCCTGGGCGATGTCGCCTGCCGCCTTCTGGGCGGCCTTGGCGCTGCGCACCTCGGCAGCGGTGTACTGGCCAGGCCTCACGTCGCGCACCTTCAGCTTGGCGATGATGGCGCTGGCGTAGTCCTTCGCAGCGCGTGCCAGCACATCGACCGTGTTGCGCTGGCCTGGCACCTTCTCGCGCACGCTCATGGCCTTTTGCAGCGTGGCCAGCTCGGTGGCGATGAAGCGGACCCGGGCGTCGTTGTGGATCGCCATGTCGGCCGCCCGCTCCAACCCCGCCGGGGTGGCCAGGTCGCCGTGCTCCTCCAGCATCCGCTGGTCGGTCATGCCTTCAATCACCGACTTGGGCGGCTCCGCCTCAGCCAGGGCCTGGACCAGCTCGTCACCTGAGCTGAAGTCAAACAGTTCCGCCACCACGTCCGGGTGGGTGCCATTTTCTTCGCTGGTCATGCGCAGGGTGGACAGCTTGCGCCAGATGGCGTCGTCCGCCTTGCCGTACGTTTTGCGCAGGTCCTCGGTGTTCAGCTTGCCGGTGGCAAACATCGGGTCGGCCGCCTCCTCCACCTCGGTGACCTTGGCGGGGGCTGGGTTTGCCTTGTCCCAGTCCAGCATCGCCTGCTCAACATTGATGCCGGTCTGGCGCTTGTTCTTGGCCACCAGCTGGCCCTTGTGCAGGCCCTTCACCTCGGGGTTGGCCGCGTACAGCTTCTCGCGCTCTGCCGCTGCGGCTGCCTCCTGCGCTTCAGCGCGCTTGGCCTTGTGGTCGGCAATCTCTTTGTCGGCCTCGGTCTTGGCCTGGCCAGGCTCCATTGGCTTCGCAGCTCTGGCCGTCAGGAAGGTCCAGGCCCGGTAGATCGGCTGGCCCATTACCTCGCCGCGCACCTGCATGGTGATCTCTCTACGCAGCTCGTCGTGCTGCTTTTGCAGCTCCTTCAGCTTGCGGGAGCGGGCGTTCTGCAGCCACTGCATATCGCGCAGGCCCTTGCCCTGCAGGTCGTCGATGGCGTCCAGTGTGGCCTGCACCCCTTGGTCGTGGTAGGCCTTGTACTGCTCGGCCGTCATGCCCGCCTCCTCGGCGGTCTTGAACAGCGGCCCCATGTTGCGGGCCGCCTCGGCCTCGTTGATCTGGTCGGTGGTGGCCAGCATCCGGTCCATCACGCCGCGCACCTCGTCGGTCAGCTGCACGTTCAGGGTGTCACCGATCAGGCTGTCCTTGATGGTGCGGTACACGTTGACCAGCCACGACCGGAAGGTTTGGAACATGGTCGTCAGCTCGATGCTGGGTGACTTGCCCTCAAAGGCGTAAGCCTCAAAGCCGCGTGCCCACTGCTCATGGTGCGGCCGCTTTTCGTCAGCCGTCATCAAGTACCAGGTGTCAATCCCTGAGAGCTCAGGCGAGCCCTTGACGCCCATCCAGGTCAGCGTGGTGTTGAAGTCGTCAACGATGGAGCGCTCGCCGTCGTTGACTGTCTCGCCCTGGCTGATGCGAGCCTGAATGCGCGCTGCTAAGTCGGCCTGCACTTCAAGGAAGAAGTGCCCGCCTTCGTGGATGAAGGTGCTTAAATCTGCCGCCTTAAACATCGAGATGATGCTGGCCTGCTGGGTGATGTCGTTGGCAAAGGCGATCTGGCCGCGTTGGTCTTGGTTGTACTTTTCGATGTCCGCGCCTACAATTGGGTTGTGGGCGTCGTCAAGGCGACTATCCTTGACCTCCGCGCTGACAGTGCCCATACTCGTGTCAGCGGCGTCCACATCTTTCGTGTACTCGGTAAGCATCCACTGCTTTTCTTTTCCGAGCCAATCCAGACTGATGACCGCCCCGTGTGTGGGCGACTCTAGCCTTGCCCGATTTTGGCCTTTTTTGACGACCTGCATGCCGTCGAGCAATCCCTGAAGATCGTTCATCACTTCTGGGTGTTTAATCGCTATTTTGGCTAATCCGTAGCCATCCTGGTAGTCTTTTTCTACTGTACCGGCTCTACCCCACACCAGATCAATATCCCCCAGATCAGGGTGGTGCAGCGCGCCAATGGCTTCGCCGGTCTTGGCATCCATCAGGTGGGCTACTGCCCCTTGGGCGTCATGTTGGAAGGCGGTGCTGACAGGGCCAAAAGGCCCGTTTGTTTGCGCCGACTGATTCAGAATGTTCGGGTTCGTGCCGTCGAAGTTGCCGTTGTTGCCGATGGCCGACTTGATCTGGGTAGGCTTGAAGGCGACCCAGACGTCAGACACCGGATCACGGCCCTTTGTCATGCTGTCGTAGCTGTCTCGCACATTCCTGATAACCACGCCGTCGTGGCCTTGGTCCTTGGCCTTCTTGATGAAATCATCTTTGCTGATCTGCTTTTGCGCCTCCCGCCAATGCGCGCCTTCAGCGTCGAACTCAAGCGGATTCTTAACGGCGACATAAGTTTCAATGACGCCGGCGTCAGCGTTTTGATAGTCGAATGCTCGGCTGTCGTCAGCGTATGAACTTGCAACTGCTTTGGATGTTGTGAAAAAGAAGGCGCGGGTATCGTCCGCATTGCGCTTAGATTCCGGCGTGTTGCCGAACTTGAGCATCCGGTCTTTGAGGGTGGCGAAGATACCGTCCTCGTTGACAAACCGTGCATCGGGTGAGCCGTGATAAACCACTAACGGCTTACCCGCAGCGTCCACCGCCTTGCTTTTACCGAACCACTTCTTAAACGCGGGCGTTTCGGTCTGCAGGGGTGACTGGTTTAGGGTTTGGCCGCTAGGTCCAGTTTGGCCTTCAGCTGGTCCGCCTCGTACTCCGCCATCACGTTGCGGTTGAGATTGCTGATCGCTTCCTTGCTGACCGCGTCCACCCACGCCTTGAAGTCGAAGGCTGGTGCTTGCGGTGCCGTTGAAGACTGCATCGCTGATTCGACCGGCTGTGTGTTCTGCTTGGAGGCTTGCATATAAACTTTCAGTAAGTCCATTTTCATTGACTTCGGGTAGCGCGTCAAGGCTGGAAAGAAATCCCATGTCCTTGCCTCGGGAGTTGTCGTAGGCTCGAATTTGTACATTCGGGTTGTCCGCGTATTTCACCGCCAGCTCGCGCATGACCTTGGCCGCCCCGGCGTGGGTGCGCGCGTGTTCAACCAAAGGCACTGTCCGGCCCATGCGCATGGCGCGCGGTAAAGCCCCCTGCGTCAGCGCTTCAACCGGGTCGCGGTAGGTATAAAAAATAGCCACTTGACGCTTGGCTGCCAGGGCTTGCTCGATCTTCTGCACCGCTGACGCCAGCGTGTTCATGTTGGTGTCGTAAATGATCTCGGCATCGCGGCCTAACTTTTGGCCATCCGGACTGTTGAGCATGGTTGACTTACCGGCACCCGTGCCGCCCGCCGTGAACAGCACGACAGGCAAGCGGCCTTCGGGTGTTGGCCCCGCCAGCTTTTCAGCATAGAGGTCTTTGACAAACTGGCTGGCCGGCTCATGCACGTGGGCCGACTTGGTGCGGTCGGCTTGGTACTCGGGCGACAACTCACGCGCCTCGTCGGTGTTGAGAATCCGACCACCATCCGTGCCAGGAAGACTGTCGTATTGCGCCCGCACACCCGCCGGGTCGCTGGCCATGCGTGCCGCCAACGCTGTGCCCTCCGGACTGGGCTGCCCCAACACCTGCGCACCCGCTTGCGTCTGGCCGCTGAATCCCAGCTGGTAAGTCTGGGCGAACTGCTGCACCGTCATGCCGCTGCGGGCTGCCATCACCGCATAAAAGTTGGCTGCCAGGGTGGCGTACTGCGTGTTCACCGCCGGCGTGAAGCGCTTGACCTCGTTCAGCTGGGTGAGCAGCTCGGCCTGCACCTGGTCGCGGCCGGCTTTGAATTCCGTGTCGTTTTCTTTTTCTTGCAGCACGCGCTCAATCTCCGCGTTCAGCGCGTCACCCTTCTCGGCCATGTAGACCTTGGCGTCGGCACGACTCATGCCGCTGGCGTCGGTGCGGGCGTGCTCCACCAGCGGCTGAGAAAACACGCTACCGGCTTCGGTCAAACTGCCGGCCAAAAACTCGCCCGTCGGCACCACCAGGTCGGCGCCGCTTTGGGCTTGGTCGAGCTGGCTGGCCAGGCTGGGCATCACTTGGGCCAGAGCTTGCAGATTCACACCGGCTTCGACCAGCTTGGCTGAATCCAAATAGACGTTGGGCGCACCCTCGTCCACCAGCTCCTGCGCGTAGGCAGTCAGCGTCTCAGGGCTGCGTGCCAGCAGCTTGCTGGCTTGCATGGTGGTCTGCATCGCTTCCAGCACGCTGGCGTGTTGCTCGGCTTGTTCAGCCAGTTTGGTTTGCTGGTCGTTGCGAGCGGATGCGGCGGTGATGGCCGTCATCGCCCCACCAGAAAAACCACCTACCGCCAAGCCTTGCAGCATGCTTTCCAGCACACCATCTGACAGGTCTTGCGTGGGGTTCATGTTGCGCATGGCCCAGTTCTGACCGAACTGCTCACCAGGGCTTTGTATGCCTTCGGTCGCAGCCTCGGTGGCAGCCCCTTTGACGCCAGCAGCCAAAGGCTTGCCGCCTTGGCCAATAATTCGGCCCAAAAACTTGCCGCCTACAAAGTTAACCGCCGCGTCCACAATGCCGCCAATCTGCCCAGCCTGCTCAGCCGCGTTGGCCGACACCAGCAGCCGCGCAGCCTTTGCGTCATAGCCTTCGGACAACAAACGCTTGTAGGCGTCAGAGGTGTTGAGCGTCGCTTCGCTGACCTTGTCGGCGTCTTCACGGGTCTGGTTGTATTGCTGGCTGTAGCCAACAGCGCCCTCAGACGCAGCGCCCACACGGGCCATTGTTTGCTCAGCCGCCAGTGTGCCGGCAGCACGCGCCGCAGCAGGCGTCAATCCGGCAGCCAATGCTTCTGCACTGGCTTGGTTCGCTGCACCACGGGTCAGGTACATGCTGAGCCCCATGGCCAAAGAGGATGGCAGCGACTGAATCGCATCGCCGACAATCTTGATGGGGCTGCGCCAAGCGGACTTGTCTTCTTCCAGCGTGCTGTACTTGAGGCCGCCGTACCTGTTTTGTGCCGCTGGAGACAAGGACTGCATCACGTCCTGGCTGCCCTGCTGCTGACTGCGTGCAAAGCGAATACCAAATGTGGCCGGGCTGTTGTCCAGCATGTCTTGCAAGCCGCGTGGGTCTTTTTTATACAGCGTGGCCAAATCGGCTTCGCTGGTGCCCAAAACATTGTTGGCCAGCGTAGCAGCCGCGCCCGTCAAACTCAGCAAGCCCGAGTGGCCGGACTTCCACAAATACTCAGAAGCCGATGCAATAGCCGACAGTGCCCCGCTGTCGTCGTGCCCGAGCGCCATGAACTCGGCGTCGGTGTAGCGTTTCTGAAGCACTGGCGAGGTAGCCGCGTTGGTGGACACCTCCTTGATGGCGGCCATCTGCGCCACCTCCTCGGGTATCGCGTTGCCCATAGCGGGCGAGTAGCCGACGTACTCAGCCAGCCGCTTTTGTCGGGCAATCACGTCGGGGTTGGTGCCCATGCTGGTGACGACATTCGCCTTGATTTGCGAGCTGCTGGTGATGTCCATCTGCTCGTACGGGTTGGCCGTTTGCGCGGCGCCCCCCAAGCCCGTGACCGACATGTCGTCGTAGGGATTACTGGCCATTCACAACCGCCTTGCTTTTGTTTCTGAGGTAGGCCTGTGCGATCTCCGCATCCGTCGGCATGTAGTCGGCGCGGCCGGTTTCGCGGCGGGCCTTGGCGATGATCTGGCCGCGGTCCAGGCTGGGCACCACGACGTTCTTCACCTGGTCGGGCGGCAGTTGCAGCAAGTTGGTTTTGCTGTCCCAGATCCAGCCGTTGGTTTTGATCTCGGTGGCAATCATTCGGGCCATCAGCTTGCCCTTCTCTTCGCGCGGCATCTCGCCGCGGTTGTCCGCTTGCCAGGCACCAATGGCCGCTTCGACCTTGTCTTTGGCGGCGGCCAGCGTGCGCTTACTGCTGACGTCATTCTGAAAAGGCTTCAGCCCCATGCCATCGGCCAGCGTGTTGAACTGGTCGGTGTCCATCTTGGCTTCTTTCAGCTTGGCGCTGGAGCGGGCGAAGCTGTCGAACCGGTCCAGCAGGTGTTTGGTGTTCTCGTTGCCCAGCTCAAGCTGTAGCCCGGCCACCTGGGGGCGTGTCATGCTACTCAACACGGTAGGGTCCGAGTAGGCGTACATCTTGCCCTGGGTCTGGTAGCTTTGCTCAGCGCGCAGCCGCTGCACGCGGGTGTAGTCACGCGACTCAAGGGCCGCCGACAAGTTGACAGCGTGCTCGGTGCGTTCACGCACCAACTTCATCACGGTGCCCTTGTCGCGCACGCTGGCGTACTCGGGCGTCATCTGGATGGTTGCCAGGCTCATGCCTCTTTGCACCATCTCGTCGATCTTGCCGATGCTCAGCGCGTTGGTCTGGTCGGCGTCACCCTTGGCTATGGCGTGGCGGTGCTCGACCTCGGCGCGGATGGCCACCTTTTGCGAGGGCGGGATGTCCATCTCGTCGATGGCCTTTTGGGCCGCTGCCGTCTGGGTGTAGTCAAACTTGTCGGCTAACTCAGCCCCCACGCTCTGCGCCTTGCTGGCAGCCATGCCGGTCTGGATGGCGTCCATCATGTTGGCCCGCGCCTGAATCGTCAGGTTGGCGCTGTTCTCTTTGTAGTACGCCTCGGCCTGCTCGGGCTGGTTGCCTTTGAGCTTGGCCAGAATGACGCCGCCAATCATCGGGCTCATGGCTTCCGTGCGAGCCGTCTCAATCAGCGCTTTGTCTTTGGTGGCATCCCAGCCATTGAGCTTGGCCAGCTTGCCCAGTGCGCTGTCGATGGCCATTTGTGATTGCGCCAGCATGGCGGGGTCGCCGTGCAGCAGCACCGCCTGGTTCGAGGCTGCGCTGATGGTGCCCTTGATGGTGTCGCCGTCGAACTGCTTTTGCTGCTGCAACACATGCGTGCCCAGCGTGCCGTTCATTTGGTTGGCTAGCTGGCCGGAGCTGTGCGCAAAACTCAGCTGCTGCGCGGAGTTGCCCAGCTTGGCCGATATGTCGGCTGATATTTTCTTGAGCTTGTCGCCGTACTCACCTTGCAGGCTTTGGCCATCCGGTCGCTCTAAGGCGTTGCGCCCGGTGGTGCTGAGTGCCTCGATCTGCAACTGGGTGCGGGCCTGCACCAGCTCGTTGGTGGCGTCGTCCACCCGCACCTGGTTGGCCTCCTCCTGCATCTTGATCTGGATCTTGGCCATCTCGCCACCGGCGGCGGTCAGATTCTTGCCGAACTGGCTGGCCTGCTCGGCTGCAATGCCGCCGGCCGTTGGGCCGCTGGGCGCGCCGAACTGCGCATTCGGCATACCGCTGACTTGCGTCTGCAGGTTGTCGTAGTTGGGGACCCTAGGCATTTAGCCCCCCGAGCCGGTAGTGCCGCGCTGATAGAAGTCGCCCATGGGGTTATATCCTGCTGTGGTTGGTGCGCCGACACCCGCGTTCTTCAGCCCGTACCAGCTGGTGGCCACTGATGCAGCGCTGCCGATCAGGGAGGTCGCGGCCGACATGCCGGGGTTGATGGCGCCTGCCGCTGAGCGCGACGTGAGGGCCTGGTTCGATTGGTTGACCCCCTGCACGCGGTAGCCCCAGGCCGAGCGCACGGCGTTGGCGTGGAGGGTGTTGGCGTCGATCTCGCCCAGCACGTCGGTGCTGGTCAGCACCTGGTTGGCCGTGCCTTCGCCCAGGTCGATGCCGTTGGCCGCCATGCTGGCGCGCTGGGCGCCCTTCACGTTGGCGGTGGCAATCATGCTTTTTTGCTCTTCGCGCTGGCCGGTCAGCAGGGTCTGCTGGGCCGAGCTCTCGCTCAGGCGGGCGTTGATGTCCGCCAGGCTGGCCTGGAGCCCAAGGGAAATCTTGGATGATTGGGCGCTGTTGTAAGCCCCGACCGCTGATGAGGCGGCACCTGCCCCCATCATTGCAAGCGCGTTGCACATGTAGCTGCCCTCTTTATGTGGTTGGGGCTACTGTGGCCTGTGTCGTGCCGGTTACGCGCACCGCTCGAACAGGTGAAACAGCTCCCCGTTAACACCGTGCGGTTGGGCGGGACGCACGCTGTAGCCGCTGTGCCGCAGCCAGGCGATGCTCTTGATGTTGCGGGTGTCCACAAAATTGATCAGGCGGTCGTACTCGGCACCCCACCGCTCGGCAAAGCGCTTGCCCAGCTGCACGATGTCTTTGCCGTGGCGGGCCAGCGTGTCGGTGCCCAGCATCCACGGCGCCGCGTAGCCGGCCGCCTGCGGGATAGGCGCCACCCCAAACACCGCCACCGCCTCGCCCGCCTGGGTGGTCGCTACCCAGCACTCCGCGCTGACGGTGACCGACTGCTGCAGGATCGCCAGCATGCACAAGCTGTCACCCTGGCTGGCGCGCAGTTCCTGCACATCCGCGTCGCGCAGGTGTGTGGCCAGGAACGCCAGGTGCTCACTGGTCACCGGCGTCAGCAGCAGCCTGCCCACCCGGCTACCCACCCATGGCGGCTTCCACCGTCATGGATACCAGGGTCAGTGGCAGCGGGTCCGACTGCCGCACATAGATCTGCCCGCCCTGCTGCCAGCTCGGCTCCAGCATGATCTCGATTTCGGTGCTGATGAGCGCAGGCGGCGCGCCATAGGCCTCGGTGGTGCGTTGCTTGAACTGCACCAGCTTGTCCACACTCGGCCCGGCGAAGACGCCGGACGACTTGTAAACCCGGAGCCAGACCTTGTTGACATTCTTGACGTGGCCCTGCCCGAACGATCCGTCCTGCAACTGGGCCGACAGCGGCAGCGTCTGCACGTCGGCCGTGATGGGCAGACCGATCTGCACCTTGGTGCAGGCCTGCTCCAACGTAATGGAGCCGCCAGTAACTACCTTCTGCGGGAACACCGCGCCGTTGCCCAGCACACTAACCGTCTTGCCTTCCAGCCAGCTCAGGCCCGATATAACTGTCGCGGCAGCTCCTGAATAAGTAGCGCCGCTGTCCACAAAGAAGGCATCCGCCGGGTCACTGGTCAGCAGCCGGCTGGCCATGCGCTCAACGTAGCGGGTGGCTGTGCCGTTGATGGTCCGCTTGACGATGACATACAGCACGTCGGTGCTGCCCTCGGCCACCACACAGCAGCTCTCAAACAGGCCGTCGGTGTCGTGCTGGTGCAATGCGCCCAGCTGCTGCTCGGGCACGTACGTCAAGCCGATCAGTTTGCCGTTCGAGCTGACCGACCAGACCAGTGGCTGGGGGGCTTTGCTGTAGGCCATGTCCACCACGTCCAGGCCATCAAACAGATGCGGCGCGCGCAGGCTCAGGTCGCCGGTGATGTAGCCGCCCGCCTGGAAGTTGTAGGCCATCTCCCGCAGGTGGCCGCCCCGGCTGGCGGCATACAGGATGTTGTTGTTCACAATCACCGGCTGCACGTTGTTGGCGCCCACGTAAGACTGGGGCTTAACGCTGATGCTGGTGGGTGTGATGGCGTCCGAGTTGACCGACGTTACCCGCCACTCAGCCGCAGCCGTCAGCAGCACCAGGTTGCTCAACGGCACGATGTGCCGGATGGTGTTGGCCTCCCGGGCGGCCACCCGGATGTTGATGCTGTCGTCGTCCCGCACCGGGATCGAATACGTCAGGTTGGACTCGGTGCCCGAGCGCGTCATGCGCAAGTTCTGCGGCTCATTGGTGGAGCCTGCAAAGCAGCGCCGCTGCTCAAAGTAGGACACCGCGCCGGGGTAATAACCAGCCGCGTTGAACGGGTTGTTCACAATCGG
>Ga0136642_1001034_pt1 | contig 12599 bp, 16 predicted proteins | sample LowCatLa1302831Y_FD_115313 | JGI IMG/M metagenome (GOLD analysis project Ga0136642, IMG submission 115313) | Freshwater microbial communities from Lower Cathedral Lake, Yosemite National Park, California, USA - 13028-31Y | ecosystem: Environmental > Aquatic > Freshwater > Lake ... | reverse complement strand
GTCCTTTTTTAAAATTTCAGAAAATTCTGGAATCAAATTATTTTGATAGTTTCTAGTTGAAGACCTCTCTATTATCTTTTCCAAATTTTCTTTTTTGTGGTAGACTATGAAATCAATAGAGTTTTGAAATTCTTTTAATGATGAAATATCGTTAGATATTACTAAATCGTAATATGGGACTCCTTTATTCTCTCCAGATTTTCTTAAATTAGAAGATATACCCATGTTATTAAAGATCATTTTTATTTGCCTTAATAATTGAAGAGATGTGTTCTTGAGCCCTACCTTGCTGCTAGTATTTAAAAAAGAGGCATATCCATCTGCGTCAAAAAGACCTCCAATGAGAGCGCAAAGATTTCCTCTTGAACACTGCAATAAGTTATCGCATATAATCTTGTTTTTTGATTTTAAAGATTTATCCCAACCAAAACTTTCTAACCATTTAACCAATTTCCTATCAAACAACGAATACTCATAGAAAGAAAGATTTCCAGTTCTTTGCCTTGCATAAATTTTTAAATTGTTGTCTTTTGTAAAATTTTGGATCTTTTCTTGGACTTCGTAACTTTCTGAGCAATAATTAATCCCATCTTGATTGACCCACCCATCTCCCAAGACATACCCCAATAAGTAAAATAAATATGGAGAGCTTTTGATATCAGAATCTTTTGTTATGTCCTTGTTCCCCCAAACTTCTGTGGACATTTTAATTGGAACAGTATCTCCAATCGACAATTCCTGAACTTCTTTAAAAAGAAACTCTCCACTAGAGTAGCACAAAGTTTTATGTCCTATTTTTGATTTAAACGAATCTCCAGATTGTAAGCAAATATCTAAACCATCAGACAGAGCATTAGTCTTTTTATTAGAAATTCCATTAATAGTTTCTCTAGATCTAACCTGATCTCCCACCTCTATGTCTTTGATTTTTTTAAATCCCTCGGAAGATAAAACATATTCGTTTTGATCCAAACACCAAATGCCCAAGAAGTAATCAGTTTCCATCATTGCTTTAATCGCCATGTGCTGAAAGGGGAAAAGTGATACCCCCGAAATCAACTCAGAGGCGAAGGAAGGGTTTTCGCGTAGGAACTTGTACAAAAGGATCTTGGCCTTTTTTTCGTCAATATATCCCTCCGTAGAAAGGATCTCCTCATTGACGTTCTTAAATTTTTTCCTTAATTTTTGATTTCCTTCTTCCCAACTCATATTATTCTTTATTGTTAATGTCTAAGAAATATTGTACGTCAACATTCCATAGCTTCTTCCCAACACATAAAAGTTTTGGGATAATCTTTTCGCTGTTGCTTCTATTGCCGCTAAAAACAAATTGACAACAGTCTTTAAATTCGCGCTGTATGTCTCTCATAGAATGAAACACATAATTTAAATTGTATTTCTTTGGCGACCTCTTGTTGATGACTTCCATTTTGTAAAGATCAACTTCGGTAACTATAAACAAATAACAGCCCATCTCGCGACATCTTTGTAATTCTCTTACAAATCTAGCAGTGAATGATGTCATTGTGCCGCAAAAATCCCCAAATGACTTTCTATCTACATAGGTATAGCTATATTCATCTCCACTCACCGCATAATCTCCCACGTCTAGTTTTAGCAATTCTGAAATTTTGAAGTGAAGAGGTTGCTGTTCGCGAGTGTCAATGAATATTTTATGATTTGCGTAGTCATTGTTAAATTCGTGAGGCATAACATCGCCAAACATTGGTTTGACATCACAGAGATTGCACGCTCTGCCATATTTGCCAAAGACTTTTTTGTACAAATCCATTGTTGGAAGACCAGCGGTATACAATTCAACGGTGCTTGGCGCACAAGATAATTGTTTTGTTTCTATTCTATTTTTTAGACAATAAATCAAATACTCTTCAACTTGTTTTGATGGCGCTGTATCGCACCATTCAATCATTTGGTTTCTATTGGAAAAATCACTTTCAAAATATTGATCATAATTTTTGAATTCTAATAGAGATCCTGTTAATTTGTTTTTTCTTTGAAAATGTTGAACGTAGTAATCGCCCATCATTAAGTTATGCTTTTTGATATGAGCATGCAAACTTTTCAGGGAAGAGAAGCTTTCGCTGCATTCTTTGCAATCAAATGACGTTTCAGCAATCATATCAAATGACATCATCCATTGAAAGACCAAGAATACGAGCTTTCCAAGCGTCCATGCCTTCTAAGCGATGAGCCTCTTCTCTCACTAGTTTTTTTTGCATCTCTGCAATCTTAACCATATTTGCTCTTTCTTCTTCGTCTTGAAAATACTGAACCAAAGCAAGCAACGAAGCATTTTCTTTATGCTTGTTTTTCATTCTTTCGGAACGGTCTCCTTGCAGCTTTTTTGTGAGAGTTTCAATTCGTCCTTCACACTGATGATATTCAGTACTTTTGGCCTTGATTATTTCGGCCAATCTTACGCTCATTTCTTCTTGATCATTTGCTATGTCAAAAATGTCATTGAGCTTGTTGAGATGTTTGCTGATCACTTCAATGTTAATGATTTCTTTGCAAACATTCATATAAAGATTCAACTCATCTGACGTAAGATCTGGCTTGTCCCAAGTCAAGCGCACAAATTCTTGTTCAAATAGCTCTCTATTTTCTTTAGAGGTATAGTTGTTGACAATCATTAAAAATCGCGAATTGTTCAGATTAACACCTAGTCGGTCTACGCATATTTTGTGCTGTCTATTAATTTTATCTTCAATCAGCTCGTTGCCCGTGGCGTCATTTATTTTTTTAATGATTCGGCTGGTAGACTTTGGGGCCATGTAGTTGCTCAAGGCAACATCTACATCTTGCGAAGGAACGTAGTCTGGATTTGTTTCGGCAATGTGTGCAAATACAGCTCTCTGCTGTATGGATAGAGGCTTAACCTCCATATCTGGAAACAATATCTCCGCGATTTTTAATGACGAAAGACCTTTGTTGGTGTGGCTAATGATTTGGTCTTTTTGTTCTTGAGTAAATTCTATGCCTTCTTGTTTTAGTTTGCGGGTTGTTTTAAAAGACAAGTTGGTGGAAATCATATAAGAGCGAACAAGTCGGCCTTGTTTGCTGCGACCATCAATATCTTTATTGTCAAAGACTTGCCGCACTATTTCATTCAGGTCGGTGGTTCTGCTGTAGCACTCTTTGACAAGTTCTTTTTGTAGGTCTGTAAGCTCTTTCATAATACTATGTCATGTTCTTGCATCAATTGAATGGCTTTTTGTTTTAGCATTTTTTTGAGGTTTTTTATTTGCTTGTATCCAGCTTTTCTGTTCTTTTCGGTAGTTTTGTAGCCCATTAGTTTTGCTACCTCCTCTTCGCTTTTGTCGTCAAAAAACAACATGATGTAGACCTTATAGTGTATGTCTGATAAATTGAGTTTTAATAATTTGTTGAGTTTATTGGTGGCTCCCTCATAATCTATTGTGTGTTCTTGGTGATGATCAACTTCTTGGGTATGATTCTCTATGGAAAGCGGCAACTTGATGCCATATCCAGCCCGCTTTTGTTTTGCCCATTTTGCATACAAATCGCACGTTGTGTTTTGTGTGCCAGATCTGGTAAATGAGCATTGATCTTCTCCCATGTTAAACTCGCAAGACATACACGGCTTGACATAGTTTGTGTAGTTGTTTCTTATTATGTTTTTGATTTGGTTCGAAGATACTTGCGCGACCCAAGGTTCAAGTGGTTGTGTCTGGTCCCACAAATGCCATTTGTTAAAGATGTGCAGTTTAACAACCTGCGCGACATCTTCAAAATCAAACCAGTTGATAGCTTTCAGTCTCCATTTTCTATGGAACTTGTTCACTACCTTATCTATGATAAGGTAGCACTCCTCATATGTTTTGGGATTACTTTCCTCCACTGCGCGGTTTATCGTTAATAAAATCGCCAATGCTCTGAGTGTCTCTTCTTCTTATAGAAGATGATGGCGGCGCACCATCTGCAAATAAAGATCCAAACGTAAATGAAGATGAAGAATCGGTTTCTACTTCTATTTGTATTTTATTGATTTGTGGCACTCTATCTACGCTGGTGTTTTCGTTGTCATCGTAATCTTCATAATCTTCATGCTCTTGAATAGCATCGCTATATGATGCTTTTGCTGGCTTGGCTTGTGGAGCGGCAATTTTAGAAGTTGCTCCTAGAGTTTGCCCACAACCAGAACAGAAATTTGGTTTGGCAAAGTTAAAAGTATGCTTCATGCCACAATTCGGACAGAACGATGTATTCATATAGTATTATGACTTTTTAATGCTTTTTTTCAAGTTAAAAATAGACACGAAAAGACAAGACCCCCAAAGTTTTTAATTTCGGCATACGCTGCGAGCGGTGAGGGTCTTGTCGCTAATATTTACACTTGGTTCGGGGAATTTTCTAATTTTGTGGGCAAAAGATTTTTTTTGTTTTGGGGTGTTTTTTATCATCTAATCACTTCTTTTAGTGTCACTTCTCCATCGAGTATGCCGCCATCTGAGATTGTTAATTTTTGGTCTATTATCTTTGCGGCAGAAGAGATTGAGAGAGTCATTAAACTGCTCACTTTATCATCGCTCATCAAGTTGATGGAAAATGCTTCGCCCGTGCCATACTGATTAATTAAATTGCCCACGTTTGTTGATTTGATAGACATCTCTTTGGTTACATGATTTAGAAACATCTTTGATGCAAATTGTTGGCCAATTTCATAAACAGGAGTGCGGACACATGACACTTTGTATGTGATTTGTTGTTTGGATGGATCTGATAAATTATCGCTAGATGCTCCATTGACTATGGCATTGTGGCCGTGAATCAAACCGCTGGTAAAATTGTATGCTATCAAGTTATTATTAGCAAGACTATTTTTCGAGCCTGTGAGTTTTTCCCCAGTGGGCATGTGTAAACAAGTAAAATCAGCAGTCAACATCGCTGGCGTAAAAGGCTGAACAGTGACTGATGCGCTGTTCAAATAGCAGTCACCAAGACCACCACCATTATCACCAAACAAACTTTCGCCTACAATTATGGAGCACCCCTCATCTCCCGTAAGAGACGTCAATAAGAAGCGAGCATTAGAAGAGCCTGTATCATTAAATGCAAAATCCACAGGAAAAGTCATGGATATGTTTGCGCCAATGCCTCCTCCAATTCGCAATCCATTGGGTTGAATCGCGCCAAGGAGTCTTGATTCTTCAAGTTTGTTTTGATATTGGATGGATAAATTTGTGGCTGGTATGGCGACTCCCGAAGATGATGAGAAATTGCCGTATTGATCAACCATTCCTACTGGCAGGTTTTGATATGTAATTGTAGGCATCTATGAGATTACACGCTGGGATTTTTTTTGATTTTTTTTATAATTGATTTTTGGTGTTGGTCGAAGTCTTTTCGAAGAATGGGGGGGTGGCTTGTGGGACGGGATTGTTTGTTCGAATGAGGGGAGATTGAGGAAACTGTCCCCCCACCCCTATCCAAAATCTAACGGTTAGATTTTTTTCGAGAAATGGGGGGGGCTAACCGTTGGATGTCGTTAGACTAACCGTTAGAAAAAAATCTTTCAGAAAGGCAAAAAAAGTCTTGCGGGTTCGTCGAAAAAAGTGCATTCTCTCCTTGTCAGCAACCCCCACCCCCCACTACCATGATAACCAATACCCCTACCCTACCCATACTCCCCTATCCCATGTTCATACCATTTCTCGCCACCATGCCACTAGGCACCCTAACAAACCACGGCGTTTTCGTCAGAGTCGACGCCAACGGCTACTGCTTTTTCGAGCAAACCAAGCCCGACGGTTCGATCCTTCCCAGTTGGTGCGGGCCGAAAGCGTTGAACTGCATTCAGCTTCGCTAATCTATCCATTCCATCTAATCAAATACGCCTAACAAAATGAGAAACCGAGCAATCAAACTACTGAACGAAGCCATAAAAGAACTAACGGGAGGCGCGGTTGAAATGAGCGACCTGCCAGACACTGCCAGCTTGTACGCTGGGTTGAATGAACTGCAAAAGTTGTTAGAACTTGCCGTTGAATTCAGCCCCACGCAAGAACTGTTGGACGTAGCGCAAGAAATAGCTTGCGAGTTGCTAGAAGAAGAGGGTTTTCCAATCTAACACCCAACATCTAACAACCCGCGCCTAACAAGCGCGGGTTTACCTTGTCTAACAAGTGCTATCTAACTAGTATCTAACAATCTAACTGTTAGGGGCGCCCCCGCTCTAACAGTTAGTTTGTTAGACTGCTTCTAACGGTTAGAAAAAAATCTTTCAAAAAGGCAAAAAAAGTCTTGCGGGTTCGTCGAAAAAAGTGCATTCTCTCCTTGTCAGCAACCTCTACCCCTACCGCCTACCCTACCATGAGCTACCTACCTTTCCCCTTCGATTCCACCGAGTTTGAAGAATACACTGCCACCATGAATGAAATTGCCGATTGGATCGTCGCGAACACTCCAGACTGTCCACCTCTTGAGTTTGCCGAAATTTAACCTAACAAAACTATGATCACCATACCTAATGCAATGCCTGTTGCTGATACCCGCAACTTCACGTTTCGCCGCATCACGGACCACGTTCGCCCTAGTCAATGGGTGAAGTGGGAGGTTGGCTTTGAATTTAACGGGTTGCCTTGCACGGGCAACTTAATGTCTTGCCCTTTCTTCCCTTTCAAATTCGATGATTTGGAAATTGAGAATTGCAAAGTTGACTTTTAACTAAATCCAACATGAAGTCAAAAATAAAAGAAATTGCTTTGTGCTTTGTCATTGCCCTTATGTTCTGCGGCATTGGCGGCCTAACGTGGTCATTCCTCAATGCCGAAACGTCGGCAACGGTTCACAAGATGGAATGGAAAGGAAATCGTTGGCATCTAACAGATGTTCCCGCCCTTCCCAAGACATTGCACACTGCTTATGGTTTTGCTTTTGGCGCGGCAGCGCATGGCAAGTCTTGCACCATCATCGTGCCGCATAATCGGTTAGGCTTCGCGAAAGAGGCTCGCATTCACTGGTGGTAATCTATCTAACGACCTCGCCCTAACAAGGCGGGGTTTTCTGTTAGACATATCTAACAAAAAAGTCTAACAGCCTAACTGTTAGGGGCGCCCCCGCTCTAACAGTTAGTTTGTTAGACTGCTTCTAACCGTTAGAAAAAAATCTTTCAGAAAGGCAAAAAAAGTCTTGCGGGTTCGTCGAAAAAAGTGCATTCTCTCCTTGTCAGCAACCTCCACCCCACGCCATGAATAAAATTGAACGCTTATCCCTCCGCAACCTATACACTAACCCTCACTTTTCACTTTGCACGCCTAAAAACGTCATCAAAAACCTGCACGTCATGCTAACTTTTACGGTGGCCTCTCAAGAGCTTGCCACCGTTTGGATTAGCCGCCGCGAAGCCGTTTACGTCCTTAGAAAATTCAAAAAAAACCTTGACACTCGCCGCCAAACCGCTTAATCTCTCCTCGACACTAAACAACATGAAAAACACCGCTGTTCTATCCTTCACCCTATATTTCTTTACTCAAATCAAATATCTGATTGACAAGAGAGCAAAAAACAAGCACAATACTCGCATGCAAGCCAACCTAGAAAAACTGATCGAATCCACCAAGGGGAAATTCTTCTCCATCACGTTCACCAAGAAAGACGGTTCCGTCCGAATCATAAACGCTAAAGACAAATACGCCCGCCTAATCAAAGGTGGCGACAACAAAGTTGCCGCTTCGGGGTATACGTCATTTGTTGATCGCAACAAGGATAACTGGGCCTGCGCAAAAGCGTCTGGCGTTGTCAACTTCAAATGCGGCAACATTGAAGAAACTTTTTCAGTGTAAGGTGGCTAACAAGTGGGCGGGCTCGAGTGGGCCTGCCCCCAATTTCCCTAACAAAACCATGAAAAATGAATCAACAGAATTTGCCAAAATTGTTAATGAGGGCGAAAGCTCGACCAAGATGCTTGCTTACGCTTTTCTAACAGCTATCGCCGCATTTGTTGTGGGTTCTATTCTTGCGATTGTTTTCTTTGTTTGCAAAGTCCAATGAAACGCAAGTGCAAACCATTGGCCCAAAACTCTCTTGAGTTGCGCAATCTAACAAAACATCCCATGCCGCCGCCAACAACTTCTTTTGTTGACCGCAAAAGAAAAGCAACATTGAAGAGAATAAAGATTGACAACCCCGAATAAAATCGCCACACTATCCCCGCAATGAAAAATACATTCCTACCTGATCCTCCTGCCCTGATTAAAATCACCTCCGACTATCGTGCTGAATTAGACCTGCGCAAGCCCGTTCATGCCAGAGCATATCTTCTCGCCGCTGGCCGTTTCTTAAGCAACTGGCCTAAAGATTGGAGTGCCGAACGCCTTTGTCTTGCTCTTTTGACAGAAGAGGGTGAAGACGCTTTTGAAGACCAAAAAATGATTGCGCTGTGGGACGGCTTGACTTCAACCTTTGGACCCGAAGAAGAAGACTTTTACTTTCTAACGGAAGGCACCATTTCCGACATTGCTGAAGAGATTCTCGAATTTCTAACAGAAGTTGCTGGTGCAAGCGTATGTGAGTAGGTGTCATGGAAAACGGTTAGACCGCCTCAGGGGTGGGGCGGTCTAACACTTTCTAACAGAAACTAATAATCTAACTGTTAGGCGCGCCCCCGCTCTAACAGTTAGTTTGTTAGACTGCTTCTAACCGTTAGAAAAGAATCTTTCAAAAAGGCGAAAAAAGCCTTGCGGTGCTGCGCAAAAAAGTCTATTCTCTCCTTGTCAGCAACCCCCACCCCAGACCAAATTAAAATTAGCAGATGAAAGTACAATATATCAAAATTAACGAAGTTGGTGATAAGTTTTACTATTCTGACAAAGAAATGACCACGTATCATCGAGAAGATGGTCCCGCAATTGAATGGGCTAGTGGATCTAAGTCATGGCATAGGAATGGTAAACGTCACCGTGAAGATGGTCCCGCAATTGAATGGGCTAGTGGATGTAAGGAATGGTATAGGAATGGTAAACGTCACCGTGAAGATGGTCCCGCAATTGAATGGGCTAGTGGATGTAAGGAATGGTATAGGAATGATGAACGTCACCGTGAAGATGGCCCCGCAATTGAATGGGCCAATGGATCTAAGGAATGGCATAGGAATGGTAGATATTTCACAGAAGAAGAATTCAATAAACATGAGCCGCTCCACTAAAAAAGATTATCCCCGCAAGAATGATTCTCGCAAATTCGATAGGACTTGCCGTTGTCATGGCACTTGCCCTTACTGTCAGCGCAACCGTTTGTTTTTTGATGACAAAGCGCGAGCAAGACTCAATGGGCAAGTCGAGGATTTTTTCCACACCCTTTTGATGACTGGCATCACAGATTGGAGCATGGAGTGATCTAACAAAATCTAACGGTTATCTATCTGATAGCTAACTGTTAGAGCGGGGGCGCGCCTAACAGTTAGATTGTTAGGTTTTCTTGTTAGACTAACAAAAGAAGCCTCACCTTGTTAGATGGGGCTTGTTGTTAGATGTTAGATGTTAGAGGGTGGTTTCTAGGACGGCTTCCAGCTTTACCATAAGTTCCGCGTAATCTTGCAGGTTATAGTCTAGAGCCTCCCTAACCATTCCTTGTTCTATGTGGTAGGATTTGATAGACTGGATTTTTCCCGCTTCATGTGTGGCGTGGATTAAGAAGTCGCCGTGTTTAGTTGCTGCAATTGTGCGAAAGACGTTCATCGGCGGCGTTTTGTTAGGCACGTTAAAAGCAGTGTAAGCGTTAAAATGATGATCATTTTGTTAGGCGATGACGAATCCTGAGGCGTCTTTTTTTGCCTTGCCTTTCTGAACAAGCCCGACAACGGAATTGACAGGATCAAGAAAGCGCAAGTCAGTTTCATCACCATTCACAACGCGCTTGCCATTCCAAGTGGCAGGCAATGCGCCGCGAAACACGGCCGCAATGTTGCCACCCGACTGCATGACGGCTTGCACGACGGCATCATTGCATTCACTACGCGAGAACGTGAGATGATAGTTAGTTGGCAAGAGACGCTCGCAAAACTTTCCCATGCGGCTAGGATTTTTTGTGTAGTCGTAAAATTGAACTTCAGGAAATATTTGCATGAGGTTTTTCCCGTCAATTTTAATGGATTCCCAGGGAAGGTCACTTGTTAGGTTTAAGCGGAAGCAAGGCGTGAAATTCTTTTTGATTGCTTTCTTGATTGCCGCGGCAATTTCTTTTTTTAGTTGGGCCATGAACACTTGCGTTTCAGACGAAAAGAATTTAGTTTTCGCGATTCGCGCTTTTTGAACGGGGGACATGGCGCCACGTCCCGCCGTATTAAGACAAGAGGCAATACAACCAGCGGACGCGTGAGAGCATACGTTGACGCCCGACATGTTGGCGGGCGCAAGGTGGAGGCCGAAGGACATAAAACCTATTTTTTCGCCCTTGCGGATTTTCGTGTTGGCAGTGGTAAGGAGTTGCATACGGGCAAAGAATAGCTGAAACGGGGCTTGAGTCAAGGACTTTCGGCATTTTTTTACCTAACAATCTAACGGTTAGAATCTAACAAAAATCTAACAACTTTCTAACAACTCTCTAACCATCTAACTGTTAGGCGCGCCCCCGCTCTAACAGTTAGGTTGTTAGACTAACGGTTAGATTGTTAGATATACCAACAGAAAAACCCCACCTTGTTAGGGTAGGGTTTCTGTTAGGGTTTCGTTAGGCCATAATTTCGACCAGCGTCTCGATTTGATCGCCAGCGTCGGCAAGGTTAATCACCGATTGAATCGTGGGGCGATGACCAGCAACACGGTCAAAGATGGACTGCGTGACCATAGTGCGGAAGGGTAGTTTTGTTAGATCACCACCCTTGAGGTTTTCAGTGATGGAATTGTATAGTGTCCAAATCGTGCCACCTTTGAATTCCTCATGGCGAGGATTGCGGAATTCTTGAACTGCATTGTAAATGTCGCGGGCGGGAAATGCCTTGGCATCGACAAGATCGACAAGCAGGCTTGCCGCTTGGTCGCGGGAAATTTCGTGCTGCTTGTAAAGCTCAATGCGGCTTCCCATATCGACCCAGTGACTGACAACGCGACCAACAGCATCGGCCAACACGCGGGGAAGATCATTGAAGATATTTGTTGTATGACGGCGAGCGAGCTTTACATCGGAAGAGAAGCAAAGGTTTTCGCACACAAGCATTCGATTGCCGACGCAGATTGAAGCGGCAAAAGACTTATCGCCTGAGTTGCGCAGGCCAAGCACAATTTGACGATCAGCGCCTTGAATGTCGGGGCCGCTCAAGGCAAAGCCGCCGAAGTAACGCAGGCCACCACGCGCAAGCGAATGTTCCTCTTCAGTGACGGTCAAGCCAGCACGATTGATGGCATCGCGAGTCATGGTGACAAGTGAAGCATGGGGAATCGGGGTGAAGGATTCAGTGGTGAGCGGAGTTTCGACGCCAAGCAATTGTTCGGCAGTGACTTTGTTTTTTGCAATGATAAGCATCTTGTTTTGTTTTCTATGGGGGGTTGAGGTTGTCACCGCCACTTGCGGCAACAGGGACAAGATACCAGATGGGGCGAGATTGTCAATGTTTTCTTTTTGTTTTTCATCTTTTCTTTTCTAACGGTTAGAACCTAACCGTTAGTCTAACCATCTAACTGTTAGAGCGGGGGCTGGCCTAACAGTTAGATTTTGTTAGTTAACAAAAAAACCCCACCTTGTTAGAGTGGGGCTGTTAGATGTTAGAGTTAATCGTCCATATCGCTATATAGGCCCATGTTCTGGCAAGAAATATCTATTGCCTCAAGAGCGTCATCATCGGATAGTTTGTCAATTATTTCATCCAATGGAATGCCTAGCTCTTCAATCGCGTAGTTTATAGCAGATAAGCGGCAACCTGGATAGATGTCAAAGCCTAATTTCGTCAAATTTCGTTTTGTGTCATTGTTCATGGCGGGGGCAGTATAGTGTTTGAGGTGAGGATGTCAAGATCAATCCAATCCATAAGCGCGTTTTCTCATTTTTTCGGCTATTTGTTTTTCTAGCCAAGATGGTTGTTGAAAGATGCGCAAACCATACTTAGGAACTGGGGGTGGGAATATCACGTTGCGAATTGCGTTTAGTAGTTTCATTGCAAGCACAAGATGACAGATTAGCGGGAATTGTCAATGAAAATTGCAAACTATTTTGCCCTCAATAGGTCTAACCGTTAGAATAAGTCTAACCATCTAACTGTTAGAGCGGGGGCGCCCCTAACAGTTAGATTGTTAGATTTTTCTGTTAGTCTAACAACTCTCTTATTAAGCGTTGCCTTATTTGCAATTTTCTAGTTTGTTATTTTTTTATTTGTTATTAAGGCATTTGGCATTCGCAATGGGCGTACGAAAAAAGGCTCGCCTTATTAAGACGAACCTTATTTGTAATTGGTAGGGGCAACAGAATTCGAATCTGTAACCTACATCTTAGAAGGATGTTGCTCTATCCAGTTGAGCTATGCCCCCATTAAATTGTTGTTAATATTTATGACAGTCGCATGAGAAAGATTCATATTCTGGGTCTTCATCGCCCTCATCTTCATCGCCCTCATCTTCATCATCATC
>Ga0136642_1001033_pt1 | contig 12599 bp, 1 predicted proteins | sample LowCatLa1302831Y_FD_115313 | JGI IMG/M metagenome (GOLD analysis project Ga0136642, IMG submission 115313) | Freshwater microbial communities from Lower Cathedral Lake, Yosemite National Park, California, USA - 13028-31Y | ecosystem: Environmental > Aquatic > Freshwater > Lake ... | reverse complement strand
GAAAAAGAAGCGTTTAATTTATTGGCACAAGGGCATATGAGTAAGGATGTGGCAATTGCCATGGGGATTACGCCTGCAACGGTCAAAATTTTTAAGGCCAATATCCTACGAAAAATGCAAGTCTTAACTGATGCTGAAATCGTACGGTTAGCCCTCGAATATCGCTTGGTAAAGCACTAATAGGCGAGCTTGACGGCCTTGGGTGCTGGATGTATTTAAATTTGCATTGGTTTAAAAGGTGTAACTAGCGCTCAGCCACCCCCGCGGCTGAGTAGTTGTGCCATCGACATTCACTGGTTGACCACTTTGGTTATACAGCGGATTTTTGCCCACCATCCAAGCTACTGTGCCCGCAATAGCCCAGTGCCCATCGCTCCATTTAAGCCCAAAGCCAGCACCCATCAGAGAGTAGGTATTATTCGCATTTGTTTGGCCTTGCCAGTTTGCGTAGGTGCTTTTATATTGTTGAACGGCGCCATAGTCAAAAAAAGTGGATAGCGCTAAATTATTGAGATTAGGAAATCGGCGACTCAGTTCAAGGCTGGCCATACCGCCTTGTGCCCCCGGACTTTGGGCAACAGGATAGGCGCGCACGCCATAAGGGCCGCCCAAATAAAACTGTTCTGCTGAATTGAGGTTTGCCGAAGATAGCTGTCCAGAAACGTTTAAATTAATACTTGTAAGACTATCTTCAGTTAATGTTTGGTTTCTGCTGCCATTAAAAACGAGTTTTGTAAAAGAGGAAGGGGTGTAAGTACCATAGCCTGCAGAACTAGTTGCAGAAATACCTAAACTACCTGAAACCACTGTCATAGACCCACTGGAGATTCCTCCATAGCCAAATCCGTCATAGTGATTACCTGACATGCCAATGGAAAGGTCATTAATGTTGTAGGCGCTAATTACTGAATTAGTAGACATATTTTTATTTAAATAATCCTTAATGTCGTATTGCAAAGTAATGTTGGCGTTGGTGGCTTCTGACCTAACAATGGGGTAGGCTAAAGTTGCGCCAGTAGTCCAGGCGTTGCCATAACCCCCGTTGTAGGTGTAATTACTGACATTCTGATAATTTAAATAGGTTGCTGCCAGCCCAAGTCTTAGGCCATCGGTTCCCAAAGGAAGGGAGTAGGCGGCTTGAGCATATTCCGATCCCTTGGATGCAATTGCGTTAAGACCCGCTTGATCACCATAGCCACCTGGATTATAAAAATTGAGCGCAACTACTGCTTGATTAGCCCCCGTTGTTCTGCTGCCGTAGTTATTTAGTTCTGCCCTACCAGCCATTAGATTAGCTTCAGTTAAGTCCATTTTGAGGCTAGTTTCAGTATCGTTTTTACCGGGCTCAAGCTGACTAGTCACAATAACCCCAGGGGTTTCTTTTAAGATGATGAGCGAACGTTGTAAGTTATCTAGATTTAAAGGTGCGCCGATTGGGTTGGCATTCGTGATGTACTCCGTGGCTAATCTTGTGCTAAAGCGCGTAGGGCCATTTGGGGTATCAACAATAACGCTACTTAATTTGGCTTCTGTGACTAATATTTTGACATTACCTTTATCGATTTTTTGCGGCGGCAAGATAGCCTGCACAGTAAAACCATTTGCTCTGTATATCGCAATAACAGCATCACAGGCTTCCTGTAACTTATCAAAATTTGCTATTTTTCCAATCCAAGGTTTTAAGGCTTCTTGCACCTTGGCTTCAGGTAGTAGATTGATGCCTTCAAGTGTGAATGCTGTAACAGTAAAGCGAACTTCACCCTCTTGGTTCGGCTCCAAAGTCGAAGGTGTTTTTTTCTCGGCCTCAGGCAACGGCAGCGGAGTTGGAATTGGTAATTGTGATTCTAAATTTTGCTGAAGGGCGCCAGCATCAATTTGTGCAAAAGATATTGTAGGAAAAAGAATGCTTGCAAAAATAAGAATTACTTTAGCAAGTTCTAATTTGTAATTCTTCGACTGATTGTTTGTCACTTACTGATCATATACTAAAATCGTCTTTTGCAAATTGAATGTTGATACAAAACGGCTATTTGCTCTTAAGCTAACAAAAAATTGCATAAGAGGAGTCTTTTATTAGATCAAAATTGGGCCTTAAATTAAGCCCATTTTAAGTAAGAAAAAACGCGCCAAAAGTAAGGTAATTTATAGGGCATTTTTAGCCCTCATTTTCGAGGCGTAGTTTTACGTTCTTGTTTGAATAAATACGCTCTATTTTCAGCTTGAAAAGCACTGAGGTATCGTGCTCTTAAAATTCTTTTTTTGCTCATTTAATAGAGGCTGAATAAATCTTTCTTATGACAAAATTTTTAGATTAACTATTGCATCCAATTAGTAAAAGCCCATACGAGACTATCGCCATATTTTTTTATCTTTTTTTGATTGCAATTTGCGCTCACTTTTTATTTGCAAAATCAGTTAATGCGGCTGCATTATTTTTGATTTTTTAAGCCGTATTACCCCCCCCTTGGGAACTTTCCCGGTAGGGGGTGGTAATCACTTTCAGGGGTGATTTACGGCGATTTCAGCAAACCCCCTTATGGTGTTGTTTTTACCCCCCCCATCACTGAGTGGCTGTAGAGCCTTTTTTGCCGCAGAAGAGCTCCTTTTAATTCCTATATTAGCTATAAAGCTAATAGCTATATAGCTAGTATGTTAAAATGGCGAACCCTTATAAATAAAGGGTTTTTAGCCAAATTCGGCAATTAATTTTTTTTAAAAAGAATGGTTTGTCTAAAAATTATTTTTCCTTCCAAATATTTTTTATTTTTTCAAGCTTACTTGAAAAACGGAATTTCTTTTTCCAAAAATTGCTTACCGACGTGCTCAGATTGATAAATCAATTTTCATTTGGTTTGATTTATTTGGGCAATCAGTTTCGTAGGCTAATAAATATTTCTTCTGGTTTTAGTAAAAAAAGTTACCCGTTTAATCAGACTTCTTTCGCCAAAAATTGGGGGCTATTTTTCAGTCAAAAATTGCACCTTTTTTTGGGTCCATTTTTGACCTTCATTTTGACTAAAAAATTAGGTCATACAAATCTCTATTTTTGGTTTTTTAATTTCCGAAATTTGCTCAAGAAATTTTCTCCTGAACGAAATCAAAAAATTCAGATTGCGCCGAAATATTTTTTCTTGTTAGCGGGATTGACGAGTGCTAATTTACCTCGCCTTATTTTCAAAATGATTTTGTCCATTTTTGTGCTGGTGATTTCACCTGCGCAAATTGCTATTGCGCAATCTAATCCATCACCCCTTCCAACTGGTGGAGTAGTTTCAAGTGGTCAGGCAAAAATTGCCCAAAGCGGTTTGGTGATGAACATCAATCAAAGTTCACAACGTGCAGTCGTGAACTGGGATAGTTTTAACGTTGGCAAAGGTGCCACGGTTAACTTTAATCAACCCAATGCAAGTGCAGTAACCCTAAACCGAGTTACCGGCAATACAGCCTCTGCCATTGATGGTGCAGTGCGCGCTAATGGTCAGGTCGTTTTGGTTAACCCCAACGGGGTAACTTTTGGTCGCGGAGCAGAAGTCAACGCAGCTGGAGTCGTAGCCTCGACTCTGAATATTGCCGATCAAGACTTCATGGATGGCAAGGCCACTTACGCAGGTAATGGCACTGGCAAGATTGTCAACCAAGGCAAGATCACCGCAACGGGTCTGTCTGGCTACATTGCTCTTTTAGCCCCTGAAGTTCAAAACCAAGGTGTCTTAGTAGCCAAGATGGGTGGGGCCAATAATACCGTGGCAATGGCTGCTGGCCAGCAGATTACCCTCTCCTTTAGGGGCGATCAGCTCTTTTCCGTTAATGTGGATGCTGGGGTAGTTAACGCCCTCATTGAGAACAAAAAAGCAGTTAAGACCGATGGCGGTTATATCGTCCTAGCAGCTGCTGCAGCAGGCCAACTCATGGCCTCGACGATTAATAACTCAGGCCGCATCTCAGCTTCATCGATGGTCAATAACGGCGGGGTAATTGAACTTGTCGCCGCCAACATTAACCAAAGCGGCAAGCTCAGCGCTAATGGCGGGGTAGCTAAAACAACGGCTGTTACTGCTGCAGCAGGCTCAAGCCAAGCAACTACCACCCCCAATCTAGCAGCCAATGGTGGCAAGATTACCCTCCAAGGTGAGGACATTACACTTGCAGATAACTCTAAAACCAGTGCTCAAGGCGCAGCTAACGGTGGGTTGATCAATGTCGGTACGACTAAAGTCACCTATACCCAAAATATCGATGGCACCCGCACCAATGTAGCTGCTGCTAATCTAGCTAAAACCGTGACAGTAGAGGGCTTAGCGGTCGTTGACGCTTCGTCAACCGTCAAAGGTAATGGCGGTGAAATCAACATTTGGTCATCAGTAAAAACCCTCGTGGCCGGGACCTTCAAGGCCCAAGGTGGGTCACAAGGTGGCAATGGCGGCATTATTGAGACGAGTTCAAATGGTATTTTAGAGATTGCTAAATCAGTGATTGTGAATGTTGCAGCTAAGCTTGGAAAAGCTGGCATGTGGCTCTTAGATCCCGAGAGTATGACGATTGATGCAAGTACCGCATCAGCCATCTCGGGTGCTTTAGCAACTTCGAACGTAACAATTGATGTCAAGGGCGACCTCACTGTTGCTGCTGGCGCGTCCATCTCAGGAGCGGCAAATACGGCAAGTAGCACTGCTAGTGGTACCGCAAGTAGCGCCTCAAGTAGCTCATCAGGTACTTCCACCGGCACCACTTTGACCTTAAATGCCACTGGCACGATCACCAATAATGGCTCTATTACCGCTACTGAAAACGGCAGTATTGTGCTAAATGCCGCAAATGTGAACCTGGCTTCGGGTAGTTCTACCACCGGTAATCAAGTTACCGCTACTGCTCAGGCGATTACGGTAAACGGCAGTGTCTCAACCACAGGGGGTAGTACCGGTTCAATTAATGTGACTGGTGGCGCAGTGGTAATTGCTGGGCGGGTGAGTGCCAATGGGCAGGTATCTAGTAGCTCAAGCTCCAGTTCAGGCACGAGCTCAGGTACCACCACGAGTACCACCACTACTACTACCACCACCTCATCAACCGGTACGACCACATCTTCTACTGGCACTGGATCGGGAAGTTCAAGTACCACTTCTAGCTCTACAGGAACAGGTACAGGTTCAGGATCGGGTACAGGATCTGGCGCTAGCACTACGACTACGACAACTGCTACTTCTAGTACAGGCTCATCGGGTAGTTCAAGCGCAACTTCTAGCGTATCAACTAGCACCACCACTAAAGATAAGACTGCGGCTGAGGTGCAAGCCGCCGTTACCACAGCCGCCAATAAGGCCAATGCCAATGTGGCCGCCAATACGGCCGTCATTGCTTCTGCGCAAATGAGCGTCGTTAATGTGGCAATGGGTAATACTGTAGCCTTAAATGGGGCTATTAATACCGCCAGTGCGGCTAGCCAAGTAGGGCGTACTACCATTGTTAATGTGGGCAGTACCAGTGGCGGAATAACGACCACAGTAGCTAGCTTAACCTTTGCACCCCAAGCCCCAGTTGTTCAAGTGGCCGCCAGCAGCAGCAGCAGTGGTTCCAGTGGTTCCAGCAGCGCTAGTACCAGTACCAGTACTTCATCAAGCAGCACAACTACAGCAGCTGCCGGTGGCACGGTTAATGTGACTGCTATCACTAGCTTAACTACCTTATCTACTGCTTCTATTACTGCAGACGCTGCTAGTAGCCAAAACTCCCAAGCCAATAGCCAAGGAAGTACCCAAGCCAATGCTGGTCAAGTCAACCTGCGGGTGGTTGGTGGCAATGCCAATTTAGCTGGATCGGTGAGTGCTAGTAGTTTGGCAGGAGCCGCTGGCGGTATTAAAGTGGCTGCTAATGAAGTCTTTTCAACTGCTAATTTACTCGCCAATGGCACGACCGGAGGCACCATTTATGTGGGGGCTAGTAACGGTAATGCCAACTTAGGTGGCACGATTTCAGCGTCAGGATCAACTGGATCTGGCGGATCAATTAGTGCAGTAGCCTCCCAAAATCTCAATTTAGTCGGCACCGTTGCCGCTAACGGAGTCGATGGCGGTACCATCAATTTAGCTGCCAATAGTGGCAGTATTGTGCTCACCAATGTAGTGCAAGCCAATGGCTCAAATGGCCGGGGTGGCTCCTTAGTCCTAACGGCAGCTAATGATGTTCAAGTGAATAACGCTACGCTTAAAGCCAATGGGCTAGTTGATGGGGGTTCTTTAACCCTCGCTACCCAAACTGGCGATGTCAATATCAGCAGTGCCACAGTCCAGACAAACGGTAGCAATGGCCGTGGAGGCACCATTGGCATCTCCGGAACCAATGACACCTTAATTACTAGTAGCAGCATCACTGCAACTGGTTACAACCAAGGGGGCACAATCCGAATCGGCAATGACGCTACCAACGCTTCATTGCCGTTTTCTATTTATACGAGCATCGATGAAGCAACAACCATTAATGCAAGTCAAGCAATCACCACAGGAATTATCGGATCAGGTGGGTATATTGAGACTTCAGGTCACTACTTAAGTACCTTAGCTGGCATCAATGCTGGTTCGGGCGGAAATTGGTTATTAGATCCAGTTGGGGTAAATATTAATTCCACTACAGCGGGTAATATTAATACTGCTCTCAGTGGCGGTACTAGTGTCAGTATTACCACCGCTTCATCAAATGGAGCCTATACCTGTTCAGTAACGTGCACTGGCAGCACTGGCAGCAATTCTGTCACGACAACTGGCGATATTCTAGTTTCATCCCCTATTACGATGCAGACTACCTCGGGTAGTTCTAGCTCTAAAACAGCAACCTTAACGCTAAACGCAGGGGGAAATATTGTGCTGAATGCGGATATATCTGCGATTGGATATGGCAGCACTAAAACAGCAGGTCTTACACTTTCGTTTACAGCGCTATTGGGTATCAATGGTACTAGTTCGGGCACCATAGGTGCCAGGAACAATGCCAATGGCTCAATTAGCTCAATTACCTTGAGCGCAGGTTGCACCTCTGGCTGCACAGCTTTGTCTGGAATTATTAGTGGTAGCACTTCGATCACCAGTTCAGGCGCCGGCACTTTAATTCTGTCTGGTAATAATGCCTATACCGGTGGCACAACAGTATCAAATGGAACCTTAACCGCTCAAAGTGCAGCAGCATTTGGTACTGGTACCGTTACCATCGGCGCATCTGGCACAGTTGATCTAGCTGGTAAGTCTGTAGCTAATACCTTTAGTATTGGCGGCGGTTCATTAATCACTAGCACTGGTACAGGCACTGCCAGTGGCGCAGTAACTTTAACTGCCTCAAGTAGTTTTGGTGCTGCAGCAAGCAGCACTCTAGTATTAAGTGGCGTCATTGATGATGGAGCCGCTTCTTATAGCGCAACCATTAACAGCGACACCGGTCAAACCGGCACAGTCAGACTTTCTAACGCAAATACTTATTCAGGCGCAACTAACATTTCTGCTGGCACGCTGCAAGCGGGTGTTGCATCTGTTACTGGCGTTAGTGGTGCTTTCGGCCTTAACTCCGCTATTACATTAACGACTACTAGTGCAATTCTTGATCTTAATAATTACGCTACACAAATAGGATCACTTTCTACTACAGCGGGCGTTCTCGGTAGTAGCGTTACCTTAGGTTCTGGCACTTTGACGATTGCAGGTACTGGACTTAATAACACCTTCTTTGGTGTAATTTCTGGTTCAGGCGGCATCTCAATGAGTGGCACTGCTACTGGTACGCAAATTTTCTCAGGTGCCAATACTTATACTGGAGTCACTACGTTATCAGGCGGAATCTTGAGTGTTTACACCATCGGCAATGGTGGGATAGCTAGCAGTAACTTGGGCTCAGCTGTAGCCGCAGCAGGTAATTTGGTCTTTGACGGCGGTACTTTGCAATACACCGGGGTAGGAGTGAGCACTAATCGATTATTCACTTTGACTCAAAAAGGTGGAACGATTGATGGTTCAGGTTCTGGGGCATTGACATGGACCGGTAACGGAAGTTCAACAGCCATTTCAACCAGTGGCTCTGGCGCTCGAACCCTTTCATTCACTGGTAGCTATGGCGCATCTTCTCTTGCCAGCAACATATTTACCCCAATCATTGCGGATGGAACGGGTGGCGCTACTAGTGTGGTGATGAAAGGTAGCGGTTATTGGTCGATAACGGGTGCGACTACAAATACCTACACTGGTACAACAACCATTAGTAATGGCGCTTTAGTCATTGCTACAGATCGAAACTTGGGCGCTGTTCCTTCTGCTGCTGGAAGTAACATTATCCTAAGTGGCGGTGGTGAGCTGTTAATTACACCATCAGCTGCCGTGACGATTAATGCAAATAGAAATATCACTTTAGGTGCCGGTGGCGGCGAGATTAATAATGGCAGTTCTACTGCCGCTAACACCGTAACGATCGCCGGCATTATTTCTGGCACCACTACGATCAATAGTGTTGTTTATGGTAATTCATTGCTTGTTGGGAAAGACAATCAAGGAATCTTAATTCTTTCCGGTATTAATGCTATCAGTGGCCTCGCAATAGTCACTAGTGGAACTTTACGCTTAACCTCCTCGGCCACTCTAGGCACTACAGTGAACCTAGTGTTAAATAATGCCAATTTTGACTTTGCAAATGCGCTTACGCTAGGTTCTTTGCAAATGATTGGTGCTAGTACGATTACCAATAGCACCAATAATAGTTCGAACGCCTTAACTGTCTCTGGTACTAGCACTCTAGTTGGTACTATAACAACTTATGGGTTACAAACCTATATGGGTGATGTGACCATAGGAGCACCCATTCTTCCTTCAGCTACTCCTACGCTTTCTATTACCACACTTAACTCTAACTCAACTGATACTGCACTTTTTAATTCTACAGCGTACTTAAACGGTAGCGTTACAAGCTCAGGTAGTCAGACTTATTCCGGTAATGTAGTTCTTCAAAGTTATGTAGGTAGCTCTGCATCTACTAACAATTTTTCGCTAACTACATCTAATGACGCCATTACCATTGGCGGAACAATTTCAACTTCAAGTATTAATATTTTGCAATTTACTGGGGATGGTAATTACCTTTTTAATGGAGGGTCATATTCGAATACATCTCAAGCCCCCGGAATTACTGTTGGCTATACCATTGCCAGTGGCGCCTATAGCTGGACACCAACTTCTACACAGAATGTCTCTGTTCTAGTTGTTGGCGGCGGCGGCGCGGGTGGAACGGCTACCGATAGATCTGGTGGTGGTGGTGGAGGTGGTGGCGTGATCTCTAGTACCTACACAACCACTTCTGGCGCCGCTGTCAGTATTACGATTGGTGCTGGTGGTGTAGCGAATACTTGTTGCACCATACTTGCTCCTGGATATGTTGCTGGTAACGGTAGCTCATCCACTTTTGGAAATATCACTGCTTATGGTGGTGGTGAGGGTGCCCAAGTTGCATCTGCACTACCTACTATACAAGCTAATGGAGGCTTAACTACTGGGCTTGCTGGCGGTGGTGGTGGATATCACAACGCATCTGCTGGATCTGGGGCTGCTGGCCAAGCGAATGGAATGGTGGGAAGCACTGCTGGTGTGCTTGCTGGTGCTGGTGGCAATGGTTTTGACGGCAACTTAAGTAACTCAAACTGGACTGCTGGCGGTGGTGGTGGTGCGGGTGGATCTGCATACTTCGGTGGTCCAATTTACGCGGGTAACGGCGGTGTTGGTATTGCCAGTTCGATTACAGGATCAGCAGTTTATTACGGTGGTGGCGGTGGCGGCGGAGCAATGACACAAACTTTCGGCAGCCCTGTGGTAACTGCAATTGCAGGTACAGGTGGTCTTGGGGGAGGAGGTGCCGGAGGGGTCGGTGCAAGCGGAGCAAATGGTGTAAGTGGTTTAGTGAATACCGGCGGCGGAGGTGGTGGCGGTGGCGGCAATGGCGTTACTCCAGCATTCCTAGGCACTGGCGGGAATGGTGGATCGGGTCTGGTTGCTGTAACTTATTCTGCTCCATCTTCAAATCTTTATAACCTTACTATTGCTAGTGGCACCGGAACCGTATCGCTAGGTGTAGTAACTGGTTTATCCAGTTTGAATGTGTCTAGTAATACGGGTAGTACCGTTATTAATGGCAATGTTACTACTGCAGGTAATCAGAACTACGCTGGTACTGCAACCCTGAATATGGACGCAGTTTTAACCTCTAATTCAGGGTCTGCTAATGGTTCTATTACTTTTGGTGGCGCTATTAATGGCGCAAAAAATCTCACCTTAACCGCAGGTAGTGGTACGATTTCTTTAGGTGGAATTATTGGCGGGACGACACCTTTGGTATCAGTTACTGCAAGTAGCTCTACAAGTACTACTATTAACGGTAGTATTTCTATACAGAGCTCACAAATATTTAATGGCCCAGTTACCATTGGCGCTGCTGCTACCTTAACCTCTGCTGGCCAAGCCGCTACCACAACTACTTTTGCATATTCTTCTGCGCCGCAGTACTTGACTGTTTCAGGCACTTCAGCAACGATAACCTTACTAGGCGCTGCCGGTGGGCTTGCCGGAAGTGACTGTACTGGTTGTGGTTGGTCAGCCAATAATAATTACATTGGACTTGGTACAGGATCCTCTGGAAGCTATACCTTTACGCTGAATGGTCTTACTGCAGGAACAGTATTAACAATTGCTCCTGGCGGCGGCGGTGGCGCTGGTAGTCAAAGCTTAAATGGACAGGGCGGTGGCGCTGGTGCAGCGGGCACAAATGCGCTGAATCTGGGTAACGGCGGCGCAGGCGGCGCGGCTGGTGTATCTGGTTATTCTGGCGGTGGTGGTGGTGGTGGAGCAGCCTCGGTTATAGAGGTGGGTAGCGCCTCTTATGTCATTTATGCTGGCGGCGCTGGCGGCGGCGGCGGCGGTAGTCATGCCTCAGGAACTTATGGCAATACTACTGCAGGTCAAGTAAATGGTTTCGTGCCTCCTACTGCTAACTACAATACTCCAGGTGTAGTTCCTACAAATCCGACTGGAGCATCAGGCATTACCGGGGGCGCAGCAACTAGCCCTGGCACTGGATCTGGAGTCAGTCCAACCGATGGAGCTGGTAGTGGTGGCGGTGGCGGCGGTTTAATTGGTGGAGCAACTTATGGTGGTAAAGGAGCTGGTACTGGTACTCAAAGTGGTGGAGTAGAGGCCGTCGGTCTTGGTGGTGATGCTGGAACAAATGGTTTTTTTGGGTCTTTATTCGGGGTCACACTTACACCGGTTAGCAATACAACTACTCTTTTGGCGAATGGTGCGAACGGTTCTGTTTCAGTAACGACTGCTGCTGTTCCTGGCGGCATTACTTTTAATGGCACTGTGAATGGTGGACAAGCATTAACCTTGAGCGCGGTTAATGGCACGGTTACTTTTGGTGGGGCGGTAGGAGCTATAAATAAACTAGCTTCGCTTTCTACAACAGCAAAGACAATTACTTTTTCTGCAGCGGCCGGCTCAAATACTGTTCTCACCACTGGCGCACAAACTTATAGTGGCCCAGTCACTCAAACTACCGCAAGCTCCAACCTGGTATTAAACGCGGGAAATACTGGTAGTGCTGCAGCAGGGGGTGTATTTACATTAAGTAGTGGTTCGATTACCAATAACAATGGCAACATTATTATTGTTGGTAAACAAATTGTGAATAGCGTTGGCCCTGCCGCTTTAGTGGTTAGCGGAAGTAATTACTGGCAAATTTGGAGCACGAATACCACTCCATTTAACACGCCAGCTACTGGTGGTGACAATACCAACGGACTTGTTAATAACTATGTTCAATATGCTGCAATTTATGGAACCACAACTGCATTAGGTACTGGCAAAGGTTTCTTATACACCTTGGCGCCTACGATTGCTGTCACTCTGAGTGGAACTATTTCCAAGACCTATGATGGTAACGCTAATGCAGTGATTCCCGGCGCTGATTACAGTCCTATTAGTGGCTCTATTTCATCCGCTCAGGGGGCTATTAATAGTGACCTGGTTACTTTAACGAATTCACTTTCGGGTACATACTCTCAATCGGCTGTTGGCACTGGATTGACAGTTACTCCTAGTGCCTCGCCCTCAATTACTGCGACTACAAGCGTTGCCAGCGGAAGTAAGTCAGTTTATGGTTATGCGGTTAACTTTACCAACTCCTTAACTGGTACAATTAATTCTGCAGTTGTCATTTTAAATATTACCGCCACCAAGGTCTATGACAGTACAGTTAACTACGCTTTAAGTAACGGCACCTCTGCCAGTGCTTACACTGCTAACTTTGCCTATACCTTATCTAGTGCTGGTGTCTGGATTACTGCTGGTACGGCTACAGTGAGCTCTGCTAACGTTACCTCCACTCCTCTTGCCAGTTTTGTAACTAATGGCTTTACCTTATCTAATGCAAACTACACCTTAGTTGGCGGTACTGTCAGTGCAGTGATCACACCACAAGCGGTGACTGTGACCAATACCGTGAGCAACCCAACGTATAACGGCACGAGTACTTACGCTAACCTCATGAGTACGGCTGGCTTTACTACTACTGTGTTAGCTGGTGGT
>Ga0136642_1001032_pt1 | contig 12601 bp, 13 predicted proteins | sample LowCatLa1302831Y_FD_115313 | JGI IMG/M metagenome (GOLD analysis project Ga0136642, IMG submission 115313) | Freshwater microbial communities from Lower Cathedral Lake, Yosemite National Park, California, USA - 13028-31Y | ecosystem: Environmental > Aquatic > Freshwater > Lake ... | reverse complement strand
CGCAATTGCTAATCCAATTCCGCGATTGCCGCCGGTAACGAGTGCAATCGAGGTCGAGTCGCTCATGAGAGAAAACTACCCTACTGTTGCGCTATGGCTAAAGAAGATGACATTTATGACATCACTAGCGCGCCAAAAGGGTTATCTACTGACCAGTCTGCGAGACAGCGTCGCTATTTCATCTCAATGATGATTAGAACTGCCTGCTTTATTCTCACTGTTGTACTGCCAAGTCCCTTCAGATGGTTTGCCCTCCTTGGGGCTGTAACTCTTCCTTACATCGCAGTCGTTGTAGCTAATGCCGGTCGCGAAACTGTCATCCCTGGTGCTGCAATCTTGAAGAAGAGGCCGCGAGGAATTGAGTAGTTCTGCACAACGTGAAAAATATTCACTCTTAAAATCTTTGATCGCAATCCTCCTCATTATTTTCTGCTTATGGGCGGCACAATGGCAATATCATCGAGGCGTTGCCAGGCACGCTAGAAACTCTCTCATTGAAACTAATTCCAGCGCTCAACCTGTAGAGCTGAGCAGCGTTACTGCAAATGTAAAGGCTCATGAATGGCAACCTACAATTGTCAGTGGGACTTTCGACGCGCAATCTCAAATACTTCTGCGTAATTCATACTCCGATGGCGTCTATGGTTTTGAGCTACTCACTCGCTTTACAGATAGTGATGGAAAGACTTTCTGGGTTGATTGTGGTTGGGTAAAAGCTGGTGCCAGTGCCACAACTCGACCTGCATTGCCGCCAATTCCCACTGGCCAAGTCTCAATCACGGGACGATTGCGTTTAGATTCATCCCTTCCGCAAGGTTCCTTCTTTGCAATCCCACGAGGAGCTTCAACTGGTCTGATTGCAAAAGCAAATGCTCAGTCAGGAACACAAACTGAAAATTTCTATATTGATCTGACAAGTGGCTCAGAGCCATCCTTGACGCCATCAGTCAGTGCGCAATTACCTGAACTCTCGGACGGTCCTCATATGGCTTACGCCTTGCAGTGGGTCTTCTTTGCAGCATTAATCGGTTATGGGCGATTTCTCATTCGTCGTGATGTCTTGACGCGCAAAGAGTTCTGAGTACAGACCGCCCTGAGAGATTAGGTCCTCATGTCGACCTCTCTCAACAATCAACCCCTTCTCTAGAACAAGAATCTGGTCAGCTTCCATCACAGTACTAAGCCTGTGGGCGATAACAATTGATGTTCTGCCCTTGAGTGCATGCTTGAGCGCCTCTTGCACGAGTGATTCATTCTCTGAATCAAGATGGGCGGTTGCCTCATCGAGAATAACAATGGCTGGAGCTTTCAAAAGTAAACGTGCAATTGCTAAGCGCTGCTTCTCGCCTCCTGATAGCCGGTGTCCCCGCTCTCCGACCATTGTGTCGAAACCGTTTGGAAGAGAAGAAATGAGATCCCAAATCTGCGCTGCTTTACATGCGGCAACCATCTCTTCTTCTGTCGCATCTTCTTTGGCATAACGCAAATTCTCAGATATTGATTCGTGGAAAAGGTGGGCATCTTGCATCACAACACCAATGGAATCGCGAAGAGATTGCACCGTGAAATCTCGAACATCTTCGCCGTCGATTGTTATTGATCCGCGCGTCACATCGTAGAGCCGAGGAAGCAGCGCACTCATAGTCGTCTTTCCCGCACCCGATGGACCGACAATCGCAGTCAGAGTACCTGCTGGTGAATCAAAGGAAATCCCTCGAAGTACTTCCCCGCTTTCAACAGTCTCTGGTCGTGATGCAGATTCCAGTGAGGCTAGTGAAATCTCTTGCGCCTTTGGATAAGAGAATGCGACATCGTTAAATGCGATGGAGAGATTCTTGCGGTCTAAAGTCTTGGCGCCAGGTTTATCGGTAATCATTGGCTGCAGATCTAGCACTTCAAAGACGCGCTCGAAAGACACGAGTGAAGTCATCACATCAATACGTACATTAGATAGGGCGGTTAGTGGTCCATAAAGTCGAATCAAAAGCGCTGTAATGGCAAGAAGTGTTCCTACCGAAATTGAACCACTAATAGCTAGGTGGCCACCAATTCCATACGCAAAGGCAGTTGCGACAGCTGCGACGCTGGTAATACCGACGAAGAAGACTCGGTTGAGCATCGCAGTTTGGATTCCGATATCTGCAACTTTTCGGGCTCTGGTGCGGAAGAAGTTCTCTTCCTTAGCTGGCTTGCCGTAGAGGTTTACAAGTAGCGCACCAGAAACATTAAAACGCTCAGTCATCGTGCTTGACATCGTGGCATTGAGATTGAAGGCATCACGTGTCAAAGATTGAATCTGCTTTCCAACCCATTTGGTAGGCAGTAAGAAAAGTGGCAGTAAGAGAAGTGAGATTAGCGTTATCTGCCAAGAGAGAATCATCATTGTTGTGACGACTAGTACGAGTGAAACGATATTGCTAACTACTCCAGAAAGAGTGCCCGTAAATGCTTGCTGGGCTCCCATGACATCTGAATTAATTCGAGATATCAGAGCACCAGTCTGTGTGCGTGTAAAGAAGGCGATGGATTGTCGCTGGATATGTGCAAAGACTTCTGAGCGTAGGTCATAGATGAGGCCTTCACCGATACGAGCTGAGAACCATCGACCAAAGATATTAAAGGCTGCATCAAGCACTGCCAGTGCCCCAACCAGGATTGCCAACTTTGTCACGAGGCCTGAATTCTTTGGAATGACCCCTTTATCAATGAGTTCACGCAACAGGAGTGGGGTCGCAACAACAAGTGCGGCTTCAACAATGACTGTGAGCAGGAAGATTGTTATCTGAGTCTTGTAAGGCTTACCGTAAGAGAATATTCTCTTAATTGTTCCGGGCTTGAGTTTTTGGGATTTTACAGATGGGTCTGCGGTCATCGACCTAAAGGTTGCCCAGACTGCATGTTGAGACATCAGAAATTAAACTGTAAAGCCAAGTGCGCGAAGTTGTTCGCGTCCATCTTCTGAAATTTTATCAGGACCCCAAGGTGGCATCCAGACCCAGTTAATTTTCACATCATCGGTAAAAGGTGCAAGAGCCTGACGAGTTTGATCTTCAATCACATCTTGTAAAGGACAGGCAGCTGAAGTCAACGTCATATTGAGGACAGCGATATTGTTTTCATCGACCATCATGTCGTAGATGAGACCGAGATCAACGACGTTGATACCAAGTTCTGGGTCGACTACATCCTTCATCGCCTCGTTGATATCTTCTACCTTTGCAACCATATCCCTATCCTACTTTCTTTTTAGTCTTGCTTTGCCAACGCTTGAACGCTGGCATCTTTAACGGCCATCCAACCCAGAAGTGCACATTTAATTCGGGCTGGATATTGAGATACACCCGCGAGGGCGACCGCATCTTCCAAGAGTTCTTCATCACCTTTTTCGGTGCCTTTGCTCTGCATCAGATGCATAAATGAATCGGCAACTACCTGAGCCTCATCCAGCTTCTTTCCGATAAGTAAATCTGTGAGAATCGATACGCTAGCCTGCGAAATAGAGCAACCAACGCCATCCCAAGAGATATCCTTTATGAGATTTCCATCAAGTGTGACATTGAGAGTGATCTCATCCCCACAACTGGGGTTGATGTGGTGAACCTGAGCGTCATACGTAGCGTTGAGCTTCTTATGTTGTGGGTTCTTGTAGTGATCCAAAATCACTTCTTGATAAAGATTATCTAATTGCATCAGCGCCCAAAATATTTCTGTGCGCCCTGTACGCCGCCGATAAGAGCATCAAGGTCATCGGTGGTGTTATAGAGATATACGGATGCGCGAGTAGTGGCTGGTACACCAAGCTTGCGAGTAAGCGGCCAGGCACAATGATGACCTGTACGAACTGCTAGTCCCTGACTATCGAGGAACTGACCCAAATCGTGTGGGTGGATATCCCCCACAGTAAATGAAATAACTCCTCCACGATTATTGGTCGTAGTTGGTCCGATGATTCGAAGGTCTGCAATCTCAGAGAGCCCATTGAGTAAGTACTGGGTGAGTTCGACTTCATGGCGATGGATGTTGTCCATTCCAATTCCGGTCAGATAGGTAAGTGCTGCTCCAAGGCCAACTACCTGCGCCATATTTGGTACCCCTGCCTCAAATTTACGCGGCGCTGGTGCCCACGTTGCAGATTTCATCGTGACATTTTCAATCATCGAGCCACCTGTAAGGAATGGTGGAAGTTCTGCAAGTAACTCTGCGCGCCCCCAGAAAACTCCTACACCAGTTGGTCCTACCGCTTTATGGCCAGAGAAAGCTAAGAAATCAATATCTAACGCCTTCACATCCGTTGGCATATGTGGGACAGATTGACATGCATCGAGAACTACGACTGCACCGACTTCATGAGCACGACGAGTTATATTTTCTAGCGGATTGATAGTGCCAAGAACATTTGACTGGTGCGTGAGCGCCACAACTTTTGTAGATCCATCTACTAGCGATTCGAGATTGGAAAGATCTAGGCGACCTTCATCATTGACCGAAAACCATTTAAGAGTTGCACCCGTACGAGCTGCAAGTTGCTGCCACGGAATCAGATTGGCATGGTGTTCCATCTCTGTGACGACGATTGAGTCACCAGCCTTGAGATGAAAACGATTTCCTGCGCCGGCATTGCCCATTGCATAGGCGATCAGATTGAGTGATTCAGTAGCACCTTTCGTAAAGACGATTTCATCTACAGCTGCATTGAGAAACTTTGCAACAATCGCACGGGCGCCTTCATACGCATCCGTTGCTTCTTCAGCCAATTGATGAGCGCCGCGGTGTACTGCAGCATTGTGAAGACGGTAGAAATCACTTTCGGCATCGATAACAACATTAGGCTTCTGGCTTGTTGCACCTGAATCGAGATAGACAAGGCGCTTGCCATCGCGAACTGTCCGATTAAGAATCGGAAAATCCTTAGCGATAGTGCGAGCGTCAAAGGTCATAGCTAGGCGGTGACGTACTCCGCGTAACCATTTGCTTCGAGCTTATCTGCGAGCTCTGGTCCGCCTTCTTCGACGATACGACCATTTGCGAAGACGTGTACGAAGTCAGGCTTGATGTAACGCAAGATACGTGTGTAGTGAGTAATAAGTAAGACTCCGCACTGACTTGAATCCTTCGCGCGAACGACTCCTTCAGAGACGATACGAAGAGCATCGACATCAAGCCCGGAGTCTGTCTCATCGAGGATGGCAAACTTTGGGCGCAATAGTTCGAGCTGCATGATTTCGTGACGCTTCTTCTCTCCACCAGAGAAACCTTCATTGACATTGCGTTGCGCAAACGATGGATCCATCTTGAGAGATTCCATTGCAGCCTTTACTTCACCGACCCATTCGCGAAGCTTGGGGGCTTCCCCGCGAAGAGCCGTTGCTGCAGTTCGCAAGAAGTTAGAGACAGAAACTCCAGGAACTTCTACCGGATATTGCATCGCCAAGAAAAGTCCTGCCTTAGCACGCTCGTCGACAGTCATCTCGAGTACATCTGCGCCATCAAGTGACACAGTGCCGCTTGTGATTGTGTACTTTGGGTGGCCAGCAATGGAGTATGCCAGCGTTGATTTGCCAGAACCGTTAGGGCCCATGATTGCGTGAGTCTCACCGGACTTGATTGTGAGATCCACACCCTTGAGAATCTCAATTGCGCCTTGTTCGGTCTCAACAGATACTTTCAATCCGCGAATTTCTAGAGTACTCATATCTATCTCCGTTACATCTCTACCGTGACGGAGTCTCCGTCGACAGTTACTAAATAGCTCTTCACTGGTGCTACTGCCGGAGGCGTTAACGCTTCTCCGGTGCGAAGATCAAACTCTGCTCCATGGAGCCAACATTCGATCTTAAAATCTGTGATGTCACCTTCTGCCAGTGATGCCTCTGAATGGGAGCAGGTATCGCCGATCGCGAAGACTTGGTCACCAACTCGTGCCACACAGATTGATTCGCCATTCTTTTCGATCCGGACTGGCTTTCCTGCTGTTAGCGTTGCCAACGAAAGATCTGACATCTACTTGCCTGCCTTTGCGAGTTCGTCATCAATACGAGCCATGATGCGCTCTTGTATCTCTGCAATACCAATTTCAGAGACGATTTCGTTAAAGAATCCGCGAACTACTAGTCGACGGGCATCATCCATATTGATGCCACGAGACATCAAATAGAAGAGTTGTTCGTCATCAAAGCGCCCTGTTGTCGAAGCATGTCCTGCGCCTACGATCTCGCCAGTTTCGATTTCAAGGTTTGGGACGGAATCTGCGCGCGCACCATCTGACAGCAACAGGTTACGGTTGAGTTCGTAGGTATCTGTTCCTTCTGCCGCAGCTCGGATAAATACATCGCCGATCCAAACTGTGTGGGCCTTATCCCCTGCAAGTGCTCCCTTGTAGTTCACGCGTGATTTTGCGTTAGGAACCTTATGATCGACAAACATGCGGTGTTCGAAGAATTGGCCCGCAGTTGCAAAGTAGACACCAGAGAGATCGCAAGAGGCACCCGGTGCGATGAAATCAACAGTTGGAAGTAGGCGAACTACATCTCCCCCGATAGTCACAACAATCGATTTGAAGGTGGCATCACGGTCAACGATTGCATGGTGACGAGCAGCATGAATTGTCTTTGCTCCCCACTCTTGAAGTGAGATCAGTGTCAGATGTGCACCTGGTTCGACAACAATCTCAAGATCTTCGGCGAGGTGGGTATCTCCAGTATTTTCGAGAACAACTACCGACTTTGAATGGTTCCCGGCCTTAATCAAGACACGTGAAAATTCTGCAAAATCTGTACCGAAGGAAGTTCGGTTGAGGAAGATGGGTTCAGAAATTTCAGCGTTAGCTGCTATGGCAAGGATTGCTCCCTTTGAGGTGAACTCACGGATGCGATTGACGATTGCATCATCGGTGTGGGTGACGGCCTCAATCTCTTGATGCGTGAAGGTTGCACCCGTTGGAAGAGCGCCTTTCACGGCGAGTGAGTTGCGCTCTACTGGCTTTGCGGTCCCATCATGCATTCCACCGAGACGCTTGAGCGGTGTAAATCGCCATGCCTCCTCGCGCCCCGTGGGCGTGTGGTTTTCTAAAATATTTGATTGAAGCGTTGTCATTATCCGACTGAACCTTCCATCTGTAATTCGATGAGACGGTTGAGTTCAAGTGCATACTCCATCGGAAGTTCGCGAGCAATAGGTTCGATAAATCCGCGAACAATCATTGCCATAGCTTCATCCTCGTTCAGACCACGTGACATAAGGTAGAAGAGTTGATCATCTGAGATCTTCGAAACTGTTGCTTCGTGGCCCATTGATACATCATCTTCACGGATATCTACATACGGATATGTATCGGAGCGAGAGATGGTGTCAACAAGAAGTGCATCGCACTTAACAGTGCTCGCTGAGTGATGTGCGCCTTCTTGTACCTGAACAAGTCCACGGTATGAAGTGCGTCCTCCACCGCGTGCTACAGATTTTGAAATTACAGAGGATGATGTGTACGGAGCAGCGTGAACCATCTTCGCGCCTGAATCTTGATGTTGACCAGGGCCTGCGAAAGCGAGTGAAAGTGTCTCGCCCTTTGCATGTGGTCCCATCAACATGACAGCTGGATACTTCATGGTTACCTTAGAACCGATATTGCCATCGACCCATTCCATAGTGGCACCTTCAGCACAAACTGCGCGCTTTGTTACCAAATTATAAACGTTGTTAGACCAGTTCTGGATGGTTGTGTAACGAACACGTGCACCCTTCTTGACGACGATTTCAACAACTGCTGAGTGCAGTGAATCTGATTTGTAGATAGGAGCAGTACAACCTTCTACGTAGTGAATGTATGAATCTTCGTCGGCGATAATCAAGGTGCGTTCGAACTGACCCATATTCTCTGTATTGATACGGAAATATGCCTGCAAAGGAATATCTACGTGAACACCTTTTGGAACGTAGATGAATGACCCACCTGACCATACTGATGTGTTAAGAGCTGCGAACTTGTTATCGCCTACTGGAATAACAGTTGCGAAGTACTCTTTAAAGAGTTCAGGGTGCAGCTTCAAAGCGCTATCGGTATCAAGGAAGATCACGCCCTGCTTTTCGAGGTCTTCGCGAATTGAGTGATAGACAACTTCTGACTCGTACTGCGCTGCAACACCCGATACTAGGCGCTGCTTTTCAGCTTCAGGAATTCCGAGGCGGTCGTAGGTGTTCTTAATATCATCGGGCAGGTCATCCCATGTAGTTGCCTGCTTCTCAGTTGAACGTACAAAGTATTTGATGGTGTCGAAGAAAATACCTGAGAGGTCAGAACCCCACGAAGGCATTGGCTTCTTATAGAAGAGGTCGAGCCCTTTGAGGCGAAGGTCGAGCATCCATTGTGGCTCACTCTTCTTCGCGCTGATGTCACGAACTACTTCTTCGCTCAGGCCGCGCTTGGCATTAGAACCAACGTCATTACTGTCAGACCAGCCGTATTCGTAATTTCCGAGGCCTTCGAGTTCTGGGTGTGCTGTTGTCATGTGCGCGCCTTTCCAGCGGTTGTCTTCTCTTTTTTATTGAGTCCTGCTTTAGGAATATAGGTAGTGCATACACCGTCGCCATGAGCGATAGTGGCTAAACGCTGAACGTGTGTGCCAAGAATGCGCGAGAGCGCTTCAGTTTCAGCTTCGCAGAGTTGGGGAAATTCAGCAGCAACGTGTGCAATCGGGCAGTGATGCTGGCAGAGTTGCTCGCCCAGCGGACGAGATTCAACACTGGCGGCATATCCTTGATCGGAAAGAAAATCAGCTAACGCTTCTGTCTTATTGGAGCGTTTGGCAAGTGCAACAGTTGCCTTTTTCTCAATGTCATCCGCGCGTGATTGTGCAAAGGCTTTCACAAGATGTTCGCCGGATTGCGCTGACATAAATTTAAGTGCCGCCACTGCAAGGTCGTCATAAGAATGTTCGAACTGTTCGCGACCAGAATCGGTCATTACAAAAACTTTTGAAGGTCGCCCGCGACCACGTAAGAGCGCTTGATGCGGTTCGCGCGCTTCGAGGATTCCATCGCTGATCAGAAGATCGAGGTGACGACGAATACCAGCTGGGGTTAGACCGAGGCGCTCCCCCAGGACGACAGCTGTTGAGGGGCCATTTTCGAGGATGGAGCGAGCCACAGCGTCTCGGGTACTCAGATCATCGAATTTCACAACACTATTGTGTCGTAATTCCCCCTGCCGTGCCACTCCTAGGAAGGCGCGCCTGAAGCGCTCAGGTCATAGGCTATGGAGCGTGGGCACAGGTGAATCGCTAGCACGCCGAGCATTGGCGCCCTTTGCCAGCCTTCTCCTCTTTCTCCAAGCTGCTCTCCTAGTCACAGGAGGCGCAGTTCGATTAACTGGATCTGGTCTCGGCTGTCCCACATGGCCAGAGTGCACACCTGGTTCGTACACCCCCGTGCCTGACCAAGTTCAGGGGCAGCTGCATGCGTGGATCGAATTTGGAAATCGCTTACTGACCTTTGCGCTCTTCTTTGTCGCTATCGCAACCATCGTCACTGTCTACCGCTCACACCGTCGCGATCTGCGGTTCTTAGCTGTAACTCAACTATTGGGAATTCTTGCCCAAGGAGTACTCGGCGGAATTACAGTGCTGACAAATCTTAATCCGCTCGCCGTCGCATCTCACTTTATTCTCTCTATTTTTCTTATCGCTGCAGCAACATCGTTGCACTCGCGTCGCAAGAAACCATTTGTCAGAACGTCCTCATCGCATGTGGGAATTTCGCGCTACTCGACTTTTCATCTACTGTTCTCCTTCTTAGTTATCGCAATAGGAACTCTCGTCACGGCCAGCGGACCTCATGCCGGAGATTTACAAGCTCCGCGATTGCGCCTTGGCATTCGAAATATCGCATATCTCCATGGTGGCTTAGTGGCTGTACTACTGCTAATTACAATTGCGTTCTATCTCCACCACGATCATCGATTTGAAACAAAGAGATGGCTGGCTATCTTCTCGGTCTTGGCACTTGCGCAAGGTGCAATCGGTTATATTCAATATATACAAGGTGTTCCTGTCCTTCTCGTAGGCACTCATCTGCTTGGCTCTTCACTTGTTTGGATCGCAGCGTGGCGGGTCCGACTTTCTGTAGTACGTAAACCTGCTTAAGGAGTAGAGATGACAACAATCGCTGGCTGGACTGAACTCGACGACCGAGCTGTTAAATATGCGCGCGCTCTCGCAATGGATGCAGTGCAGAAGGTTGGCAATGGCCACCCAGGTACAGCGATGGCTCTTGCTCCTGTTGCCTATAACCTCTTTCAACGTCACCTCGTTCATGATCCATCTGATCCGCAGTGGTTAGGCCGTGATCGCTTCATCCTCTCGTGCGGACACTCCTCCCTTACTTTGTATACCCAACTTTTCTACAGCGGTTATGGCCTGGAGATGGGAGATATGCAATCTTTTAGAACCTGGAATTCGTTGACACCTGGACATCCCGAATATGGACATACCGCAGGTGTTGAAATGACTACTGGGCCACTCGGAGCAGGGGTCGCAACATCCGTTGGTTTTGCCATGGCTGCGCGATACGAACGTGGTTTGCTCGATCCAGATGCGGCACCCGGTGCTTCTATTTTCGATCACTGCATATGGGTTATCTGTTCCGATGGCGATCTGCAAGAGGGTGTTTCGGGCGAAGCATCCTCTCTTGCCGGGACACAAGAACTCGGTAATCTCAACGTTATTTATGACGATAACCGCATCTCCATTGAAGGCGATACACATGTCTCATTCACCGAAGATGTTGCAGCCCGATACCGCGCATATGGTTGGCATGTCCAAGAAATTGCAGCCCTTCCAGATGGCAATATCGATCTTGCCGCTGTTGATGCAGCGATGATTGCTGCAAGAGCTGAGACCACTAAGCCTTCACTGATTCGTATGCACTCAGTGATTGCATGGCCAGCACCAAAACTGCGTGGAACAGGTAAATCACACGGATCAGCTTTGGGCGATGATGAAGTTGCAGCAACAAAGGTCGAACTTGGCCTTAACCCAGAAGAAAAGTTTGCATTGCCTGCTGATGTATTTGCGCATGTGCGCGAGGTCAAAGCTCGCGGTGCCGCGACGCGCAAGGCATGGGATGGAAAGTTTGCGAAGTGGCAGAGCGCTCATCCAGATCGCGCCTCACTTCTTAAGCGCTTGGTTGCTCGAGAGCTTCCTGCAGGTTGGGAGCAAGCACTTCCAGTATTTGAAGCCGGTAAAGATGTGGCAACTCGAACCTCATCAGGTCACGTCATAAATGCCATTGCGAAGTTGCTTCCTGAATTTTGGGGTGGCTCTGCAGATTTGGCAGATTCCAATATGACGACAATTGAAGGCGGCAACTCATTTTTGCCGGCTACCAGCGCAATGAAAAACGCAGATCCCTACGGACGCATCATCCACTTCGGAATTCGCGAACATGCAATGGGATCGATCATCAATGGAATTTCACTTCATGGACTCACTCGCTCTTTCGGTGGAACATTTGCAGTCTTCAGTGATTACATGCGCCCCGCTGTGCGGCTTGCTGCAATTATGGATATTCCCTCTATCTTTATCTGGACTCATGATTCGATCGGAGTTGGAGAAGATGGACCAACCCACCAGCCAATCGAACACTTTGCTGCCCTTCGTGCGATTCCAAACTTTGCCGTGATTCGCCCTGCTGACGCCAACGAAGTCGCAGAATCCTGGAAATCAGTATTGAAGCGAAATAAGCCAGCAGGCTTCTTACTGTCGCGCCAGAATCTTCGCACCGTTGATCGCACAACACATGGCGCAGTCTCAGGCGTTGATAAGGGTGCCTACGTTCTAAAAGAAGCATCATCAGCTCCGAAGGTTGTCATCATCGCAACTGGTTCTGAAGTTGGAATCGCACTCGATGCACAAATTGCACTTGAAACAACGGGTGTTTCAACTCGAGTAGTCAGCGCACCATGCCTGGAATGGTTCAATGAGCAATCGGCTTCGTATCGTGAAACCGTTCTACCCAAGAACTCACTTCGAGTCAGTATCGAAGCTGGAATTGCACTGGGGTGGCGTGAGTATGTGGGAGATTCAGGTTTGATCATCTCACTTGATCATTGGGGTGCATCAGCATCTGCTGCAAAGCTCTTCACCGAATTTGGGCTTACTTCAGAGCGCGTCGTTGCAGATGTGAAGCAGGCTCTGGCGTAATGAAAATTTCTGGGCCATCACTAACCTCGATTGATCGCGAGAGTGATCTTTATCGAAAGATGAGAGATACCCATCTGCGAATTGCCAAGAAGGATGCCACAACATGGGGATCAAAGGCTGCGGCTGAGGCTTCAGTCCGACTTAATTGGGTCGATCTCCCCGAAGTATCTGCGGCCCTTCTCCCCCAGATCGCTCAACTCGTTGAGAAATTTTCGACCCATTCGAGGATAGTCCTATGCGGCATGGGCGGATCATCTCTTGGTCCTGAGGTTATCGCTCTTACCTACAAGAAAGATATCTTCATCTTCGACTCCACCGATCCGAATTATGCCAAGCATGCAATCGGCGACAATCTGTCACAGACCGTAGTTGTTGTCAGTTCAAAATCAGGTTCAACAATTGAAACTTCT
>Ga0136642_1001031_pt1 | contig 12603 bp, 14 predicted proteins | sample LowCatLa1302831Y_FD_115313 | JGI IMG/M metagenome (GOLD analysis project Ga0136642, IMG submission 115313) | Freshwater microbial communities from Lower Cathedral Lake, Yosemite National Park, California, USA - 13028-31Y | ecosystem: Environmental > Aquatic > Freshwater > Lake ... | reverse complement strand
TGCTTTTGTTTTACAATTACCTGAATAATACTATCCTGGGTTTTGCGGTCAGCAATAAGATCGCTAATACCAACACTAAATGAGCTAGACTTCATATATTCCGTAACGACGTTTTGTAGGTCATCGATAAAATTTGCTGCTTGCATGTTTCCGAAATCGTTGAAAATACGATGAATAATGCCCTTAGAGGTGGAGGCAAGTACGGACTTTTCCATTTGGCCGCGAATATATTTTCCGTTTCGGATTTCGAGCACATTGTTGGAGTCCTTCATTTGATCCTTGTCATCATCGAATAAGCTTGTCTTATATTTGAGAGTAATGGGTGATAATATTTGAGAAAGGATATCGAAATTAGATACGGACTTACCTGCTTCTTTGAGTGCATTTACGTCTACTTTTGGGAACATCATAAGTAGATTCATTGCCTCTTTTTGTGTAAAATTAATATTAGGTCTGGTGAATCGGTAAGAACCAAGAAGTGAATCCTGATAAATACCGATAATTGGCACGTTAGCTGTGGGCGTAATCATTTGGTATGGAACCGCCGCCAAGTGTTTTAATTCTGTTTCTGCCAGGATGTTCTGTGGCATGTGCATATTCATCTCGTCTCCATCAAACGTTTTTGCTGCATGTATGCAGTGGGAAATATCATAAACGAATAATAATATTTTCCCAGGCTAAATGTAGCACCCCCAAGGTTTCCCAAGGGGACGGACTGTATCTTAAGCAAACTCAGGATGGCTAATCCTTCATTGTTCACCAACACCCGTTCAGTCTCTGAGTGCCTGCCGTATCCTACCATAACGGACTTAGACAGTAACACTGCGGATTGCCCATTTCATCTACTGGAAAAGACCATAGGCAGGCTTTTGTAGATTCATCAATCACTTTATTACCATTGGGTACGGCTATTAACCGTGTTCCTCCAAAACGTTTCCAAATTGGAGTGGTAGTGATTGCTTTAGGGGATTCCCGTCAACAAGGTGTTTCGCAAATAAATCAATAAACTCTTTAGGCATGTTTATATTTTTGCTGGCATGATACTTTGATAAATACGTCATATGTTCTTTGATTTGCTGAGGAATTATTTTGTTATTCTTCGATAAGTTTTCTTTGCAAGACAATGGCATAGTGTTTCTCCAATTAAACGCAATTAACTGCTGAGCTTCATCTTCTAAATCAAATCTTGACAAAGGAATCACGTGGTCAATGTGCCATTCTGTTCCACGATTTTCAAGATTATAATTTTCGTTATAGGTTAAAATCCATTCCAAATAGTCCGTTGAATTAATTCCGAGGTATTCAATGGTATGCATTGTTTTACTTGTCAATGCATACCAAATTCTACATCTTACGGCTCGTTTGAATTTTGTAATTGGTTCGTCTCTCTCACAAACCTTACATTTTAACCGATTATGACGAAAGTTACTGTCAGATTTAATAGTTGAACAATTGCTGCACTTTTTGTTTCCTTTACCAATCTCTTCTAGCTTCTTTTGTTTACGCTCAACTGCTTTTTCATGCTTAAAGTCCGTCGCTTGTTTAATAGTCCTCAAACGATGTTCTTCGTTTGTTTCGTATTTATTTCGACGTGCTTTATTGTTACATTCTTTGCAAATTGTGCGTTTTATTATAAAAGAAGTAGAAGATTTGGTTTCATCACATTCAGTGCATGTTTGGTCAATTGGTTCCATCGCTTTAAGCTCATTGTACTTTGCGTTTTTTCGGGCATTGTCACATTGCTTGCAAATATTTCTGTTTTTTATAAACTTATCGAATTCTTTTGTTTCCTCGCATCTTGAACAGGTTTTTGACGCGTTTATTGGGTTAGTATCGCCTACCATTATAATTTATAGAGAGAAATTCTTTTAAATAATTTTACTCTAAATGTTTATTTGTTTTGCCTAAATGTTTTGATTTACTCACTAGGGGGTTGCACACTTTTAACGCCCCCTGTTGCCGACTTTGATGTTTTAATAAAACCCCGCTGCATAAATGCAGCCAAAAAGTCCATCGGCATTGTAAGGTTTGGTACATCCAACATTCATTCGAAATGTATCACCTCGCTGCATAACCTTTACTATGTGACATAACATACTCATCCTGTGCAAACTTGGCTGTCTATTGAACAAAACCGCATCACCATCCATCATGTGTCGATGAACAATATCGCCGTTTTCTAATCGAATAGATGCTCGGTCTACATATCGCAAGGAAATATTCTCTCCATTGCTCCTTTCTAAAATCTTAGCTCCGGGATAGGTCTCAGGACCGTTCTGAATAAGCTTTAAAAGGAAATCGCGGTTTCGATCATTCACTGTAACAGGTTTCGTAATATTCATCGCAATCTTCATTGGAACGCCGAGTTGCTTGATCGAAAGATTGGGATCGCCAGTAATAACGGAACGTGCACTAAAATCCACACGTTTGCCCATGAGATTACCTCGGATACGACCATTCTTCGAATTCAATCGGCCCATAATACATTGTAGTGGCCGGCCCGAACGCTGAGCCATTGGTACTGCACCTTTTACCTTATTATTTACTATCATAGCTACAAAGTATTGTAATACTGTAGTCAATCCTTCAATCACGTTAGGTGAGGCGTTATTTGCAATCTTATCACAAAGGTCGCGGTTCGTCTTGATAATATTGCTATAAATATGCGTCAAGTCATCCTCACTACGCTGTTGAGCATCATGTTTTACTGATGGACGCATAGCGGGAGGAGGTACAGGCAAAACTTGGCAAACCATCCAATCAGGGCGAGACCAGATAGGACTGAATCCCATGAAAGAAATGTCTTCATCCGAAATCCGCTTGAATATCTTCAAGATAACCTCAGGCGTTAATCGCATGTTGATTTTCTTACTTTCATCATCACCCTCGGTCTCCATATTTTCCCAGATTGCATAAATAGTTGCCATGCCTTCGAGCTTGATTTTGTCTGGCTGTTTGCAACCACATCCGTCTTCAATTGACTCACCACAACGCTTTACCTTGGAAGAGGCAGTCGTGATATAATGCCAACGGTCCTCCGCATTCATCTTCAAAATATGCTTATGCTGGTTCTTATTTACGAGTAGCTTGCTACACTTGAAACAAACGCACTTACATATTTTCATGATTTCCTTGATATGCTGAATGAAGAAGACAGGGCGAGCTAACTCAATATGACCAAAATAACCGGGCGTATCAATATACGTGAACCCATCGGTAGGACAGATGATTCCTGGCTCCAAAACGCCCATTCTTGGGTCAAATAACCCACCGATTACTGGCTTATTATTTATGTATGTATCACGTGACGTGACTTCTACAACGGAATTCTTTCGAATCTCTTCGGGTGATAACATACTAAATTGTACGCCAATAATTCTAGAGGGAGACTTAAACTCATTGAGTTTCATCTTTTGAGACGCCATTTCGATTGTACCTATATTATAACGTTTATATTTTTTATATCGGTTTTTCAATTTTTTGAATTTTTTGTTTTCATACATCAAATGTTCTTTGTTCATTCTTTGTTCATTCTTTGTTCATTCTTTGTAAACCCATATAATAACAAGTATAATAGTGTTATTATATGTTTTATTATGAATTTTGAAAAATGTACTACTATCCAGGACGATACAATTGTTTTAACATTTACAGACCGCAATTTCCTTCCTATTTTTAATATATTTTATCATCATTTTGAAAAACACGCATTAGATAATCTTCTCGTTATCACATTAGACGAACAAAGTTACGAAGCAGTTAATTTACTAGGAATTCGTACTATTTTAGTAGAGTATGATTTGTCTGATAAATATTTATTTTGGAAATTCCGACTCAATATCATAAATCAGATTTTTCAATATTCTAAAAAAAATATTCTTCATACAGATGCAGATTGTTTTTGGTTTAAAAATATTCTTACCGAATTCGAAAAAAAAAACAATTGTGGAAATGATTCTGTAGCAAGTTATGATTTAATAGGTCACGTGGCGTTTGGTCATCCAATTCAGATAGTAGAAAAAATCGGTTTTGTTATGTGCTGTGGTTTATATTATTTGAAATATAATGATAAAAACCGAACTTTTATTGATAGAATCATGTCACAAGATATATCTTACATAGACGATCAGGTCTATTTTAATGCTTATATCTATTATAACCATTTATCTATTTCAGATGAAGTCGATTCACCAATCATGATGAAAGATATTATTTTGAAAGATGGCACCAAGGTCGGAATCATAAAAGATACGCTGGTATCGCGAACATTTCATCCAAATTTATATTGTTTTCATCCAAATTTAGAAGATAAAATTATTACGAATAAATTGACAGAATTGAAAAAATATATAGATAACTTTGTTGATTATTTTGGACCATTTTATTAAAAATTTCTAAAAAATTGAATTTCCATTTTTGTTTTAAAATCATCATAAATACCACCCTTTTCAACAATGCCATCCAAAATGCAGGTTCTCCCCGATAAGAAGAAGTCTCTCAGACAGCAGCAGAAAGAGCAAAAAATTGCAAAGCTGAAGAAGAATAAGCCCGACCCTGAAAGTGATAGTGATGAGGATGAGGACGATGAGTCTGATTACGAAACTGTCACTAGCGACGATTCTTCTTACAAGCCGCCCGCAAAGCCCGCGAAAGAGTCAAGAGATAAGGCTAAGTCAAAGAAATCTTCCAAGAAGGTTGAATCCGAGGACGAGCAAGATTCAGAGGTAGATGAGGACGAGGATGCTGACGAAGAGGAAACGAACGCGGATAAGATTGTCAATCGTAATGCTCTTCAAAAGTTCCTTTCCAAGATGTTTCCATCAAAGTATATGCAGTCCAAGGTCGAAAGCCAAATCATGGATGGTATCGAAGATGGCATCAAAGAGTCCAAGTCTAAGAAATCCAAGAAGTCTAAGAAGTCCAGCAAATCCGATAAACCTCAAAAAAAGACCTCTAATAAGAAGCAACGCCGCGTTGTTGAAGTTGATGAGGATGATGAGGACTTGGAGTCAGAGTCAGATGATGATGATGATGAGGATGAGGAGGATTATGACGATGAGGATGAGGATGAGGATGAGGATTATGAGATGACTCAGGATGAATTGGATGAAGAGCAAAAGGGATTTTATAGTATCGTATTTGCTATGGATGAGGAGGAAGCCGAAGAAGACGATTATCTCGACGAGGATGAAGAGGAGGAGTGTGACAGTGAGGATGAAGAGGCATTTATGAAGGAAACCTATGTAAAACCTCTTGAAAACGAATTTGTCACAGCCAATTCTAAGTCCAAAGATAAGAAGAAGAACAGCAAACGCGATTCGAAAGCTAAGTCTGAGGCCGAAGCTGATATCACAGATGTTGAGCAAGAGTACTTAGACCTTGTCGAGACTAAGAAGACGCTTGCGAATCAACTCAAGAAGAAGCCTACTAGTAAAATCCTGAAGAATGCGGTCAAGGAATGCTCTGATTCAATCAAGAACCTTATCAAAGAGGCTCGTGCGAAGAACGCCAAGACCTATCATTCTCTTATTCATGGTGACAGGAAGCGTACTAATGAGATTGACTACTTCAAGAAGAAGCTTTCGAATAAGGAGCAACTCCGTGTTATGAAGGACTTGAAGGAAATCAACAGTTTCATCAATATTGAGAAGCCCTACCGCTTGGCCCTTCTGGATTCTCATATGCCCGCCAAATTCAAGGCAGTGGCTCTTCAAAGGCTCAATGTTCTTCGTTCCATGGACCCTGGTGATAATGAATACTACAAAATCAAGAACTGGGTCGATACTTTCATGAAAATTCCCTTTGGTAAGTATCAGGAACTCACCGTAAACATGGGCGATGGAATTGACCTTTGCCAAGAATTTATGGAGCATGCGAAGGCTAAACTAGATAGCTGCGTTTATGGCCTTGAAGATGCTAAAATGCAGATTATGCAGATGATTGGCCAGTGGATATCGAACCCTGCAGCCATGGGTTCGGCAATCGCTATTAAAGGTCCCATGGGTTCGGGAAAAACTACGCTAGTGAAAGAAGGAATTAGTAAAATTATGGGCAGGGAATTTACCTTCATTGCCCTCGGCGGTACTGGAGATGCTAGTTTCTTGGAGGGACATTCGTATACGTATGAGGGTAGTACGTGGGGTAAAATCGTACAGATTTTGATTGACAGTAAGTGTATGAATCCTGTGATTTACTTTGATGAGTTGGATAAGATTAGTGACACGCCTCGCGGCGAGGAGATTGTCGGCATTCTTACACATTTGACCGATACGTCTCAGAATAGCCAGTTTCACGATAAGTACTTTTCGGAGGTCAATTTTGATTTGAGCAAGTGTCTCTTCATTTTCAGTTATAATGACGAGTCTAAGGTCAATCCTATCCTCAGAGACAGAATGTATCGTATCCAGACCAATGGTTATGACGCAAAGGAGAAGACCGTGATTGCACGCGATTATCTCCTGCCTAAGATTCGCGAACAAGTTAACTTTTTGGATGGAGATATTATTATTCCTGACGAGACGATTCAATATATTGTTTCGAATCCGGCACTGACTAGTGAAGAGTCTGGTGTTCGTAATTTAAAGCGTTGTTTGGAGATCATTTATACAAAGCTGAATCTGTTCCGCTTGTTGAAACCTGACGCAAAGTTGTTAGGAAAGGATGTTGAGATGAAGGTAAGCTTTCCATTTACGGTTACTAAGAGGGAAGTAGATATTCTGATCAAGAATGAGGAGAAACAGAATCAGAGCATGTTGGCAATGTATGTATAATAAGATAATAAAAAACGGTTTAAATAAAAAAAATAATAATATGTATAATACTATTTTTTTATGGGCCCAGTAAATAGTTGCCATAACAATAGTACACGTGAAACAGTTAATGAAACTGGAATTTCTGGTGCAGATGTGATTGCTGATGTAATTCCTGATGTGATTGCTGATGAAATTCCTGATAAAGTTGCCGATGAGATTAAAAATGAAAAAGCACTTCAAATGGACATTGAAATGTTATGTCGGGCAAAAACATATTTAGATTCACTGCCTTTAGTGTCACAATCACCTGATTATAAGAAAATAGTTGATCTGGTGAATTCGTATATTGAAAAAAACTGTAAACATCATATTGTTGACGATAATATTGACGTTGGATATGAGGAATCTCGGACAATCCGTTATTGCGAACTATGTTTAAAAACAATAAACTAATTGACTTCCGATTTTACACCTTTTAACATTTCAAACGCTGATTATTCATAGTTTTTCTATCATATTTACAATGTTGCTTTTGAGAAAACCCCTTTGGATTTGTACAATCAATGCTGCGTTTGTATTTGAGAGACCATCTTCGTCTACTCAGTTTAGCCGTTTTTCTATTTGCATTTTTCAAGGTTTTTGCTGTTTTCATTTATGTAAAATTCGATTTTATATAAATTTATGTAGAAATTATTTACTGCCAACTTGGTATTCCATTCCGCTCTGATTTCCACCACGGGTTCTCAATAATTGTATATGGGCATCATCTAAGCATAATGGTCCCTTTGAATTCGATAATCCAGAACTTTTGTAGTTGCAGTTTAATCCACCTGGAACATCAGCAAATTGATCTAACTTGGCATCAATAGAGGAGGGTGTGCAGAATAATCCGTCAAACCCATATACTTTTCTGCATTCGCCTGCACCAGCATCACTATTAATTAAAAAAGGTGTCATGTCGTCAATTGATTTACCCTCGGACTTAGTTACGTAGTGTAAACGGTGGTGCATTTGTTCGAATCCTTCATAAGGAAAATTATGCGTAAATATCGTGTCCTCATAATAGGGCACAAACGTTTTGGTCGCACTGACTGTTGTAAACAAAATGACTAAAAATATTACACTTGCAATAATAACATTTTGAGGATTCATATTCATAAACATATATACATATTTATAAGATAAAAATGCTGGTCTGATTTTTACTAAACTATATATTTGTGGCCAATACTCATTTAAAAGCATTCGTTGAATAATAATATAATGTCCTCACTAAATAGTAAAGAACGCCTAGATTTGAAAAAATTAATTAGTGAAAGCGGCGATTGTACAGATAATACGCAACATATTCGAAATGTAAAACATAGTGTTTTAATTCGAAATGATATCCGAACTGTTGAAAATCTCAAGATGAAAGAACGCCAGTTGTTCGAAAATAATAAGGATGCGTTCCGAACTTTATGTGAAAATAATGCGTCGTTTTTGAGCACCATGTATTTAGATATTTTTAATCGGCTTTTAAAAAATGAACTTGATTTGACTATTATGACTAAATTATTGACTGTTTTGAAATTAATAGAAGATGGAAAAGTTGACCAGCATGAAGGTTCAGTAATGGTAGGGAAAATATTAAAAGAACTTTATATTGATAGTGCAATTAAACATGGGGATAATTTAGATAAACAGCGTGAAAGCGAAGTAGATGGGCAGGAAAAAGTAGAACCGGTAGAAGGTAAGAAAATTTCATGGAAGGAATTTAAACACTTGAATAATTAAAATGGGGGCACAATATATAAAATAATAAAAATGAATACAAATGATTATTTATTATTATTTTCGCCTATTGTTCTTGGATTGGGTTCAGCTGCTTTCATAGATAAGAAGAAAATCCCTAAAGTGAATTCCGCGTATGACCCTCCAGCATGGGTTTTTGGACTAGTTTGGCCAATTCTTTATTTGCTTTTGGGTTATTCGGCATATTTAATAGGACAAGGACAGAATACGCTGGGCCAAGGACAATCCAGAAACGCGTTGACATTCTTTTTTGTCCATTTATTTTTTCTTCTTATTTGGTGGCCAATTTTTGTTTATTATCCAAACCCATTTTATTCTTCTATTACTCTTTTTATATTAGCTTGCTCAGCGGTATTTTTATGTTATTTATACTCTAAAATAAATATGGTTGCAGCATATTGCTTAGCACCCTATGTTTTGTGGTTATTTTTCGCTACATTCTTGTCGAGTCAAACGAAATTAAAAAATTGAAATCCTTTTTCAAGATTTCATTTCAGCAAATCATCCTAAAACTGCCTCAATAAACTCTGCCATGGCACCCACACGGCACGAAGGATTTGTCCGTGCTTTTGAAAAATTTATCGAGTACGTCAGCGTCTTCTGTCAAGACGAAAACTTGACTGATTATACTCTTACCTCATATACCGTTAACCATAGATGTTGTGATCATGAATATATGTTGAGAATTCCGAGAGAGGTAGTAGTCTATGATATAATATCCAACGATCCTAATATTGAAAACGCTAGATTTATGCGAAGACAGGACATTCCAACGATTGAAGACATGCGAGAACACGTCCACGATTATTTTGCTCACCACAGCCTGACAAAAAATGGCATAATAATGTCTTTTGTAGATATGGTAGATATGGGATTCACAGATAATGATGAAATCAATGGGGATTTCTACGCAAAAGTAGAAGTTTGTTATCATAAGTCACATATTCCTTTTGAAATGCCACTTTCCCAATTAGAAGAGAGTAGAAAAAAAAACGCAGTATTGGAAACTCGCATTAACATATTGAAAACTGAACTAGAAGAAAAACAGTTAGAATCTGACAACAACAGACGTCTTGTTAAACGTGAGCGTAGACTTGCAAAGGAAAAGTATTCTAAGCTAGTTGAGAAAATGCAAATCAAAATGCGAGGATTTTACAAGGATTCTGAAAAGCCGGAAGATTGTCCGGTTTGCTACGAAGTTATTGATTCTGCTAAGCTGAAGGTTCCTTGCTGTTGGCATTTTATTTGCACAGATTGTTCGGGCAAATGTACTGTGTGTCCTATTTGCCGTGAGCAATATGTATGATTCATTATTATATTTATTAAAATATATAAATACATTTTTTCATAAATACTATAGATGCATCCGCTAAGAACTATTTCCGAAATTTATAACAATATCAAAAATGCGAACTCTCCTTGTCCATCAAGTTTGTCAAATTTTGCTATTTTAAAGCTTGCGATCGAAGACCCCACATTGAAGAGTCAATATGAGAATCGAATTGAAGAACATAACGAAAAGTTTGTAAAGAATAAGTTTATGGATTCGGGATTTGATCTCGTTGTCCCTGGACAAGTAATATTTGAAAATCCATCCACGAGTAAATTTATTGACATGAAGGTAAAGGCAGAAATGTGTTATTGTGACGTTACTATAAATAAAATTTCTACGTGTGCATTTGCAATTTATCCTCGGTCAAGTATTTCCAAAATGCCCCTTTTGTTAGCAAATCATACCGGGATTATTGATTCTGGCTATCGAGGTTCTCTCATTGCGGCAATTCGCTCATTGCAGTTTAATACTTATACTGTTGACCCCGGGACACGATTAGTTCAAATATGTCACCCGACTTTATGTCCAATTTATGTTGTTGCTGTTAATGAAGATGAGTTAAGCACGAGTGAACGCGGCGATGGCGGCTTTGGCTCGACAAATTAATAATCTCTGTAATATATAAAGTGACCTCATTTTATATATTGGTGATTACAAATGTACAAAAACCACGTACAAGTGTATAAAGGAAAATATTACTCAAGGCCTAAATTTAAAACAGTATCAAAGGTTATAGCATTCGACCTAGATGAAACACTGGGTGCGTTTTCTGATTTAGATATATTATGGAATATAATTAAAAAACTAGAAATAGATGTGAATTTTAACGACTTATTGGATTTATATCCCGAATTTTTACGATATGGTATCTTACCAATTATGGAGTATTTGTATCAAAAAAAACAAACTGGTTGCTGCAATAAAATATATATTTATACTAATAATCAGTGTGATAAAAGTTGGTCACAATTGATTGCAAGTTATTTTGATTATAAACTAAAAACACAAGAACCATTATTTGATAAAATAATCCATGCTTTCCGAGTAAATAATAAACATGTGGAGCTGTCAAGAACTACTCATGAAAAAACTCATATTGATTTTATAAAATGTACACTTTTGCCAAAAACAACCGAGATTTGCTTCATTGACAATAGCGAATTCGATATGATGAAAACCGACCGTATTTATTATATTCAACCCATCTCTTATTATCATAATTTAAAAACATCGGATATCGTAGAACGATTTTTTTGTTCTCCAATTGGTCACTCTTTTTATAAATTTAAAGACGAAATGTTTAAACAAGTTGACCAATTCAGATTAGAGAGGCGTGCGAATATTAAAATAGACGTTTTTGTAGCACACAAGATAATGTATCATATTAAAGAATTTTTTTATTTGACTAATCGAAGGAATCGTACGAAAAAAATAAGGATTTCGTTTGGGCGAAGGACTAGAAAGCGGCATAGTTAACTGATAATTCTACGGTTTTTTTGTAGAAATATGTTCATAGGCCATCAAAATCAACTGTTCATCGACTGATAATTTTTGAAAGGTATAACAATCGTCGAATTTGTATTGAATAAATCTGCCTATCAAATTTTTACATAAAATATGTGTCCCATTATCTAAAAACTTTATATCGGTAACAATTCCACCATTTGTTAACTTTGGACCAATCACGTTTTTTTGATTATTATCATTTTTATTATTTTTATTATGTCTAATCCATCTTATGTGTTTGCCCTTATGTAATTCATGTAACAAATCTACATATCGATAGCCAACTAATTTATTACAAATTTCTTCTTTTTCGTCTTCGTAAAAAACCTCATTTATTATTTCGTAGATATCTTTTGTGATGTCCTCCATAGTTTTTTCATCTAAATATTCATTCTTTTCGTTTTCTATAGAATCTAATAACCTTTCAATATCAATAGTTGAGAACAATTCTGGGTCTTTCAATGCGTTCTCAAAAATTTGGTGTATTGTTTCATCCTTCATCTGTTATAATAATATTGCGTGAATGTCTATATTATTATATTATTATAGATTTACTATTTTTTCTAGTTTGGTTGGCAAAAACCGTTTCACTATCTCTACAAATCCTAAATTCAATAATAAAAAGGTGGCACTTCCAAATATAAACTGTGCATCAGTCTCTTTAAAATTATGATGCCGAAAAGGATGAAATCGTAATATCAAAAAAATACAAACAAAAAGCTGGATACATATATTCAATATTGGTAAATAATCTTTAGCAAACCGCAGAATCCCTATAAATAAAAAGACATACAAAACATGGAATAGGACAATCGAATAAATATAATAGGGAACTAATATATCTAGAAATTTGTCTATGCTATACATTACCCCTTCTATACTTTAGAAATATATAAAAATGGAAAAATATGAAATTTTGGGAAAATTGGGAAACGGTAAATTTGGCACAGTTTTTTCAGGTGTTTACAAAAAATCTAGGATGAAATCAAATGAAAAAGTGGCTATAAAAATGGAAGAATTGAGAACCCCGCAAAAATTATTAAAACACGAAACCACTATTTTAAAATATCTGTATGATCATGGTTGCAGAACCATACCTACGGTTTATTGGTTTGGTATACATGAACAATCGACCTGTTTGGTTATGTCTTTTTATGAAATAAGTTTATTTGATTTTCTAAAAAAGGGAGAACTAACCATTGAACAAATTAATAAAAT
>Ga0136642_1001030_pt1 | contig 12633 bp, 12 predicted proteins | sample LowCatLa1302831Y_FD_115313 | JGI IMG/M metagenome (GOLD analysis project Ga0136642, IMG submission 115313) | Freshwater microbial communities from Lower Cathedral Lake, Yosemite National Park, California, USA - 13028-31Y | ecosystem: Environmental > Aquatic > Freshwater > Lake ... | reverse complement strand
TTATTCCGTGGATGTCTTACACGATGAATCATTTGACAGAATTCTTGAGCTCCTAATGACTCTTCACACCCATATGCATAAATTGAATCAAAGTAATCTTTCTTATCAAATGATACACCCATGCAAACAGATGGAGTGTAGATAACAATATCATATCTTGACCAAGTTTCATCAACATTCATTACAATATTAATTTTTTCTACATCATTTACATCCCTATTTAAGAATAAAATTTTCTTATTTGGATATCTTTCTTCGAGAATACATTTTAAATCTTTTGCCTTATTATTTGATGCCATCGGAATGACAATCTTTTTATTAAGATCAATATCATTTATTATTTGATTTAACCAATCATTAAACTTCATATACTTTACATCATATTCAGTATATAATTGAAAGTTATTTACAACCATTGATACTTCTTCATCACCTAGATTCATTACTTTTTGATAATAATTTACACAACGATCACTCAAATCTGCATCTAAAATGTAAACATTATCTGCAGAACTTAGATATGATTCAAACATATTAATTACCATACTAGCTTTATTATTTTTAGTAAAATGTTGAGAAGTCATATATCTTGCTAAAGATTCACATTCATCTATTATGATAGTATGATATTTAGTTCTATCTAATCTCAATAGCGAATCAAATTGACAAATGATACGATTGTGATTAATATACTGATCATCAAAGTCAGAATATAATTTAAAACCATACTTATTTAAATCACCCAATAATTTTGCACCAAATGTTCTTCTACTCGAAATTAACAAAATATTCATATCATCAACAATTGATCCATTTTTAAAATATGACTCAATCAAATTAGATGTTTTACCAGTTCCTTTTTCACTTTGAACTGCTAGTAATTTTGTTGAACCACTATCGTAAAACTTCTTATATAATTCAGGTGTTAAATATCTTTGATTCAAAACGATAGTATTCTTCTTATGAGTTAATTGAATTTCTTTCTTAGGATACTCACCAACGATTACATCTACAAACTTTTTATCATTTTTAAAAAATCCATCAATTCCATATCTTTTAGCATCATGAATTAATGATCCAATACTTAGTTTTTGATTTTTTTTACTACTTTCTAATGTCTTCCAATGTTTGTGAATATCATCAATACCCTTATATTTTTTAGACTTTGAACTCCATTTGTTAAACAGATCAAGTAAATTAATTCCAGATTTTTTACTAGTATTACATAATATCATACCTACACGAATCCATGGATGATATTGATCACATACGTCCATAGGTAATCCATTTAATATTTTTTCAATATCGATGTTGTTGATATCAGAAAGAATTTCTTTATCATCATCTATTAGTTCTTCATATTTTGTTTCCATAAAAGATTCATCTACAAAGTTATTTCCATTAATATCATCAGTATATGTTATAAGAGTTTTCTTGAAAAATTCTAAATCTTTACCAATTGATGTCGTATTTCCATCAATTCTATATTCCATTGGAACAAGAACTCTGTTTTCACCAATCTTAGATGAACCCATAATTCTTAAACATGTTAAATTATAAATACTCTCATCACATCCCTCTAGAGAAACTTCTTTTTTCATTCTTCTGAAAAAATCCTTGCAAACTAAATGAGAAGCAAACATAAGATTATTAAATATTACATGATACGAATATTTCTTTTGACTTGTTTCTTGAGGAATTGTTTCTAAAATAATCACATCAGATATATTATAGATATGTTCATAGAATTGTTCCGCAAAATATAAAACATCTGTGATTGCCTTCTTGAGCAATTCCTGACTTTTCTCATATGTTAAATTTTCTTTAGGCAAGTCAATGTCCAAAGCAAATTTTAAAGGGGTATCTTTTTGCCAAAACTCATAATAATAACTATCTTTATTCTCACATGTTTTAATATATATATCTTTTATTGATTTAACCAAAAACTGTTTCCTACCAGTTTTTGCACTTGGTTTAGATTTTATATCTTCTTGAAATAAATATAACTTAATATTTTTTTTCAAGTTCTTATCGTACTCCTTCAGAGCATCAATTTTTGTAACTAGACTCATTATGTTTTTTATATAACTATTTCTTTATACTATTAATATTTTTCTTTATCAATTTTTTATACGATATCATATATGGTATAAAAATTAGAAATTTCTCATGAAAACATCTCCATCAGAATCATAGAAATATATGGTTTCTCCACCATCTAAATTAGTGTGTATAATCATCTTCTTTGAATAAAAAACTTCTCTTGGAATATTATCAATTTTCAAAGTACAATTTTTAGCAATTGTGTTACCATATAAGTTAAAATAATCTATAACTATTTTATTATATCTTATTTCTATTGGATTTATATATGGTAAATAATTTGTGTTTATTTCAAATTTACCGGATGTTGATAATAAAATTGGAATTGTATTGTTCATATAATATATATTTATAATTTTTCTTTTATCCATACATTTTGATGACCATCTAATAAATTAATAAAATTTTTTATTATTAATATATTTTTTATTTTTACATAATCACATCTTTCAGCCGAATCTGCTTCAAAAATTATTAATCTAATTTCATTATATATATTTGGATTTTCTTCAAGAAATGTTTCTAAAAATCCTTCACAATCAGTAACTAAAACATTAAAATTTAAATTATATATTTCTTTAATTTCATTTAATGAATAATTTTTTATTTGAGATTCTATATCTAATGTACTCGATGTTCCATAACCATTAAACGAATTTTTATTAATTAAAATTAATTTGTTATCTGATATAAATCCTTTAATAATATTAAAATTACAATTATTTATTTTTTTATTATTTTCTAATGCATTCCAAACTCTTTCATCGGGTTCAACTGAAACTTGATTATGTTGATTATTTAATATTTTATTAATTGCACATGATACGGTTCCATATCTTGCTCCTAATTCTAAAACAACATCATTTGGTTTAATATATTGTTTAACTAAATCTTGTTCATTTTTTTCCCAATATTCATTATCTATTTTATTATTATTTTCATCATAAAAGTTCATATTAAAATTGAAATATAAATATATTTAAACAAATAAACATATTTTATACTAAATGGATAATATCCCATGGATTGAAAAATACAGACCCTCGCAGATAGAAGATATTGTTGGCAATACTCAAGTAATTTCTATTTTGGATAATATGATAGCAAAGAAATCGTTACCTCATATTATTCTATTTGGATCTTCGGGAACTGGAAAAACATCAACAATACTTGCATTTGCGAAAAAAATATATGGTAAACATTATAGACATATGATATTAGAATTAAATGGTAGTGATGATAGAGGTATAAATGTGGTTAGAGAACAAATAAAAGAATTTTGTTCAACTAATAATAATTTATATAAGATGTTTAACAAAGAGAATATATATAAACTTGTTATTTTAGATGAAGTTGATTCAATGACATTAGATGGTCAATTTGCGTTGAGAAGAATAATCGAAAACTATACAGAAAATACACGTTTCTGTTTGATTTGTAACTACATTACAAAAATTACACCTGCATTAAGAAGTAGATGTTTATCATTTCGTTTTGAACCATTACATAATGATTTTATAATGGATAAAATATATGATATAATGGATGCAGAGAAAGTGGATTTATCGGATGAAATAGTTGATAAAATTATTGTTAAAGCAAGTGGTGATTTACGTAAGGGTATAAATATGTTACAATGTTTAGCGACATTTGTAAAAATCTCAAAAGATAACAATATAAATTTATTATTTAATATGATTGATGATACAGATATTAAAATAATAATGGATGAATTATATGGGAAGGCGAGTTTTGTTAAAAAATATGAAAAGATAAAGAAAATAATAGATGAGAAAGAATATAATTTAACTGAAATTATATCTTATATTATTCAATATATTATTAATAATAAGTTAGTAAATAAGGCAATAATAAAAGAGCTTAGTAAATTAGAGCTAAAAACATATAATAATTTAGAAAATGATCTAATTATATGTTCTTTAATTGGAACTTTTGTAATCTTAGAAAAAAAAATATAATATAATGTATGGACAAACTTATAATTGTTGTTATTGTTTATTTATTAATAATGTATGGAAATTACAAAAAAATTAGAAATGATAAATTAGAATGGGAAAGATATAAGGATGCAATGGGACGTTTTACATTTTTACAATTCTCTTTTGGAATTTATGATGCCATCCAAGGTAAATTTACTATAATATCATTCTTGTATAGAATTATCTTCTCTCACATTGGTATTACATCATATTCATTACTTAAAGATTATATAAATTAATTATAATATATTATGTATATTATATTAAGTATAGTATAGGGAGCTTAATGAAACCATTTAATATAATTAAGGGTGATATGTTTAATATAAAAATAGATCATGAATATAAAATTTATGTTATAAATAGCACAGACAAACTAGTAAAAGAAAAATTCTTTAAAGAATTTATGATCCAATTCAACAAGAAGACATTAGATGCTACAAAGAAATTATATATTTGTATAGATTGTGAGTTTAATACTAAAAAGATTGCATTGTTACAAATAAACTTTGAAGCAGATGATGGAGGTAATATATTTATTATTGATCCAAGAATAGTTGCGAATGATGTAATTGAAGTATTAACAAATGATATCTTATGCAATACTCGTATTGGTAAGATATTTCATGGCGCAGACAGTTTAGATATACCATATTTCTTCTATGATTATTTCAAATCTGATGCTAAAAAGATTACAAAATTTATGGAAACATTTGTTGATACTCGTTTTTTATGTGAATATAATAATGCATATAATAAGGTGTATAAAAATATAGAAGACAATCAATGTAATATTTATTATTTATTAGAAAAGTATCAAGTTATTAATAAAGATCATCGTAAGTTTTTAGATGAAAATGAAGAAAAGATGGGAAAACTATATGATATCATTATTGATATAGATGAACTAAGTGATGAGTTAATATTGTATTCATTATATGATGTTGTTTATTTAAAGTATTTATATAAAAGAATGATTGGAACTATTAAAGAATATCAGTATGTTAATGAGATGGTTAGAATTGTTTATTTAGATAAACGTGATATAGTTAAATTTGTTCCCAAGGAGGAGGTTGAAAAGTTTAATACAAATTATTATTTTAAGGATGGGAAAATGGTTCGTTTAAATGATGCAATTGAAGGTAATATGATATTTAAGAACCAAATATTTAATACATTATATCATGTAAATTACTTTAAGAAAAATCTAATATTGATGATAAAGAATATCATATATAGTAAAATATTAAGAAGGGAACGAGTATTCTTACATAAGAATGAATTACAGAAAAAACAATTATTGTATTCTACAATGTTGGATAAATTAAAATTGTATAAGATGGTTAATATAGTGGGTTTAATAGAAAATATTTTTTAAATCAAAAGAATTAATAAATTAATTTTTTTGTTGTTCCTCGTCTTGAGTGTACGTCCTCAGACCGCGCCCGCTGCACGAAGCACCTCGGCGCACGCATCACGATTAGCGCCGCCCCAGAGCTGTGCGAAGCCGAGAGGCGTGAGCTTCACGGCGTATCCGTCGTGTATGCGGCCCGCAAGCAGCGTCATGGCATTTGCGGCGCTAGGAGCTGCGCACAGCAACTTGAGGATGGAGGCCTCACCGCGCAGCACGGCTGTGTGCAGAGCGCAGAAGCCCGTTGTATCCTGTGTGGAGACGGATGCGCCGTGAGCGAGTAGTTCGCGCACGACACTCTCGCGTCCTTGATCGCATGCGGTGATGAGAGCCGTGCGCTTCATATGGTTAGCCTCGCGCCGATCCACATCGGCGCCAAGGCCAGAACCGAGTCCATCGAGCAGAATCTTCACGACGCCGGCATGACCCGAGAAGGCTGCGCGGTGTAGTGCCGACCAGCCTCCCTCACACGGAATGCCGTTCAGTGGAATGCCAACAGCCACGAGCTTGCGTACCGTCTGCTCGTCACCGGCAGCCGAGGCGCGGTAGAGCTGTGTAGAGTGCCGCTCTTCACCGCCGTATTCGCGCTTGTGCGTGTGAGCCTCGCTGAGCCAAGGTACCTGAAGGCGCGTGGAGCACTTGATCAGGTCGGCCGTGGCGCCGAGGAAGCCCGTGCGGTCGAGCGAGCCATCCGGATTACGAATGCCCTCGCGGAAGGTCTCGCCACAGATGTGGCGAGCGTGGTAGACGTTGACAGCGTATCCGTTTGCGGCCACGAGTCCGATGATGTCGATGAACTTCTCCCCGAGCGGCGAGTCAGCCACGGAGCCGCGGAAGGGCGGGGGCGCTCCGACGGCAACGGCCGCAAGGGTCGCTGCGAAGAATAACGCCTCGAGTGCGGCGCGCTCTGCGTCCGCCATCTTGATTGTGTTGAAAACACACGAAGGTTACGCGAGATTTGACGAGTTGGCGGAGGCGATGGTTGTAAAAGACTTAATGGAATATATATATAAATTAAATTTCAATTTTTTTATATCTAAAATATAAAAAAATTAGGATGAAGACTCAATTTCTTATCCTAAACTAACAAGTTTCATTATCAATTCATTCTTGCAAATTCTTGAAATATGTTCACCAAGAAGATCATTTATAACAATACTAACTGCTTCTTCACTTTCTTCATATTTTTTTATACATTCAATATTATAGCAAACATTAACTCCAATATTTAATGAATTATAAGGATATTCTAATATGTAACTATCCACAGTTGTTACTGTATGACAAAAAGTACATGTATTTGGAGCTTGAGTATTCAATAGCTTTGGAAATTTTTTCAATAGGTCACTTTGAGGATTGTTAAAACTCTTGCGTTTAGAAGACGCCATTGTATTCAATTTATCATACTAAGATACTACTTAGATATAAATTAAAATTCAATTTTTATATTCTATTTTTATAATAATCTGCAAACTCTCTCCTATACAGATAGTCATCTTATCATTACAAATAACCTTTATCTTTTTATTACTAATAACACTATTATATATTGTCTCTAAAGTCCGACCACTCACAATTGATATGTTATGTTCTACACAAAAGTATAACAAAACATATTTCCAAAAGGATAATGGCTTATCCCTACAAATAGGATATTCATATATATTCCCATTTATCTTTACCAATTTCATATATGGCTTAACAATATCATTTATTACTAATTCTTTCAAATCATCTGACTCATGTGATACTTTCGTCAGATTCTTTAATATACCAATTCCAAATGTATCAATTAATGATGGCAATAACTTTTCACGCCACTTCCCCCGATTTGACCACGATGGTGTTGTATTTTTAAAATATGGAATATTCGAATTATGTGCATAATCAAAAATGAGATCCTTTGGATGTCCAACAAGTGGTCTCAAAATAGTTACACCATCAATTACACTACTCTCTTTCATAACAGTCAAATCAATTAGTGATCTCCCGCGAACCAAATTAAAAAAGACATTCTCCTGAATATCTCCAAGATGATGTCCGAGAACAACGCCAATATGATTTTTTGTAATAACTTTCTTATACAAATTAAAACGAATTTCAGTTGTTAAAGCTTCATATTTCTCACGTTCATTTCCACGAATACGATGTGCTTCATAAATATACTTATAATATAATTCAACATTCATAAATCGACACCATTTCATTAAAAATTCTGCTTCAAATGATGACTCATCACGATTCCCATAATCAAGATGAACCGCATTAATAATTAGATTCGGAATCGCAAATGATTTCAAAATATATAATATTACCATCGAATCAACACCACCAGACAAAGAGACTGTTATAGTATGTGGTTCATCAGACTTAATATTCTTTTTGATAAACTTTTGGAGAACATAACATATTTCATTTACATATACAAAATATGGACGAATAGTTACTTCCCATTCCTTCTCAAGAATGTTTGAATAATCTTGAGAAAAAATATTAATTATCGGACGGTTTGGTAGTTGACCAGTCTCTTTTAAAGTATTATATCTCCGAACAGTTTGCATTAAAAAATTATCTACTAAATACCCACTATAATCTTTCATGTAGTGGATGACAAACTCATAATCTTTCAAATTTGCCTGATGTCTGAATGGCATCAATAACATAATTCTTTGTAAAATTGTTAAATTCTTATCCTTCTTCTCCAAAATAAATTCCTTCGCATTATAATATGCTAGGATATCATTTTTAAATTGTTCTGGAGTTTCACGATAGATATGCCTAGAAAATTGATCTAATATAATAATCAATGCTAGATGACCTTCGGGAGTCGCCTTCCAATTATTCAATTTGTGATTTTCTGCAGCAATTAGAAGTTGATGATATTTTTCCTTAATTATGGCGTCAAATTCTGGAGTTTCATTAAACCAGAACTTTGGAACTTTGTCTTCATTTGGAAACCAAAAAGATAGAATCTCTTCCTCCATTTTGTATGAAATTATATGGTTAAAGATATAAATGTAAAAAATTCAATTTTTAATGGGGATTTCATTTATTATATCTCAATAACCGTATTAAAATCAAATATTTCTTGTAAATCAATTCCCTTATGATAATCAATATATGTGTCTAATGGCTTAAAAATAAAAAGAATAGTTTTTCTAAGTTTTTCGAATGTCTCTTGAGAACCTAGATTATTATGACGACGTAAACGTTCTTTATTCTTCATTTTTTGTATTTCTATCACGACATTATCATATAATTCTATGGTATAATTATTTGGAGAACGCGCCCAACACATATTATAAACGATCGAATATAATTTTATTTTTTCATTTGTATCTAATACAATATCCTCATCAAAAATATACTTCAAAAGATTCCATTGTTCGTGAAATGATAAATGATTATGTGACATATTATATTAGTTGATATAGTTTTATATATAAAATAACTTATAATTTTGCAATCATACTTTTCAATAGATTGTATTGTAGTTCAAAATTTGCACTGTTAGTACTAATTTTTTTCCACTCATCTAACTTCTTAAAGATATCATTTTGTTTCAGTTTAAAATGACTCTTAATAATATCTTCAAATCCAAATGATGGATTCTTTAATTGGTCAACCATTCCTAATTTTAAGGTATTATATCTGATAGGTTCCATATAGGCATCATTTTTTACTTTTCCTTCTTTTGTTCCGCGATCTTTTTCATATCCAGGCTCATTAAAATACGGTTCCTCGCAGAAGATAAGCGATTGAATAGATAATAGAACTTGCAGGATAGTCGATTCAGTTGACCATGACTCGCCACCAGTTCCACTCCATGTTCCAAGTAATGATAGACATACTTTACCACTATCATACAAGTTCGGATTAAATCTAAACTTACCACCACCAGTCGTAATAATTTCAACATGTGGAGGAGTAGTCGGATAATCGGCATTTAAATACATATCAAATTCAAAACATCCATACGCATAAGGTGTATCAGGATGCGGGATAATTAGAAATTTCATAATTGACATATTTTCTTCATCCATTTTTAGGAAAATTGATGAAGTATCGGAAATTGGTAAATTTGATGATAAATTTTTCATTTCAGATTTAATTCTTCTTGAGAAATTTACACCTACCGTACTTACATTTTTTCTATCCATAAACTTAAAATGCTTAGATTCTAAAATTTTTGCAAAACCAAATGCTTTGTCTCTCATGATATCAACATAAGAAGTTTTTGTAATAATATCCTGCTTCTTTTCTAGGATAGGAATACTTTGATAAATTTCAGAATAATCAGAAAATGATTCTCTTTGAGAACAAATTTTTTCAAGGTTAAAGTGTTCATTATATTTTTCTAACTTGTAAATTTCATTAAATACCTTAAATAATACCGTATAATATTCCTTATTTTTCTCAATTTCAAACAAAGATACATCATAGATATATTGTTTGATATACGGAATTAAACATGTTTCACCAATATATTCTGAATTTTCTTTAATTAATGGGTTGATTGATTGCAAAACTGTTTTAATTACCTTATTCTTTGCTTCCTGAGTAGCAATATGAGATTTAATATCCCATGTAGAACCCTTAAAATCATAACCAATTCCCTTACTATTTTGTTTATCCTGAATTTTAAGAAAATCAAAATTTAGATTATATGATTGGACATTTAGTGGCGCAGTATTTGTCACCTCAATTAATTTAGTAGTATATGCTTGAAAATCTTTATTTTTAATTTGAGACTTAATTGTATCAAAATCAAGTTTGTCAATATTATTATAAATACCAATAATTATATCTTTTAGACTAATTAGTGGATTCCATTTATTTGCATTTAACATTTCGCAATTAGTTAGTGAATAAGTTAAACTTGCGGAACATGCTGTTCTTACATTTATCGATGGAGGTTCATACGGATATCTTTCACTGATAATTAATTCATACTCAAAATTATTAGATCCATGTTTATTTTCAACATAAACCTTAAAAACAGTATCAATTGGCTTAATAATAATATTCTTAGTATTTTTTATTGCATTATTAATTTCACTTATAATTTGATGGACAGTTGAATGTCTACCAATTTCTTTTGACTTTTTAATAATTTCAAATGGTACATAATTATCATTTTCATGATTGTTATCAATTATAATATCATCAGATAAATCAGGAAGTAATTTTTCAGGTTCAATGTCTATCTCAAATTTAACAGGTTTTGAATCCTTTAGTGGTTCATCTTCTACTAAAAAACCGTTATCAGAACTTACATCATCATCATCTAATCCCTCGAGTGATACAATTGATTCACTATCATCTTTTTTTCCATGAAAAATTTCTAACATATTAATCTTCTTTTCTTTTTGTTTTGGTTTTTCAGAACTTGCATCAGAATCTTCATCTGAATCTGATTCTTCCTTATTTGTTTCATCTTTCTCATAGAAATAATCATTAAACATAATCAAATTTTCTGATATAGTCTTTCTTTCATTAATCAGATTATACAGATCTGTAGTAATCTTTTGTTGATTATAACATTCTACATCAATAATTGTATTGCTATTATATGTTAATTCGATCTCATGCTCTTCAGTATAACACATAATACAGTTATCATCAGGATATATTTCAAAGTCAGAAATATATCTATAATCTTTTTCTACATGAAGTTTGAAGTAGTTAATTTCTTTCTTTATTACATCATCTATTTTGATAGGTAAATGAACGTTTTTGACATCAAAACTGATATTCATTTTGTCGATATACATATTGTATTATTTATATAATATGTAGATTTATCAATTTTTTTAGCGTGAGCAAGCGAGAGCAAGCGAGAGAACAATTTTTAGTGTTAAACTTTTATAGTATATTCCATACATAATATTCTTTCACTTTCAGTATTAAACCATTCATTCTTAATTATAACTTTACCTGATACACCAGTTGGAATTGTTCCCTTACTTTCAGAAGCGTAGTTTCCAACGTATAAAGGACATGTAGTATTACTCTTTGTAATTTCTTCGCATAAATCATTAGTTGTTGGAGAAAAAGGAATACCATTAAAGCTTATAGAGTATTTAGAAGTTCCACCAGTTACTTCTTTAGATAAATCTGTGTTTAAAAATAATGTGTAGTCTGTTTGGGGGAGAACTGGAGAAACATCTAACTTTAAGTTTTGAGCAATATCTGTTGATGTTCCACATGATCTATATGTAAATGATGATACTGTGTTATTATAAATAACTAATTCTTTACTCATGTTTTGTGTTAAATCATGTCTTGAATGATTATGTCTTAAATGGGGGTAACTTAATGCCGGAACTATCAATAATAGTAAAAGAGAAAACATTTTATATATATTATATTTATATTTTTTTATATATTAATATAAGAATGCAAGTAAATGAATGGGGTCCATCAGGCTGGAAATTTTTACACACTATAACTTTTAATTATACTCCTACCGATGATAATAAAAAAAAATATAAAGTTTTCTTTGATAGTATAGGATCTGTATTACCATGTCCTTATTGTTGTACATCTTTTTCAATTTATGCAAAACATATCCCAATTGATGAATATTTAGATTCTAGAGAAGGATTAACTTATTGGTTATATATTATTCATAATCTCGTCAATCAAAAAGTATGTAAACCAATGTCATCATTTGAGGAAGTTGTTATTGAGTTCGAGAAAATTAGAGCAAAATGTGGAAAGATAACCGGAGAAAATGATGTTGAAATCAAAACATGTCAGATTAAACAAAAAGAACATATTGATCATGAATTTATTACAAAATTTGTTAACACATCATTTGAAAAATATAGAGAAAGATCTAAAGAACATATTTTAAAATTATTTGACAAAAATGATAATCCCAATAAAGAATCATTAGATTCTTTTTTGAATTGTAAAAAATAAAACATTTTATATATAAATTATTTATACATTGTTTGATGTAGTTCCTGAACGAGGAGCACCACTTGTTCTTGGTCTACCACGCCCGCGAGTGGTAGATCTTGTTTGATTTCTAACAGTTTGAAATCCTTCAGTATCTACGGGACCAGATGAAGATCTTTGTGCAAGCATTGGTGCTGGCGAAGATGTTGATTG
>Ga0136642_1001028_pt1 | contig 12646 bp, 17 predicted proteins | sample LowCatLa1302831Y_FD_115313 | JGI IMG/M metagenome (GOLD analysis project Ga0136642, IMG submission 115313) | Freshwater microbial communities from Lower Cathedral Lake, Yosemite National Park, California, USA - 13028-31Y | ecosystem: Environmental > Aquatic > Freshwater > Lake ... | reverse complement strand
GCTTGGTGTCGGCGGCGGCGGCGAAGGTGGTGGCGGCTGCGTCGGGCTCGGGCTTGGTGACGGCGGCGGCGGCGAAGGCGGTGGCGGCTTTGTCGGGCTCGGGCTTGGTGACGGCGGCGGCGGCGAAGGCGGCGGCGGCTTCTTCGGGCTCGGTGGCGGCGGAGAAGGGGGCGGTGGCAGAGGCGGGAGACTCGGCGGTGGCGGAGCGTTGGAAATTGGAACGCAGTACTTTGATGAAAGATAGTTTGACACTTGCCACAGCTGGGATGCAGACAGGGAAACATTCCACGTGATGAGCTCGGCCGCTGCAAAGTCGCTCGCTTCGACTGGGCTATACTGGTTGATGCCGAGCGTCACGGGTGCGAGGTATCCGCCAGTATCGAGCGTCCGATCGACTCCGTTGTATAAGCTATTTGATGTAGTTGAAGATGATACACTGACGCATGTGATAAGCCAATCTGTGGTGTTGGCAATGGAGCCCGACGTGGCCCAGTGTGCGCCAATGTATGTGTTTCCGACTCCTCCAAAGTAATGCCCCAGCACGGTGTTTGTGCCGCCGGTGGCGCTGCTGAAGATTCGGCCGCTTGCGCCGCCGACGTACTTGCTGACGCCGCACGCGGAGTACGGCAACGACGGAATCGAGACACCAAAGATTACGGAGGACGTGCTCGAGCCATACACGTAGTTTGACGGACACGACGCGCCGCCCGTCTGCGACCTGGTTGACGATACTCCCGTTGTCGTCGCGTTCCTTCCATTACCGCTCTTATCTGCCCACGAGTTTGAGGAAACTCCCACGGACGCGTCGTACCACGCCGTGAGCCCCCCCGTCACGGGCATCACGATTGCTGGCGGCGACGGAGGCGTCGGAACGCATGCCCCTGATGTCACGAGCGTCGCGCTCACGTTTTGCACATTGTATCCTGATTGGGCCATTCGTGTTTTCGCAGACCATGCGGCGCTCACAGTGGCGCTGTCTATCGTCGCCAGTATTCCGACATAGCCCGCGTCGGACCAGCTGGCGACGGCGATGCCCGCGTTGACAGTCACCTGAACCAAGACCATCTTGAAGAAGCGATCGTTGTTCGCCCCTATGATCCAGTCAGACCCGTACGGAAACACACTGCCTGTAGCGTAATTTCCGGGACCAATAGCACCACCGTAGATGATTCCGGCGGTAATAGTTACGTTGATAGCAGGCCCCAGCGTCACGGTGGCTGGCGCGGTGGGGAAATTCCCCGTCGTCACGACTGTCGAGTTTGCGCAAGAAGGCGGCGGTGGCTTTGGCGGACTCGGCGGTGGTGGGCTTGGCGGCGGCGTTGGTAGCTGCAAAAGCGGTGGCGGTGGAGGTGGCGGCGTTGGTAGCTGCAAAAGCGGTGGCGGTGGAGGTGGCGGCGTGCATAGCACTTGAACGACAAAGTAGTTCGGAAACCCGGAGCATGGTATGCCCCATGCTGGATCCTGATACACTGTGCAGGTGCTCTGGTAGAGGCATGACGCGGATATGGTGGGCAAAATGCTAATAGGATTGCACACGGGTGTCCAGGTACCTCCGCATGAACCAGAAGCTTCGCCCCACAGTGCCGTCTGCACTGCGGTGACAATTCCGCCAGCGGGACACGTGAGCGATAACGAAATGTTGGCATTTGGGTTGTTGTTTGTGGATCCTCCCGATCGCGCGTCTCCGCATACAGACGTCGCCACCAGCGGCGAAGGACTCGGTGGAGGTGGGCGAGGCGGCGGCGGAAGCGGCGGTCCCGGCGGACTCGGTGGCGGAGGGCTTGGGAAAGCGGTGCAGCCGTATGTGAGGTTTCCGCCGATCTTCTGGTAAGAATTCGACCCTCCCGTGTTTGCACCGAAAGCAATGAAGAAGTTTGATGGTATGGCAGCCGCGCTCAGTCCACTGAACACAGGGCTTCCGCCGACGCTCCAGGTGACGAGGCCATTGTAAACGTCTATCGTATGAGTCGCGTACGCGTTCTTGACGGCTGCGCTCGTGAGGATGTTCACGCCCGACTGGCCAGTGTCGATGTTGCTGGTGATGAGAGTTGCGGTCGTTGGTGTTGTACTATATACTTTGTATCCCACCCCGTCTCCGTTGTTGTACAGGTCAATGACGAGGTGGAACCCGTTCGCTTTCGGTAGAGTCACACCGTAAACCCCCTGGTAGGTGGCGTTGCACGCGGACGGTGGCATGCTCGTCGGGTCTAAGAAGGACATGACATATGCGTCCGCGATGGATGTGTCCAGCGTGGGAACGCCCCCGATGGACACGGGCACGCTCACAGAGAACCCGTCAGACGTGCTGCACGTCGAAGTCTTGCCGAACGTCTGTTTGAAGCACAGCGTGCTCGTCACGAAATTCGTTCCGGAGACGAGCGTCCACGCATTGTTGTTCCACGTCGCGTACAGAGACGAAGCGGTGGATGCGTTTGACAAAGTATCTACATACGGATGGTACACTGGGGTAGCTGCCGTGTCTAACACGAAAAACAAGAACGACACTGCAAAATACAACCGCCTCATCTTCATAATTCGGGCCCTAATCTTGTTAAATACCGCGGCGTTCGACCTACAAGACACGCCCTATGGCCGCAAAGTTTGCGTTCGACGATTTGAATCCCTGAAGCAGCACGCAAGCAGAGTTATTTATAGAGTTTGTCACAGTGACGCGATAATCGTCATCGTTGCTAAATTTCACGCTAACACCACTTTTGTATGTTTCGAACATTTGCTGTTCCAGCATGTCGTCGTTTTTCACTTTTATAACGTGACTCATAAGCAGATTCTTAACATCATCTTTGGTGAGGTCTTTCTCTTCAATCTTAAAGTTCAATCCTTGTTCGTCGTGTTCGATTTTTGCACGCTTAAAAGCCATGTTCGTAGGGCACAGCACGGTGATTTCAGAATCGTTTGAGAGTTCCTCTACAAGGCCTGCAAATTTCACGGCAGTCACCAGCGTGCTGAACATCGGGAAGCGTCCGCCGGAGAGCTCGTCCACCAAATTACCAAGTTCAGTATTGTGGGCTCCGAACATTTTTGTGATCCCATCTGCCTCGAGGTTGTCGGTCTCATCTTCTTCGAAGTCGTCTTCTGGGTAATCATTTCCAAAAGCTACTGGCGCTGCATGAGACCCAAACTTGAGCATGCTCATTTTTCTTTTTTTTAACATGTCAATTATATACTTTTATACTTACAATGTCAAAGTGTCCATTTGCTTATATCTACCCCGCGCCACGTAGCCTTCAGCGCCATCACCCGCTGCAACTGGTGTGCCTCCAGTGGCAGCACCTGCTTTGCGTTTGACGTAGCAGTAGCACATAGAGGCCAGGGTAGCCGCAAATACAATCACAATGGCTGCAATCACACCAATGTACATTGGATTCTTGTACCATGGGGAATCTTTCGATGGCGCAGATGATTCCGGATAGCACTTTACAACATTTGTCCATCCGACGAGCGCGGGGGAGTTTGTTTCGTTTATGAGTTTATACTGCTGATCCGTCGAACACGTATCAACCGCTTTGTTGAGAATGTATCCGGTGGAGGAGTTGCCCACGACGCCACTGACCTTGTTGATGCCCAACATCCCGAGCGAGCTTGCGTACGGGTCGTTCATGGGGACTGCCACAAGATTACCACGCACAACGTGCGCGGCTTGGAACTTGGAAGGGTCGGTCGTGTTGAATATGAATGCGGGGATGATTGCCAACGACGTCTTGCTGCTCACCACATAGAGCTGCTCGAGCGAGACGGACATGAAGTACGTCTCGACATATTTCTGGACCGATGCTGACCGAGCCGTCGTATAGTTGTGTGCGACATCGGACGAATATGCGTAAGAGTTGTCCGTAAAGTTGATGCCTGGTAGTTTTTTCTGCAAATCCGCTTCGCTGAATATCAGTTCGTAAAAGGGGTTGAAATCACCGAATGGAACCGCGTTTGCTGTGCATGAGCCGCTTCTGAAACTGCTAAAAGGCACGCTCGATCTTACCATCTGGTTGGGTTGCGAAAGCGAGACTCCGAGCACGTCTTTGACGAAGGTCCCCAGTTTCGGAGACCCTCGTACGTCATAAAGAATGTGGCGGAACTGGTTCCGAAGAGTGTCCGCGTCCTTGTATGTCTGAGTATCAGAAATCACATTCTGGGTGTACATGAATTGGCCCAGGTGCACATCCACGTGGATGCTTCGGTTGAGCGATCCGTAAGTCGAGTTGAACGGAGACGCGTCTATGGATACCGAAGTGACATTCGAGAACGCTGAGTAGTCGTTCGTCATGCCCTTCGTCTTCCCTAAAAGCACTCTGGCCGTTCCTCTCCCGTTCGTCTCGTTGTACGGAATATCAATAATCACGCGGACTCCCGTTATTGAGAATCTGCGCATGAATGCGCTCTGAATAACATCCTGCAAAACAAGATAGCTGTTCCAATCGTTTGATATCGAAGTTAAGTTCGACGTGAACGAAATGTACACCCCGGACAGCACAAAATTGCCACAGCCCCCGGCTGCCTGGACGACGCTGTTCGAACTGTCACACACTGCCCGTATGCCCAGGGTGGAGAGGTACTCTTGTATGTTTATGTTGAGCAGCGACGGGCAATCATCCGCAATGCTCGATATGTTGAACGACTGTGTGGTCACAAAGAAGGTCTTCGTGTCGCTCGAGGTCAGATCTAGCGTCGCATGAACTTCGGTGCACGTGCAGAGCTGCGGAGCCGCGGACACTGGTCCGAACGCGTCGCAGCGAGACACTCCTCCGCCGCACACAAGCAGGCCCGTCGTCGAGTTGTGCACGATATAAGGGGGGGCCGGCGAGACGGACACACCCTCGATGCAGGATTGGCTGTCTGAGATGTTGCCGTATGAAACGTTTGCACCTGAGATGCACGTCCCATTCACACCCAGGCATGTTTCGCTGCAGCTAATCTCTCCTGGATTGGTTGCAAACTGACGATACGACTGAAATACCTCAGCATTCGCTACGAGAGCTACTGACAAAAATACGCAGAGTGGACGAAGCATGGTATGTCCATATGTGTGCTTGTCTTATATATTTGTGGCACATTTGTTTTTAAAACAATCTATATTTTCATGTTCGTTGGCTTTGCTTTTGCGAGCACGGTCCGCCTAAGCCATGGGTACGTGTCGCGACGCCTCACCCTCCACTGTTCTAGGCCCACGGCAACAGCTATCGCTACAGCTACTGCTACTGGTATCATCAGCGTGTTGTCTGTGGCCTTCTGGGCAGCCGCAGGCGCCACGCAGCTGGTGCACTCGCATTCGCCGGCACGCGCTTCGCATAGCGGTGCGCTGATGTAGGATTGTACGATACGAGCGTAGGTGAAGTTCATGAGAGAGGTTACGAACTGCACAAACCTCTGCTGGTTCTCGATCTGCGTCGCGTTGGAGGCTCCTGGCGCCAGCCATGCGACGTCCAGCGTGGCGACAGATCCCCCCGACATGAGAGATCTGCCTGCGACGACAATGCGAGGGGTCCAGGTGGAGCACCGTCGCGGCGTATGCGATGAAGTCCTCGGTGGCCGCAGTCCAGAACTGCTCGTCCGACACGACAACTTCGAAAGTAATCATCACCAGGTTCGTGAGGCTGCTCACCAACGGGCCCATCCCGGGTGCCACGGCAACGTAGACCGTTCTCGCGTTGCTGTCCCAGAACCAGTCTCCGTGAGTCGACGCGTTCGAAGGCATGCCTCGGACGGCAGTTGAAAAGCTCCCGTCCGGGTGGGACACTTGCGGAAACTCCACGCGCTGATAGTGTATGCCGACAATCACCGTGACAGGCCGGACGCGTAGAGCGCGGGTGTGGTGTCGGGGTCCAGCCCGTGACGATGCCAGCCCCGTGGAATGAGACGCCCGAGAGCGTCACGCTGCCCCCCCAGCCGGCATCGAACTGGGTGGCTGCGAACGAAATTGGCGTCGATCGAGGGAATATGTACTCAGTGGGCGAGAACTGGTTGAACCAATGTTTATGGACGCCATGCCGTTTCCGCCGCAGCTCGTCAGAAGCACGTCCGACATGTCAAGCTTGCCCCTATGCAATAATAGAGTATAGTCAGATATTAGATTTCATATAACATATTTCTTTTCAATCATCGTTTGATGTACCTGAAAACATTCTGGCCTATGGTGAGGTCCGTCACAAGCACCCTGCACATAGGGGACCCTGAAATGCGGACGGAACGGCTCACAAGGGCCACCTCTGCCCTCGTGTCCAGCGTCAGGTTGGCCGAAAATACCGTGACCGAGTTTGCCATGTCTTTTGGCAGTGGCGGATTTGTCGCAAAGGTCTTGCCCGCTCCAGACGTTATCGTGTGTGTGGTAAAGCTCGGTCCGGAACTGATGGCCACCATATCGCCAGCTGCCAGATCGCCCCCTGTAAGCTGCACTGTGGAGGCTCCGGCAGAGACCCGGGTCGCAACTTGCATCCATGGCACTCGCTGCCGCGGATGGTGCATGTCTCTAGGCACAGGAACGTTCCGCCCGACTCTCTGATGGTCTCGGAGATTCCCAGCGAGGCTGTGCCGGTGAGCACAATGCTGAGAGGCTGGCCCAGGCTTTCGAAGGTCCCATACACCACAATGTTCTGTGCGGTGATAGTAGATGGTCCAACGATAGAGAGAAGACCAAGGACGTAGAGCGTTCCCGTCACGGTGACGGTACCTGAGAGCTTGAAGGAGCTCGACGCGCCCACGTACATGTCGGTCCCGAGCGCCGTCAGCGGCCGCTCCGTCAGCGGGTATAGAGTGGGCTTTGCTGGAGGGCCAACGCATCCAGTCGGCGCACACGACGTTGGCACGACGCACGGTTCGTGATGGTCCTTCGCCCATGCCCGCAAAGATAACGTGCACCTGATACGAATAAGATAAAGTATCAAAATTTGATAGAATAAATGATAAAGGGAATTTCCATATCGTGAATATTGTATTTCTTATACAGCTGAGATGTGGGCTATGTTAGGCAGTATTGAGTTCTCAATTGGTATTATGTGGTATGAGAGAACCGTGAACGTGGCGCACCTCCCTGAGAAGTAGTAGGAACCGTGCGGGTCTCCCATCTGCGGAGGCCGTCCTAGCAGCAGGCCGGCCGCGGTGGTCCCGCAGAGCGTCTCTGACTGCCTGCCAAAGTTCTCCGAAGTTGGGAGGTGTACGTTCCATCCGGGGTAGACGTGCGTAGTGGAGAGGCGCACTATGACGTACGCGTCCGCGGCAAGACTGTCAATCTCCACGTACACGCCTCCCGACCCTTGGACCCCCGGCGTCCAGTCGTCTGCGGTGTCCACCTCGAATGCGTACTCGCTGCCAGCCTTGACGACGCTCGCCCATCCACCTTTGATAGTGATGGTCCGATAGACTCTTAAAAAAAAACCAAAAATGGTTCGAGGTCGGAGAAATTTTTGGAAGCCAAAAAAAAATCCAAAAATTCAGATTTTGCTTATCAACAGTATCAGAAAAGATGAACAAAGTTGCATCCTCTGTGAATCACAACGAACGGCTAGCGAAGATAGAGAGTAGCATGCTTTGGGTTTCGAGAAGCATACGCAGAATGCCGCATAGAGGGAAAATAAGACGAGGCTTGATATGATGACTGATAAGGATTCTTGATTTGTCTATCTTATAGTATCGCACCTCCGGGGTAGAAGACTGGTTTCCGCCGTATGCAATAAGCTGCTTCGCTTCCGGTGCGGTCGTCTCATACACGGTCGCGTTCGCTTCCTTAAATGCACATGTGGAGTACCCGTAGACCGACAGGCCGGCGAGGGAGCCATGAGTGCAGACAACTGATGTGTCTATCGGAGGGCAGTTGATGTGTGCGTTTCCGACGAGAGAGACTGCGTCGGAGGGCTTTCCAAAGAGGCTGCCGTCCGCGTCCCTCACAATAGTGTGGTAATCGGGCATCCACGCCATGGGCCTGAAAAATAGTTTCACGCTATCAATCATCATATCATATTTCTATGTTATCAATTTTCATATCATGTTTTACATCAAACATACCTTGAGCCCTCAGCGAGCGTCGTCCTGGAGGAGTGCGTCACAAAGACGCCCTGCGTTTCCTGGTAAGGGAATGTGCAGCGGTCGCAGACGCCGATAGAACCATTTACAAATCCATAAAATGATACGCCAGTGGTCGTCCAGGACTGACTGCCTGCCGCGCGCAGACCGACCCCATCGGACGAAGCGGGGGCGATAAAGCCGGTGGCGTCCGGGGAGTCGCCCACGACCAACGTCGAGTTGACCATGGAGCCGAAAGCCGAATTGTTTGCGTCGCGGGACTGCAGGGCCGCGCCAGGGGCGATCGATCCGACGGTGCCGTGCGTCACCACCTCGACAGCCGCGGTGTCGCCCGCGGCGATGGGTCCCGGCTCGTAGGAGAAGGGCGCGGTGCCGACGAGCCCCCGGTAGAGCACCGTCAGGTTGGTCGAGCCGGAGCCCTCTGGCACGGTGCACTGTATGGTCGCGCCGTACCCCATGCCGGCGCACATGGCCCCTCCCAAAGGGCGCACGCGCAGATCTCGAGCGCCATGTCCGGATCCTTCCCGGCGAGAGCGCACGCCCACTCAAGCTTCAGGAGCGTCACCCTCGGTGAGCGCGGGTCTATCACCTTCAGAACCCGCAGACTCGGCACTCGATGCCTCAATTTTGTTTTCCGCATACCCCTCCTCCCTGCCAAAGTCTCGCTCCTTCTTTGACAGAAAATCGCTCAGAAAAAGCTGCTTCACGACGTACACCTGTCCCTCGGGGCGAACCACGGTGGCAATCTCAGGCAGCCTGCGGATGGACACCTTCCTGATCACGCTCGGCTCATCGTCGTCGTACGCCCTACACACACCTTCTGACATGACTACTGGTCTGCGTGCGTCCTAAAGCCGAAAAATAATCCAACTGCAAGACTTACTTGCACTACTTGTTTCTTCACACACTTCATCCTATCAATCCCATCCATCATGAAAACAGGGCAGACAGAGGGCGGATGTGGTAAAGAGCGCGGTGCTCGGCTTGCCCAAAAAAAAGCAACTTCCGGCTCGCGGGTGGAATCGGGAATGAGTTTGGCTATGGCTACGCTCGGCTCTTGGCTTGGCTCTTGGCTTTGGCTCTTGGCTCGTTTCTTTGCTTGGCTCTTAGCTTGGCTCTTGGCGACAGGGTGCCTGCCATGGCCATCACTGCCCGAGCCGTCTAGCGGTGCTCCCCGGCTGCCAGCGCCTGTCACGCAAAACCTCACATGCCAAGCCAAGCCCATGCCAACTGCCAAGCCAAGCTCATAGCCGAGCCAAGCCAAGCTGGCCGGCTCGAGAGCGGTCCTAAGACGGGCTGGACAACGGCAGCGGCCGTCACCTCGGCAGCCATACTGCCGTTGACAAAAAAAGACAAATTTCACGTTGGTTACGGCTTGGCTTGACTTGGCTCTTGGCTTGGCTCTTGGCTCTTGGCTTGGCTTGGCTTGGCTCTTGGCTTGGCTTGGCTCTTGGCTTGGCTCTTGGCTTGGCTCATTATTGTGGCAACATAATATCACTTGGAAATTGTGCCTCGCTCGTCGCGCACTGCACAAGCGACCAAGTTGGAAGGTAATATTAATTTAGACTCACTCTCGCGCGCTGCTTGCGGCGGCGGTATAGACAGCAATGGAAGCTGTTGGCCTGAGAAAAGAGTTGGAAGAGTTTAAGGAAATGCTTGATGACGGGCTGTTAGACGTCGAGGAGTACAAGGACCTGAAAAGCGCGGCGATGAAGAGGTATAGCCGTGCGGGCGAGCCGCTGGGGCCGCCGCAACCGGCTTTTGCGGGTGCGCGATTCTGAGACAGCGGGAAAAAAGATGCACTGAGAGAAGTATATGCTTTTCCCTCCGTGTCGCTTTGACGAATAATGCTGCACCGACTCGGATATATGCAGGTAGGGCGGCTGGAGGTGCTGGTCCAGCTGTTCGGGTTCCCTCCCAACAGGCGCATCTTGCTGGTGGTGCTCATGCGGGTGAGGAGGCCCAGAGAATGTAATTTTCCCCTTCAATTCATGTATTTATTATTGTTATTTATTTATTACTAAAAGTCGCTTTGGGCGCTGCACTTTTTTCTCAATCAGGATTCCTCCCGGAAGAGCTCAAGGCGCGCCGCGAACGGTGCATCCAGCGGCTCTTCGTCGTTGCGTTCAAGGATGGCAGCGGAGAGGTGGACGACAGTCAGAGCATCACGTTCGATGAGATGAAAGGAGCTAGCGCCTTCTGCTTCCCAGCGGAGTTCGGCGGACACGGCCGTGATGCGGCTCAAGTTATCCACAATAATGTTTTCCACGATGCCATGCTAAAGATGGGGAGGATCCTCAGGTTCCCCAAGAAGGTGTACCAACAACAACTCAAGGCGGAGATGAGGGACGGCGTGCCGTGGTGGTCTCTGCAGCCATCGGGAGCTGCGTTTGCGGAGTCCTGGGGGCGCTGCCCGCAGAAGCGGGGTCTCTTGGGGGTGAAATTCGCCCCTGACGCGGAGACGTTGGCTCATCGCTGCATCCGACAGCACGGGGGATTCTTCAGACGAGTCTGAGGACTCGGAGGACGGGGAGTACGAGTCTGAAGGGATTGACGACACGCCACTCATTCCGGTGAAGCGGCGGCGATCCGAGTAGTGTAATATAAACGTTTTTGAAATGTAAAGCAATGTCTATACAGATACAGAGCGACGTGGTTTTGAGCAGCCCCGTCGCGACGGACGCGTATGAAGCGACGCTGCCATCGGGCTTCCTGTCGAGTCTCGTTGCCGAGAGATCTGCGCGCGAATTGATCATCAGGCTGGGAACGAGCGTCGTGTTTTATCCCGACTCGTACTTTCCAGCCGGAACCGGTGTCACCGCGCGAGTGTATCACGCCCCGCGATATCCGGAGGTGATGGTTGTCGAAATACATCCTCGCGATGCAGATCGCGTCCGGAAAATTCTGAATCGCATGCGGGATGTGCCGAGTGCACCAGAGGCTGTGGAGATTTTACCCGGCGTGCTGGCCATGCAGCATGCCACTGGTACGCTGGCAGACATCTCCGCCGCTTCAACTCGTGACCGTCTCCTCATGGTCCTCGCAGCCGCACGACTTTGTGCCGAGCTGGATGCCGCTGGTCTCGTGTATAAAGATGTCACGCCGGCGGGGTTTGTCACATCCGCTCACGGCGGGCAGTGGCAGACCCATTCATGGCCAACACACGTAGACTTTCGCAACGTTGCATCTGTATTTGAAGATGCGAGCGAAAATGCAAAGAAACACATGGCTCTTGACTTCCTTACACTATTTTTCAAGTTTGTGATGGAGAGTGACATCGACACCGCACCACTACATATGCACCACATCTGGAAACACGCCCCGCCGATTCGAGCGGAGGATTTTGACACGATTGCAAAGGTTGTCGACCTGCTACGGATTCTGGAAAGCGATCCCGACGCGCGGATCGAGACGCGGTCCGAAGAACCCCATACATTTCAGAGAAAACGCACATTGACAGATCGGGTGAATTCTGCGGTTGCATATCAAGGAAGGAAATTGCTGGATAAGTATGATATGTTCAAGACTGACCGTGAAGCGGCTCGTATGACCAGATCCGAACTTGCGGTGGACTCAGATCGCTCACCGTCGCCTCCTCCGCGGCTTCGGATGAATTTGTAGATTACGAATCTGATGGGATCGACGACAGATACTGTGAGTTCTTCTCGGCGAAAAGCAGCCGAGCAAAGTAGTATAAAAGTACTTTAGACACGTGATTGTAAACGATGTGAGCGTCGTGCGTTGGGGGCCTCCGAAGAAAAAGGCAAAGCCTGATGGTCGGAGAGTGTATGTGGTGAGTCTAAACATGAGATATCATTATTACAAGGATGGCGGTTCTGAAGAAGAATCTGATGAGTCTGTATCACAATCTGACGATTCCGCGGTTGTTTACGATGACATTCCCAAAGAAGATTTGGATATTCTGGGAAATCTGTTGAGAGAAGAGCATATTCTCAAATCATTCAAAGAGCAGGCACCGGATGCCGGGGGCACAATCACTGCGTGGTCTATGCAATTTGACGGGGACAACGTCAACCTCGAAATTCACACGACAGAGACGTGGAATAGGGAACGCAAGAATGAGGTGATGACGTTTTTTGAGAATCTCTTTGGAGAAGATAGTATTCTCGAATCCGTCGAGCCCAACCGTGGTCTGTTTTTAGTGCCCGATGCGAGTCAAGCGAGCATAGAGGAGTACACTCCCGAAGAGTTTGAAGCATTATAGTACAACTCACACTATATCAACGTGGAGAACCTCATGCACGGCCCGTCCGAGGTGAATTCGTGGTGCATGAAGCCGCTCCGAGGCGATTTCCAGTTGGACGGTTACCGGAAATCTTGTACGATCCGAGGCTGTACGATCCGGACGCGAGCCGTCGCAACGAAAGCCGAGGCTTACTTTGCATACGACTGCGCAAAGATGTATGCATGCCCGATCTCGGCGCGGGACATTGTCTACGCGCACGGCCTTATCCGCCCGCCAGAGTACGCGCGGTACTATACTGGTGCGGATGCACTCGCGGCGCGGTATGCGACGAAGTACAAGCCCAAATACATTGAGAGGCACGAGCGTCCATGCTGGTCAACGCTGAACATCATTCCGTGCAGACGATGGTGC
>Ga0136642_1001027_pt1 | contig 12650 bp, 18 predicted proteins | sample LowCatLa1302831Y_FD_115313 | JGI IMG/M metagenome (GOLD analysis project Ga0136642, IMG submission 115313) | Freshwater microbial communities from Lower Cathedral Lake, Yosemite National Park, California, USA - 13028-31Y | ecosystem: Environmental > Aquatic > Freshwater > Lake ... | reverse complement strand
CATCTGCATTACCATAAACAATAGTTGATACTCTGCACGATCGTGGTCATCCCATTGGTCAATTGCAGCCAGTACTTTTTCTATCTTCTCAGGATATGCGAAGCCTTCCCAAGTACGCTCATCGCTAATCATCGCGACTATTTGTTCCCACGGATTCTGCTGTTTAGCAAAGTCACTTAATATCCAAACCATTGCTTCTTCAAAGCTACCACTCGGAATAGGACTTAACCTCTCCATTGCAATTTGTGTGTAAGTACGGTCACCGATTGTAAAAGCAGAGTGGTGTGTACCACCAATTTCCTGAAACTTAGGCAAGCACGAAACATTTTGATGCTGCTGGCAGAAATCGTAAAATTTCATAAAGGTGCGAGTTGCACCAACTGTATCTGCTGCATCTGCAGGCATTAGAATCTTAATTACGTTAGCTTCGTCTTTAGCCCATACAGTAGCATCGGCGCCGCTGCCTAGTTTCTTATATCCTGCTGCGGCTAGCCTGGCTGTAATGGCTCGAGCATTAGCAGTACCAACTTCAGCTTCGGCAGTAAATTCTTGTGCTCTCATAGTATTGTATTTATTCAATTTCTTCTGAAGTTTAAATTCACAATGTCGGGATGACTAATAGCCATAATAATACCATCTGCTACATCACTATAGCTAGCAGTAATCATATCGACTCGCTCAAGTAATTCTCGAGATTCTCTTGTCTGCCCGGGCTTAATATCTACTAACCGGATTCCAGTCTTGCCCAATTCTTTAAGTTCAACTCTTAGATCTTCAATTGCGGCACCCACTGCATCTTTAGTCACCCTGTATGGAACCATATATGTATTTGGTATACGCCGAATACAAGCAGACGATGATACATAAACAATTATGCCATCTTCCCGATGCTGCAAATAACGTTGTATAAGATATAATTGACTAATTTAGATTTAAGTGCAGCACCAATCCCTTTGGTTGTGCCAGTAATTACAATTTCGTTTGAGTGCAGAGTCATATATGTATTATACAGTCAATCGAAACTCCGCTAGTACGGTAGATGCCTTACTGTATAATTATGGCTCAATCGGCGTCAACGGTTGCGCCGCATTTTTGGCGTTTAGCCTTAGTCAATGCACCAAAGTCAACTGGCCATTCTGCACCAGGCGCTAGTTCTTTAGCAGTTGGCGGAAACGCAAACTTGACACCACCAGCAGCTTCAATCTGTGCAATCGGAAGTCTAAACTTGGTTAAGTCATTGCCTAAGTTAGGATAAGGTGCAACGTGAGGGAATGCCCAACCAGCTACTTCGTTAGTTTGATTATTGATTACAATCTTGTAGAAGCCGTGTGGTACAACTACGCCCTTACCAATAACTTTGTCCTGTGCATTGTAAACTCCGCCTACATAAACTGTATAACTCTGGTTACGTTGTACTGCCCAACCACGCACTGAGGTTTCTAGTAATTTCCAGATGCCACGATTCAATGAGCCAGCTTGTGGACTCATGTTGGTCATTAGGAATGATTCAAACTCTACCTGTACATCCCAGCTTAAATCGCCATCTGGGCTCATGTGTCCTTTGTCGTAGTTTGTACCCACATAATCAGCTGGAGTTGCACCGTTGGGCACACTCTGGTCAGTGGCAAAGGCATTAGTGCGTGCCACGCATCCTAATGCATTCTGTGGCAACAATTCGTAGGTTACATATTTGGGTAATTTTGCAGCGGCGTCATATCCAACCAAGTAAGCCTGACGGCAAATTGGTGTTACTCCTGCAGTTTGTGGGAATCCGTACGGTGCATGGACTGCACAGGTTTGTGGTGCTTGCGGCGCACGTTGAGTCCATGCACTTGCAGTGAACGCTGTTGCCATTAATGCAAGGGTGATTAACAACTTTTTCATTTGAATATTTCCTTTATGTTAGTAATATACTATTATTATTTATGCTTGCGCTGGTATCACTTCAACTTCTTGCCCGGCATGGTATTGATTAAACTCCGGACTACGTTGCGACAACCAGTGACTTGCTGCTCTATTTGCTTCACCTTGGGTTGCAGCAGTTAAAGTAAACACTTGTTGATCTCCCATCATAATGTTCCATCGCTGGCCGCTTGAAGCCGCTTGATGTGCGGTATCTGCTGCTCTCGCTGCTGCGGCGCGTTGTTGCTGTAGATCTATCGTGCTACCCGGAACTGGTGTAGATGCTTGCCCACGTGGCTCATATAACACCACACTAACAACCTCCCGGAAGCGATCCGGGAACATTGATAATGCTTGCTGCTGTGCGGCATTCGGAGATGCCGCGGTGATCAACATAGAGTAACCACTACGATCTTGTACTGTGTATTGCTTGTATGCTGCTCCAGGATCTGCCGCCTGCGTAAACAATGGCACCGCTGCCCGAAGGCCTTGTACAGTCTGAAAGAATTTATACCGAGCAGAGTTGGTGTCGTCGCCAAATTGGTCTATAAAGTATTCACGTGCATCCTCTAGGTCACGGGCATCATACACAGATATTGTGGATCCGTTTTCATTTGCCAATGAATAACGTGTTCGAGCCGAGTTTGGTGCTCGCTGTTGTGCTTGTCCTAGTGGGGTATCTCGACTTGCTGCGGTTACCGCACGCTGGTCTTGTAACTTCGAAAGTGCCGCACGTCTAAAGCTCTTAACGACTTGCTCAGGTGCTCCGCCGACTCCAGCGACATAATCACTAAAATCTTTAATCATTATGCCGTACTCATCAGTAGATGGCGATAGTAGTTTATATAACTTCTTCTGATATTCTTGTCTGTACATTTCTGGCTTTACTGCGGCATCTAATGCAACAACACAGCGTAGCAACGTTGGCTCAATCAATTCAAACTTATCATTGAGCCAATCACCGCCTGGGCTACGAAATTCAATGTAACCAGACTTGGTGTTAATACTAGTAAACTTACTAGTTGTTCCCGAATGAATTAATTTACTTGCGCCTGCGTTCAAGTGTGATTTCATTTGCGTTAACAGTTTTGCTGTTGCGCTCGTATCAGCTTTAATTGCTTTCTGTACAAGACTAAATGCACTCTTGCAATAATGATTAGCTTGACGTTCAAACTGTTTTAATATATATTCGTCTCCTAGCAAAATAGCCAACTTAACAAAGTCAAGTTGCTCCATATTGCCTGCCCAATCTTCTACAGAAACATTAATATGCAGGCCCGTACCATTTTCTGCACCAGTATACGCACCACGTTTTGTCGCCCATTGCTTGACTTTTTGTAAGTCACTTAGTAGTTCAGCAACTGGTAACGGTGGACTAACAAATTCTAGGCCGCCATCACTGGGTTCATTACCCTCCAAGCTGCCATCTGGCTCGACTACATAACCATCTGCTGTACGTTCAGCACCGTGATACTGCGTACTGTGATTGACTGGACGACCAATTGCACCACTAAATTCATCTGCAATATCGTCAATACTTTGTGCATCGCCTGTGTCGCCACTTATTAAATATGGCCACGTAATTTCGTATCGGCGTTCAATGTCTGACATATAATCCTGACCAGTATCATCTAGCCAATCTGACTCATTATACTCATCACGCTTTTCTTCTTCAAATAGTTCGCGGGCATAGTCATAATTCCTATCCTGGTTATCCCACGATTCTTCGGCGACTTCAACTAGTTTTTCCCGTGTATGACGAGTGACCAGTTTGGCAAATTCTTCAGAATTCTCTGACAAGTCTGGGTTGGTTTCCCTAACATCGTCGGCTGCTGCTTCTCTAGCAGCATCCATATCAAAGTCATTTTCCTTAATATATTCTGCTAAGTACTCTTGTCCATCATCTTGCCAGGCGTCGTCCATCTTCTCGATCTGCCAATCCCCGAAGTCATCTTGCATACTAGCTTGCAACTGGCTGATTTCTCGGCGACTGCTAAATTCACTTTCAGAAAAGAATCTAGCTGCATCATCAATGCTAGTGCAACGTTCGTCTCGATCGTAATCTGGCTCCATCTCGTCATCGTTGCTGCGGCCAGCAACTACATTAGGAACAATCATCTCAAATTCCATACCCGCTTTGGCATTGATTTTCGATGCTAACTTACGTAGGCCACTGGGACTCATATTGATCTCGGTTAATGTTTGTTCTGATAGTGGTTTAATTTGATTATAGCGCATATAAGTTATTTATTGTTTGATGTGTAAGGTACTAATGCAGGGATCGTATACATACCGCGGGCTCTTGCCGCAGTAACTCTATGATTGCCATCGAGTAGCCAACCATCTTCGTCGGCTACCACTGGACGATCTAGAATATCCTGTAGGTCAATTTCTTTAACGTGATCCCAATTAATGTCAATTACTCTGCGGTAAGGATCATCTTGGTGTACGTGCTCAGGAGTCTTCAATGATGACAATGGTACATCTTTAAGTACCCAAGTTGTATGTGCCAGGATAGGCTTAGGCATATGGTATTCTTTGTGAATACCATTTACGTATTTAAGAACTTGGCGACTAGTGTATAGTTTGCTCTTATCTTTTGTGCTACCGGGATGATTGTCGTATGGCTCCATTGCTTCGGGTTCCAGCTCGCCGCGCAATGCTGCTGCTAATTGTTCTAATGCTTCAGTACATTTACTATCTTTGTACAGAATGCCGATTCCACCGTTGGCTTCCCATAAATGGATGTTTGTATCCCAATCATCAATTAGAATGTTGGGAGTTCCATTTGCTTGCTTTGCATATTTGTATTTCTCGTGATCAAATATAATTGCTTTAGGTGGATGCCCGGGTAAGTGCTCGTCTAGCCACTCAGCTTTTTCTTCACTACTGCGGTCAACTTCACTTAACAATGGGCTGCTCAGTATACTATACTCGCCTGCCTGTATAAGCACGCCTGCTAATAATTGAGCTGCATTAGGCAATGGTGGCAGATTTTTAAAGAAGCCTTTTTTCTGAGCAATTTGATCAACACCTAATTCTTGGCGATGTATTTCGCGCCAATAATCAACGCCGTGCTTCTTTGCAATTTCGCCAAACATATCAGCGAGGACACCATCCATATCTACATAGACTATGGGCTTGGATTTATTAGTTGTGTTGAGTTCAAATGATCGCATACACAGTATTTATTACTGTGCAACTTAACCGTAAACTTCCGATAAGAAGGGCATAGTGCTTTGTAGTAACATACAGCACACATTTTTGTTGCGATTAACCATCTCTTGGGTGATTGTACGTAAATCGGCCGGGAGTAACGGCATTTTAGTCTCAGTCTCGCCGTGATCGTTTTTCATTAACAATCCGTGCTTAGTACATAAATGCTTAATGGGCAGATTCCACGATAGACAGTGCATATACAAACTACGATAGCCACGATTGCGGCACCATATAATAGCTTCTGTCATTAATCGATCGGCAATGCCGTGGCCGCGATGTTCGACATCGACTATAACGCCAAACTCTACTTCATCTAAGGCACTTTCTGCCATATGGATACAACCGATCCATTGTCCCTTGTACTCAGCAACCAGAAAATGGTGATACGCTGAATTAGGAATGATACCTTTAACCAAGTGATCAATTTGATCATCTCCTTGTGGGATACCAAAATATGTGGCTCGAGATTCTGTGTCCAGCCTCTTTAGCCACCGTGCATACTGCGGATACTCTGATGAGTGCAGTATTCTAGTAGTTATCATCGTAGATGATACTGTACGTATAATTTAGCTTTAAGTGTTCTGCTTTCTGCAATTGCAGAGGCGACAAGTTTTAAGAATTTAAACATAATTTTGGTATAATCTTTCGTATTGTTTGATCCAGTGATCTACTTCCCCAACTGATGTTGGGCGTTTGCTGCTAACATACGAATCAATACCGACCTGGTAGGACGATTTTGTATTGAATAGACTTGTGATCCATTTTAGTAATTTCATTTTGTTTCCTTCACTAAGTAGAACTCTGTAATGGTTTCTACTTAGTAAAGTATTTATGCTGCAACCGCACAATTACTAAAATTACACCAAATATTATCGTTTAGTTACAACTTCGTCGGCAAGGCCAAAGTCAACTGCTTCTTGTGCAGACAAGAATGTATCAAACTTCATTGTAGCAAACAACTCATCATACTCTTTGCCCTTGCTACTATGCTTAACATACAGTTCAGTGAGACGTTTGTTCAGGCGCTGACTTTCATTGAAGCTACGTTTAGCATCTTCGAACTGCAAGTCTTGAACGTGTACGCTACCACTTGTACCTTTTGTACCTGAGCTAACACGATGGATCATAGTACGCGATTCTGGCAGAACAAGTCGTTTACCTGGGGCGCCTGCTTGTGCAAGCAATGAGCCCATTGAACAGGCTTGGCCCATTACAATAGTGGACACATCAGGTCGAATAAACTGCATAGTGTCATAGATAGCAAGTCCGGATGTTACTTCGCCGCCAGGGGAATTGATATACATCAGGATATCTGCATCTGGATTTTCGCTTTCCAAGAAAAGCATTTGGGCAATAACAAGGCTTGCACTATGTTCGCTCACATCAGTGTCTAGCATAACAATACGATCCCGCAGTAAGCGACTGTAAATGTCATAGGCGCGTTCGCCATTGGCTGTTTTCTCAAGTACGGTTGGGACGAAATTTGGCATTGTAATCTTCTAAATAGTTGAATAACTATTATAGCATAATTACATTAACATTTGTTAAAATTTTGGTGAGTAAACCACCGTTTTTGTCCAAAGTGTATTTTTAAATTTAGACCATAATATTCAAAGCGTTCACGGAATGCGTAGAAGCTCGGCCCGTGCGCTCCCGATCCTTCAAACATCGGTTTACCATACTGGTTGAGATGTTCCCACCGGTAAACGTCCCATTGGTGTTGGTGAACCATTTCGTGGGCAATGGTATTCATAAACCATTGCTGGCAGAACCATTTATCCATTAATCTGATAGTGCAGCTACTGCCATTGCCCTGTTCTTCTGGTTCCCAACTACAAACACCCCAGGCTTTCTGAATTATACCAAGTGTGATTTCGGGACGTTTTAAGGCATTGTCGAACACATATCTGTTGATGATGTTATATGCGTATGTGACATCTTCGTCCGTGGGTCTAAACAGTTTCTTACGTTGGTACGTTATGCTCGGCAACGGTACTAACATCATACTGCGGATCGGATTCGGTCTGGCCATAAAAAATCCCCTGTTACAGTATTTAATACCACAACAGGGGCCGTTTACTATAGCTTTATTGAGAGTTATCGAATGGTGTCGGACATAATAACAGCATTACCACGTTCAATTGCTGCTTCAACTTTAGACTTTACTGCGGGATCTGAGATCGTTTCGTGTGGTAGTTGAGTATTTGCTGACTTAACTTTCTTGCCACCGACTACTGTGTCGAGCTCATTGAATGCTGCTGTGCTGCGCTCAACCGCAGATGCTTTGTCTTTACGTGAGTCTGCTTCTTTACGCATAGTATTGGCTGCGCCAATTGGCAGCGCCACTAACACATAAGACCGAATGCGGCCTGCTTCTGCCACGTGTTTCATTTCCACTGTTTCTACACCGGTAATGTCAATGTCGGGGCAAATACTTCGGATGGCCAACTCGCTAGCTTCAGTTGAACTAGTGTCAGATTCACTCCGGAAAATCTTAGTTTGACTTCGAATCTTGCCGCCTGCTGCAATACAAATCTTAGCGTAAGCAATAGCCTTAGCTTTCATGTCTGCCATACCAAAGTCAGCGCTGGTTGCAGTACCATTTTCGTAGACTGCACTTTCGCTTTTGGGCAGCTTGCTCATCCACGATGGTGCTTTACTAACTGCATCTTCAGCAGCTTTGTCTACACGGATTTGATTATCAATTACCTTGGCTGTGTACGAATCGCGCTGTACAGTAGTGCCACAGGCTGTAAGCGACATAGCAACAATTGCCATTAGTGCGAGTTTTTTCATATATACCTAACTTGATTAATTAAAAATACAGTTTACATTAAAGATCAATACTTGTCAATTACTCGCCATTTAGAATCTGGCAGCGTATCCATCTTACAAATAATGCCTTGGTGCGTATATAAATTACGATCCCTAGCGCCGCGCTCCACAAACATCCTGCATTTAGTTCTCTTATAATTAAAATAAGAAGTTTCATCTGGATGAGCGTGAAAGTCTGTTTCGGATTCCCAAATGGTGTCTCCGATTCTAACAACCCGTACTCTAATATCGGGTTGGTCGCTGCACACCATCAGCGTTTCAGCACTTACTTTATTTGGCGTAACTTCTTCTAATAGCGAAGCTTTTTGAATATCTGCTGCTCTAATACACGCCTCGGCTGCTGTTTTAGCGGTAGCAATACCTTCTACCGTTTGCCAATCGTCTTTAATGTGAACACGATATCGTAATACACATTTAGATCCGTTCCTGTCAGGAACAACTATACGTTGATAGTCAGTTGGCTTAACGTTCAATTGAACTATAGTTAATTTAATGCTTGATCTAACAAAGCAGTCAGCTGATGCTACACTACCTACTAGACATAATGTAATTAGAAATATACGTTTCATTTTGTATACCGATTTGGATTACTGCATCCAATTCGTAAACTCCAAATTAGAATACGAGCAGTAGCGTTATACAATCTATCTTCTTCGTTAAGATCCTCGGGGTTTGCATTAGTTAATCCACGTAATCGTAACTGCTCTTCAGCAAAATTGGTGTGCCTATTAATCTGTGGGCAATCTTTGTCGGAGACTTTAATACTTGCGAGTTGGTCTTGACTCATTCCCGGTTTAGTTGATATCGGAGTAGTCGGTGTCCATACTCGTCGATTATCAGTGGTGTAAGAAGGGGTAGTAGAACACCCCGTTAACATCAAAGCTACTAAGCCAAGACCAACTAATCGCATTATGCAGGCTTATGGAATGTCGTTACTTCACGGACTGCTGCTGTTGCGGTCCTCTCATCAGTCTGTGCATTACGTTGCACATACCGAACTGCCTCACGGGTATTGAATTGCATTTGGAACACTGCCTCATTTGCCATTGCTTCGACTCGACTCATACTATCTCCTAGGGGGTTAAAAAACTAACAACTAACAAAAAACTTTATTTTACGAGAGCGTAGGCTGCATTCCATTGCCCAACGTTTACGTCAACGTACCAGCCCACATCAAAGTAGTCTGTCTGGATGTCGCTACGATCGTGATTACCGGTTTGCATTGCATCAAATACTTCATTCAAGAATGCTTTTGCTTTGCCAGTAAAGTGGTCATTGAAATGATAAGGATTGACTTGGAGATGTTTGATCTCACGGTCTGATGCACAGCCGCGATCGCTGCCAGCATCTTTGTAAGATTGCATAAAATCAATCTCACCTTGTTTAATATTCAGCACAAGAGTCATATGATTACGAACTGCCATTGAGGCTTTAACTTTGTACTTGTTGCAAATTGCTTTAACAACTGGTGCAATAGCTGCTTTGCGTTCTTGATTCATATATGCCATTTGTGTTCCTTTTTACTTACTATGCTACTATTATACAATTAAAGGCATTAATGGACAACCGAAATTAAGACAGTTGCATTAGCACAAAACTAGCATCGTGTTCATCTGTAAACGTTATCCAGAAGGGTTTTTGATCACACGAGCTACTTAGTTTGCCAAAGTGCGAATACCAAACCCCAGCAGCGTGGCCGCGGCCCCGCATCCAATTATATTTACTACCGTGCAGCGTAAAAAACAGATTTTCTACTTTTGCTGCCTTTTCGCTCCAGCCAGTGAATCTAAACGCCCATTGGTGGCCGTGGTTTTTATAGGCGTTATGCCTACGATTTAACTTTACTAATTTCATTACAAATCTTCCCTTCGTCTAGTGGGTGCATTGCACCAGCACTACGAGCAGTGTAAAATTTCTCGTCGGGAATTGCAATAACCATAATTTCGTCTGATGTATTGCAATATGGATCGAGTGGGTTTGCGTACTTGATTATAGCACACTTTGTTTCGTCCCCTTGCTCAAATCTTTCCAATTTAGAGAGCAAAGTAAGCAGGTTACGCTTAGATAGATAAATTCGTTCTTCGGTCATTCTGTTTCTTCGTTTGCTGTTTGGGTGTTAATTATAACACCAAAATCATTAATGGGCAACCATTTACTTTTTCAGTAGATACATTGTAAGATCGGGCCCGTCTACCTTGCATAGCTGAACCGGATCTTGTAGCAGTTGGGTCTTCATCCAATCAGATGGGTCACCATATTCAACTCTGACTTTTGTTGCAGTGAATCCAGTGACACGGGCTAATGTAAAACTACGGTAACTTGGGGTGACAATGATCACACTGTCACCTATTGCCAGATCACGCTTTAGAAAATCTTTCAAAACGCCACCGCCACAACACTGACACCATCGCCACTGTCATCACGGTACACTTCCCAGGACACACGCCTGTTGCCGCACTCGCAACGTCGGCTTTCGCCATCCCATCCCGGGCATTCAGCTTCACCTTCATCTAGGTAGTCGTTGCAGTTCTGACCTTCGAAAGACACTAGTCCACCACCTGTTTCCAGGCTTGGTCAATTGCTTCTGCGTCTGTCATCTTCTACTCCGTTTGCTGTTTATGTATTAATTATACATTTAAAGGCATTTCGGGTCAAGTGTTTTTGCCTGCTCATATAGGGCAAAACTAGCTAGATTCTTGCCTTTTGACTCACACATAATATCGTGTGTGTTTAAGAAACTTAATGCCCAAATATTAGTACTTTTATTCCAGTAAAAATCGCTGTGTGCGCGGAGTTTTTGCTTCTTGTAGCCTGTGGCTAATAGCTGTGCGTGATCTGGCATTATAGTGCTGCTATGATCTACTAGATAATCTTCGCGGCTAACACTGTAATGCATAGTGGGACGAACACCACGCCAAGACTCAATAACACGTAGTACACGCGAGTCCGTAGGGTCAATGTATTCTCCTTCGCGAATCCAGTGATGATGTATGTCCAGAACAATAGGTAAGATATCACCCAAATCCAAGCAGTCATTTAACCCCCAACTATTTTCTTCATTTTCGATTGTAATGCAATTACGGGCTTCAGAGCTAAGGCGTTTGTACGCCGATCGGATTCCGTCTGGACCCAACCTGCCTGAGATGTGTACATTGATTTTGAGATCTTGGAATTTTTTACCAAACCCCATCCAACGGGCCATTGCTGCATGATATTCAAACTCCTCTATACTACGTTCAACAATGCCGGGATTAACGCTAGCAAGAACTGTAAACTGCCCAGGATGGAAACTAAGGCGCACATTTTTACTGCGAGCAATGTCGCCGATGGCCATAAAATTCTGCTCAAGATAATTGACTACGTCGGGCTTGCGCCAAAAGTAACTCCATTCTTCGTGCGTAAATGCCGGCAGGAGATCACTACTAATACGCACCATACGAAGGCGCTCATCTAGTTCGCTAACCCGGGTAACAAGCCGTTGAGTAGCAGTAAGATTCTGAATCATCAGATCCCACAATTTTTGCTCTGCTACATCTTGTGTCTGCCTATTCAACCAGCTGATAGTGGTGGCGCCAGTGTTATACTGTTTACAGTCATCTGTGGCATTGATGCCAGTTGTCTGACTGGGGTGATCAATCCATTTACAAGCAAATCCAATTTTTTTCATATTTACATCGACCAATATGCTTCGGAGCTCGGATCGCAGAATCGAGGAGTATCAGTTGCGATCTGTACAGGCTTGTTGTTCATAATGCTGATAACTGTCTTCATAGCAGGATAATACTCAAAGCGATAGCCTTGCTTTGCTGGATACAGGTGAGCCAGCTCCACGCACTCGCGCACCATACCTTCTTCGGTCCGGTCAGTCCATATCGTACGTGACACTGGGCGCACGCCAGTCTTGCATCGCTTGTCTGCTTTGTAGATATGCATTGTGTAGTCTTGTTTCATTGTATGTCCTAATTACAGGCTAGCAGTATCAATTTCTACATCGGCCAACACTACTGTGACTTCGTAGCTTTTCTTTGCCTTGTAGAGTTGAGCTGCCAGCTGTTGTGCAGCATAGGAACTGTCAGCAACGATGGGTTTTTGCTGACCTTTATAGAACGCTATGTATGTACGCATTTCTGCTCCTTGGTGTGTTGCTGTTTATATATTAATTATACAATTAAACTCATTTCGGGTCAACCTAAATCAGTCACAATACTGCTTCCTTAGTCATTGCCTGGGCAAACACCTGATAAGAGCCACCGTGTGCATCGTGTGAAATGCTAGTGCTAACACCGCCCAACAGCCTAAACCCTTCGCGGATATATGTAGTAACTAATCCAACCAGTTTAACTGATGTTGCGGCTTCTACGATTATGTACTGCACGGTCTAACTCCTGTTTTGCTTTGCTATGTATGTATTATACATTTAATGGCATTTCGAGTCAAGAAAAAGCCCCACAAAATGCAGGGCTGTAAATGTAATATTAAGTATTACTTTGTAAAGGTAAAGCTCTTGCTGAATTTTTCAGCAGCTTTTGCGTAATCAAACTTTGCAGCTTCTTGGGTCATTTTAACAAACTCACCAGTGAGCTTGGTTGCAGAATCAGTACCTGCTTTGACTGCTTGTTTTGTGTATGCACTTTGTGAATCAACGTAACCAGTTAATGCTGTTGCAATGGTGGTGTTGTTTGCGAAAACGGTGT
>Ga0136642_1001026_pt1 | contig 12653 bp, 12 predicted proteins | sample LowCatLa1302831Y_FD_115313 | JGI IMG/M metagenome (GOLD analysis project Ga0136642, IMG submission 115313) | Freshwater microbial communities from Lower Cathedral Lake, Yosemite National Park, California, USA - 13028-31Y | ecosystem: Environmental > Aquatic > Freshwater > Lake ... | reverse complement strand
CATGTTTACACAATTACGCACTAGAGCTGTAAGTGCTTTAGGTTTACGACCCATATCGCCTTTAAGGTCTCCCGCTTCAAACTGGTTGATATCGGTAGGGGTAAGCAACATACCCAACGAGTCTATGACAAATAAGACCTTAGGACGTTCCGCCATTTCCTTATACTCTTTCATGAATTCATGAATAGTTTTAGCAACGTCATCGATCATTGCCATGTTGAGTTTAAGTAGTTTGTCTTCACTAGTATCTACATCAAGTGCGTGTAACCATGCTTCGTCAAGAGCATTTTCGCTATCAATTAAGATAACATAAATGCCCTGCTTTTGTGCGTTAGCAACCAAATTACCTGAACAAATAAATGATTTACCTGCGCCAGATTCTCCGGCAAACACAGTAACTTTGCCTAGCGGTACACCTTTGTTAAAGTCTCCACTAATTAGATAGTTCAAAGCATAATTGCCTGTACTGATCCAATCTGTTGGATCGTTAAATCCAACTCCGAGACCGTCAATACTTTTAGTTAGGGTCTTTCTAAATTTTGATAAATCAAACGCTTTATTTGCCATATTAAACGTCCCGATCCATTTCACATGCTTCACGTACCAAAGACAAAACTTCGTCTACAGTAGTACACATGATTTTGGCGTTTACATAATCGCCTTTTTTGTTACGTCCACCAGCTTCTACCATAAAGCCATTGTCGTACATATTAATTGTAAAGTTTTCGTTTACTTTTGTTAACTTGTCCCCAAGTTTATTCACTGTTTTAGCTGTTGCCATTATTGTTCTCCTAAAATAGATAACACGGGCGTACGACTAAGTCGCAGAGGCCCATGCCGTGTTTTTATTGCTTTTGACGATTTCGAATCATTGCCAAGATGTCTTGGGCACGTGAATCACCCCCTGCACTTGCTTCAGCTTTTGGTGCTGGAGTAGGAGCAGATTTTGCAACTGGTGCTGGTGTGTCATCTGGATCAATGTCATCTGCCGGGGCACTTGCTTTAGGAGTTGACTTGTTAGGATCGCCAGTATTTTGGCTCATTCCTGCTGGTTTGAAATATTGTCCCCAACGTTCCATGTCGTATGGTTCGCCGTCAACACTTGCTTCAAACATTTCTTTCATAACTTTCAATTCAACTTCGCCTGGTTTCTTAGGCAAAAAATCTGACAAGTTATACAAGCCATGCTGTTTGATAGCCGCTTGTTCTTCGTCGTTTAGTGGACGTTCACGACGACTCCAACTTGAAGTCGAGTAGTCAGCATAACCGCCTTTGCTACCTTTCTTCATACGGAAATCTAGTCCGTGTACAAAGTCTGTAGGCAAGTCTTCCAACTCTGGATCAACCAATGCGCCACGGATTAATTGAAAAATCTGTGGGCCAATAATAAATCGGCGAATTGGATTTTCTGCTTTTTCTTTTTCATCAAGACCGTCTTCTGCAACAAAGCCTTGGAAAATATAACTACGCTTTTTCCAGTATTTACGACCCATGTCTTCCAATGCTGGATCCTTAAACCAACCACGTACTTCTGCCAAAATTGGGCAAGAGTCGCCATACATTTCTACGCATGGTACTTGTACTGTGATGTTTTTGCTTTCGGATTCGCCTTTAATACCTGAAAAGGGAAGTTTGATCATTGCACGTTCAACCCAGAAAAAAGTGTTATCTGTGTTGCCGTCTGGTAAGAATCGCAGAACGGACTCGTTACCTTCTTTTAAGTTCCAAAACGGATAAATTGAATTATCTCCGCCTGTTCTTTCTCCTGAACCTTTTTGTTCAGATGCTTTTAGTTTTGCTCGGATTTCTGCCAAAGTTGCCATAATATATCTCCTATTGTTAGCCTTTGTTTACTTCTTTTTTGCCTGTATGTTTTATGATCTACATAAAACAAAAAGTGCATATATGTTATTATACGCACTTTTATTTAGTTCTGCAAGCGAAATATCGCTCTAAATGTGAAATTATGTTAGATATGTCGCCAAATGTAGTATTCGATCCAAACTTTCCTGCGGTTGATTTTGAGCAGCCGCGCCTTTTGGTGTGCGAACTCTGTATGCTGTACTAGCACCGCCAGCAGTTTGACCTTGAGGTGTCGCCGCAGGTGTTGCAGGTGCCGCCGCAGGTGCCGCCGCAGGTGTTGCAGGTGCCGCCGCAGGTGTTGCAGGTGCCGCCGCAGGTGCCGGAGCTCCTACATTTGGTTTAGCAGTTTGCGCTGGAACTGGCACTCCAAGTAATCCTGCATAGTAGGCTTTGTCTCGAGCTCCAACATTTGGATCTTTCAATGCTTCTTCCGCAGCCGCTTTCTCATCTGGTTTTAGTGTTTGATTTTTTCCTACACCTCCAGGATTGCCAGCAGGAACAGGTACTTCAGGTACTGCCATTGTTGCTTGTCCTTTGGCACTATCTTGATCAATTCTACCTGCTTGTATTCCTTGAAGAATTTGATTTGCTTGTGCAGTGTCAGTTGTTGCTTTAGGAGCAGTATCGTTTGCAACTGTGTGCCCTGGGCCGCCAGCATCTGCAACATTTGTATTAGTTGGCGGTGCTAGCGGTTTGGCAGCTTGTCCAGGAGCCATCTTATCATGGGCGGCTTTGGTTATTGGTCCGTATGCGCCGTCTGCGGTAACTCCTAATTTTTTTTGCAATGCCATGACCGCTTGTTGTGTCGCCGGACCGTATTTGCCATCTGCTGTAATACCTAATCGTTTCTGTAATGCCGATACTTCAGCACCTTGACTACCAACATTTAATACACCAGCTTGCCCTTGTGGTTTAGCTGCCGGTTTTGCTGGTGCAGTAGTTCCTTTTGGTGCTGCCGCTTGAGTTGGGTCTTTCATCCATTCTTGTCTTTGTGCTTCAGAACTAGGGCCTGCTTGTTGTCCAGGTTGATTGATATATGTAGATGGATTGTTTAAATCCACTTTGCCCAATGCATTTGCACCTGCTGTATTGCCGGCGGCCGCCTCTGCAGCCTGTGCTTCAGCTTCTGATTTACCAGCGGCAATTGCATCTTGATATGCTTTGACTTTAGCATCTTGTTGTATACCGCGCACATCAATATTGATATTTGCTTCAACTAAGGCTTTTAGTCTTTGAGCACGTTCGATAAGAATATTGGCATCCATTATTGAAATCCTAAATTATCTGTAATGTACTAAATTTACAATTCTGTTTAGTTCGTCGTTTCTAAAACCAACAGATTCTTTAACTGCCGGTGCCGCCGCAGGTGCCGCCGCAGGTGCCGCCGCAGGTGTAGGTGGAATAAATCCTGTTGGCTTTTGAAAATCTCCTGTACCAGATGCCGCATTTTTAATAGTGTTTAATACACCTTTATTTTGTGGCAAGTTAGGATTAGATCCTGGCATAATTTGTTTGCCGTCTGGGCCAACAACCATTGTACTACCGTCTGGACGAGTAATAGTAGTATTGCCATCATCATCGCCGACTGCTTGCATACCTGCAGGTGTTGCAGGTGCCGCCGCAGGTGTTGCAGGTGCCGCCGCAGGTGTTGCAGGTGCTGCCGCTGGTGCTGCCGCTGGTGCTGCCGCTGGTGCTGCCGCTGGTGCAACCATACCTGCGCCTTCTCCGCTAGCTGCCGCTTTTTCTGCATCAGTCTGAGTAGTTACATTAGGAAATTGTTGTTGTGCCGCGCGAGTTGCTGGCCCCATAATGCCGTCAGCTTTGATCTTGGCGCCTGCCGCAATCAACTTTTGTTGTAGTGCCATTACATTTGGATCAGATTTTCCGCCTGCTGCCGCACCGGCTGCTGGAGCTGTAGTACCTGCTGGAGCTGCCGCTGGTTTACCTGGAGCCAATGCCGCGGCGCCACCTACTGCCGCAGTTCCTGCTGCCGCAGTTTTTAAAGGATTATTTGTTACTGCTCCTAAAACTTTTTGCCCTACACCTTTGATAGCATCGAAAACACCTTCTTGAGTTTGACGCTCGGATTCGATAACAGCAATGTGTTCGCGCAGACTTGATATCTTGCTCAATAATTCTGATTCGTTAATTTTCTTTTTCATTATTTGTCTCCAAAGTTAATTTTGCTCATGATACCTTTCATCATGTCTGCTGGATTCATTTGTCCACCCGGAAATTGCACATTTTGATCAGGCATCTGACCTTGCATTTTTCCCATCATGCCGCCCATCATGCCTTTGATCTTCCCGCCCATCTCATCTGGTTTGTTCATATCAAAGTCTTGGCCGCCAAAACTAACTTTTGGCATTTGTTTCATAGCATTGTCATATGTTGTTGCATCACCGTTGATAGATCCACTGCTAGTATTATTACGTGTTATTTTAGCATCTGGATGACTTTTTATGTACTTGTCTAACATTGCATCTGGATTTGCTCCTTGATGCTTAGACAAAAATTGTTGCATCATTGAACCAAAATCTTCTTCATCAGTTGCTTCGTCCATTTCATGCTCATGACCACGTACACCTGCTAAACGTAGGATATCATGTTGTTGATGTGTGTCTTCGCTAGGATCCATTTTATCAATAGCATGTAACACTTGTTGTAAATCTTCTTCCGTAGCATTTTTAAATTCGCCGTCTTTAAAATCTTTTACAATTCTAGTTTTGGCTCTTGTGCCGCCGATTGTAAAGTTCTTTTCTTCTGCGTTCCAAAATCCCGAAACACTCTTTAACATTTGCTCAACACCTGATGCGTTATCGTCTTGGTCAAATCCAAAGTCCTTTGGATCCATTCCACATTCTTCGATACAGTCATGCAAGGTCATTTCCTTGTGTCCAAAATCCAGTGTTGTATCTAGTTTTGCGCCGTGTTTCTTAGCAGTATGTATTGCCTTAATCATTCCAGCTTTGGCCAAATGTTTAGCTGTACTTGGACCTTGACCGTGCTTGCCTGCCAGTGCTGGTGGATTCTTTCTAGGAGGATCTGGATCAAATGGCGGATCTTCTTCGCTTTCTTGCATAGGAGGTGCTGGAGGAGCACCTGGTGCCGGTGGAGCACCTGCTTCTGGGCCTGGTGGAGCTGCCGGTGGAGCTGCCGGTGGAGCACCTGCTTCTGGGCCTGGTGGAGCTGCCGGTGGAGCACCAGCACCTTCTGGAGGAGTTGCGCCTGCATCGGCACCACCAATTTCATCAGTACCTTTAAAATCTAGTTGAGGAATAATTCTTGCAATCTCTGGATCAGTTTTTGCTAATCCGTTTATTTCTGCCTGAATAGTGCCACGTGCATCTAAGTCAGGATCAATGTCTTTCATTTTTTCTAAGAATTCAGGATCATCAATGATACCTTTTAAACTATCAATTACATTGATACCTTCTGGACCGCCTTTTAATTCAGTCTTCATAATTTCGTTAAACTTGTCAATAGCACTTTGCTGTGTGGCCTTGTTAGGACTAAACAAAGTATTTTCGCCTTCTTGACTTTCTTCATCTTCGCCTAACAAACGACTGATGCTAGCTTCAAATGCACGTAACGGATCTAAGGACTCATCGTGCTTGCCTTTGCTTATTGCCCACATATCATCTTCAGCAGTTTCATATACATCAAACTCGTCGGCACAAACGTTTTGCATACCGTGTGTTTCACCAGCTTCGTCTAATAAATCGTCTGGATTTAATTCCTTCACCGGAATTTCACTTTCGTCCACTAAACGGAAGATGTAAGGAAATGCTGTTTTTAAGTCTTCATTGAATGTGCGTATTGTCAAGCGATCAATCCAATCGCTCATAATTTCTTCTGGAATCAATTGCTCTTCACGATCTTCAAATGCCTCTGCAAATTGTTGATAGTAACTAGGACGTTGTAAGCTGTTAATTTCTTTTTTAACTTGTTCAATACGTTCCATCACTTTATTGGTAATGTCGCCCATTGCTTCTGCCAATGCAGAGTTGCGTCCTACATAGCCTTTAAACTTACGTAGTTGTGCTAGTTCTTCGCTTAACCCTGTGATGTGTTTGCCAATTGAATCATAAGGAATACCGCCAGCTTTTAAATGTTCTGCTAATGCACGGGCACCGTTAAGATGTTTAACGGGATACTTGAAACGCTCGCCGGCCGCGTTTTCAACATAGATACTTTCAATGTGCATTGTACGACCAGCGGCAAGATCTGTGTTAACGGGTTGGCTGTGTTTAACAACTAAACGTGCCTCTCCTAAATCTTGGTAGCTGATCTTTGTGGTACCGTACATTTTACTCTCCATCATACTCGACTGTGGGGCGGCTTTGCCTTTCACTGGAGTTGCTGGCTGTGTCATAGGCTGTGGCATAACTGGTTCTTCCTTGGGTTTGGCTTGGTATTGATAATCACGTTTGTCTAGATTGTCTTTGCCAATATTCTTTACGTCAAAATTTAATAGACGATTTTTAGCAAAATCTCTAAAGCTACGAATAAATTTAAATGCACTGTGATGACGAGAGTCGGATAAATCTCCGCTTACTTGTACAACTATTCCATCGTCTTCATCTAATGTAATAGCCACAGTTCCTAAACTTTTTCCGTTATCTTCGTATTCAAATTCAAAGAATCGAGCGCGAGGAATATCTGTTTTCTTACTTAATACAGCGGCGTTTTCGTCACCTATTTTAATGTTAGGAAACCGTGTTTGTATCTTTCCGTAGAGTTCTAGAGCAATTTTATCTAAATTCGTGTTCATGTTATATTTATCAGATACCTGTTGATATGAATATGGGTAGCGGAGCTTCCCATGCACCTTCATCTAATTCGCTAGCTACTCGCATGAGCTCAAAAACTTGCGGATCCCATTCTGCTAACAATAAACTCATACGTACAATCAGTAATAAAGCAGCCACCAAGTCATCATGCTCGCCTACTTTAGCTTTAAAACTGGTGCCTGCGGCAATGTAAGTTTTAAGTTCGCTTATTAGTGGACGACTGTTCAAAGTCATTTTGTTTTCTTCAATCAAGTACTTAACCTTGGCACATGTGGCTATTTTAGTGCCAAATGTGGTGTTAAATCCTTTGCGGAATTTCTTAACATGGCCCTTGCGTAGCGGCTCGCTGAGAAACAACCCAGGAAATGTTTCCTCTCCTAAGTTATCAATAACCACTAGGGCACTTTCGCCTATGGTGTTGTTTTCCACGCTCCAGTAAATTTGGTTATAGGACTCACCGCCAATTTCGTCCTGTATAAATTTTAATATGTCTCTAAATATTTTAACTTGTTGCTGTACTGGAGTTATGTTGTGTTGCCATTCTGCTATTTGAATCATTTCCGGCATTTGGAATACTTCGATAGCACCAAAGTCGCCGCCTGTGCCCAAACTAGGATCTAGTGCCACCAAGTACAATTTGCCAGCTTCGGGTTTGCGCCACCATTTAACTTGCCCCATTTTCATCATGGGTTCTCTGCCCACTAACTCGGCTAGTTTAAGAGAATTAATAAGTGTTTCATCGTATACTAAGAATTCGCAACCGTACTCACGACGGAAACGTTCCTCACCAATACGACCCATTTCAACACGTTTCCATTCCTCATCTCGGTCTGGATGCTCATTCCATTCCGCACGGAATCCGTGGAATCCGTTACGACCTAACCCGTCATCACGAGTGTTACCGTGTTCATCATACGAGTCCTGGCTTTCTTTCCAGATAATAGCAAATTCGTCTTCGTCACTGTTGGGCGTACTTGTAATAATTGCACGACCACCAGTTGCTAGTGTTGGGCTTATTGAAGTCCAAAACTCCGTTGCAATATTAGGCTGAACGAACGCAAACTCGTCACAGTATAATAAGGATATTGACATACCTCGACCAGTATTCCCGGTAGTAGTAGCTGAAACAATTCTCGATCCGTTATCAAAATCTATACTCCCTTTGTTATAACTAACAACTCCTGCTCTAATATAGTCAGGGCATAGTTCGTATCCATATCGAATACGTTGCATAATTTCCTGTGAGCCTGTGTATTTGTGCGCGGCAACTAGAATAGTTTGATCTGGGTGAAACATTGCATACCATAACAAATATGCTGACGCACAAGTTGTTTTACCACTTTGACGTGGTAGCATGTTAATGTTAAAACGAAAGTCATGATAACTTTGTAATAAGCGTTCTTGATATTCAAATGGTTCAAATAACATCTTGCCTTTGACAGGATGTTGTATGTGAAAAAAGTTTTGTGCAAAATGCAAATACCCAGTCAACGGGTCCGAGCATTTTAATAAATGCTGTACTTGTTCTTCTGTGAACTTTTCTTTTGTATGCGACTTTTTGGTTAAGACGCCGTCTAGTGATTTTGCCATACTGTTATTTACACAAAAAAATAGCTCCCAAAGGAGCTATTTGGCACTGTTGAACAGAGTGCTAACTGCAACGAATTATTTGGGTCCCCAGTTGGCACCACCCTGCGATACATCGGCTTTGGCAGCGGCAGATTGCAAATCTTTAAGCATTCGTTGGGCCAGTGCTGGATTTCTTTTTTCCATGTTATTGATAACTTCGTAGGCTTTTTTAGACATTGCTTGAGTTTCAGGGCCAAGTCGACCATCGCATTTGCCATCCATCCAAGTTAGAGCTTTAGCAGTCATTGGGTCATTTCTTTCGCCAAATGATCCAACAATTCTGCCAAGTTGGATTTGTAAATCTGCAACTGCCTGATGTGGTTGTGCAATCATTCTTTGTGTGTCTGCCGGATTGCCGCTATCAAAATCTTTAGGATTTGTAGGATAGTTTTGTGTTGGCAACCCTTCATCATATTTGTTGTATTTGGCTTTGATTGGTTCCAGACTCTTGCCTTCACGACCAGCTTTAGCTAGAGCTTGCATGCCGTCTTTACCATATTTTTCATTGCCCTTAGCGGCACGGCTCATAGTTTTACCGTCTGCTTCTTTAATTTCCTGATACATAGCACTTAGACGATTTACTAGACTTTCGTCGTACTGGCTAGGCTCACGCAATGAGTTTGTTCCTGGAGCACGAGCAACAGGACTAATTTTGCCCTTGCTATTCATGTCGTCGCCGCTGAATGTAACAGCATCAACACCATGTGTATGATGCCCAGATGAACCACTCGCGCTGTTACTCCAGGATTCTTCTTCGTCGTCAATTACTTCATCAAAATTATCGTCATGTGACATAGCATCGTGTGCGGCCCCCATAATAGGCTCCTCGCCATTATCGTCTGATCCTTTAACTCCACTTTCAATGTTGTGTAAAATATTCATCAAATCGCGAACACCGCTTGCACCTGCACCGTTTAGGCTAACATTCATGCTAACGCTATCTTGTTGTTTTGGCTGTTCTTGATGTCCCATTCCCATCATATCTGGAATTGGGCCGCCAATGCTGATCATACCTTCTGCATCAGATGGCTTATCATCTTTTGTTGGTGCAATTTCTTGGCCTTCTTCAATAGCTGTCATTTTTGCAATTAGATCTTTTAAATTCATTATTTTACTCCTTTAGGTAGTTTAACTTGCCCAGTGAAAATGTTTTTAGCTTTTGTTTTTATTTCCACTTGTTTACCTGGGGTTTCCTTAACGTAGGTAGGAGCACCACCGGCTAAGATTTGATCATTGTAACCTTTTACTTGTGTACCTTGATGTTTTTCTTTGTTCAAGTCTTTTAAGAAATTCATCTTAAATTGTTCGCCGTACAAATCGCTATTACTATCAGGAGTATAGTCTGTGCCTACAATAGCTCCGTTTGGTTTTGCATCATATTCGTGATTAATTTCGTATTCTTTTTCTTCTGCCATGTTTCGAACTTTTACATGACTATGAGTTACAGCTAGTCCTGTTGCAATTCTATCTCGAATTTGTTCGTTAGTTGCAGGGTAATTTGTTGTAACATCAAATACTGTCATAGCCATGTTTCTATGTTCTGGAAATTCAACTTGACGTTCTTGAATTGGAGTACTACGTCCTTTGCCAACAGAAGCAACATGGAATTCGGCTAAACTTGCTTGGATTTGTTCTCCGCAATCCTTAGGGCAATCGCCCGCAATTTTTACTTTGAATTCGTAAACTTTCTTGCTTTCTATTAAGTATTCTTTAAATGATTTCATGGTCTGTTCCTAGTACTATATTTATTTCAAATTCCTTAATTTCTCAAGCAGACTATTACGATCTGAGATAATAACGCCATCGCCTTGAAGTGTTACGCCTTCGTCTGCGCTGTTGGCATCTTGGTCTAGCTTTTGTTTCTTTAACTGCAAATCAATCATTTTTAGCTTTTTATCTAATTTTGCTGATTTCGCATCGATAGCATTTTTAAGCATACTGGCCGCTACTTCAAACATTCTAGCACTGTAACGTGCTTCTACATTCATACCCAAATCCATAATATCATCGTATGCATCAGTAGCCTTTCTTGCAAGCTCGTCTAACTCAGAGTCGCCTGCATCACCTAATCCTTTTACCATAGGAAGAGCCGCTGAAATTTTATCAAACTCACTAATATCACGTATAAAGGGCTGTGCTACTTCAGCTTTTTTAGCAAGTTTTTCTTCCTCTTTAACAATCTTTTTGCTTTCAGGAAGGTTTAATAGTTCTTCAAGTTTTTTAGTCATACTATTACTTATCAGGCTGAACCGTGGAAGATATCATTTTCATTGATAACCCTGAACTTTATCCCCTGTTGATTACACCAAAGATTGGCCGCTTTCCATTTGGCTTGATTTTTAATAAATTGAGCTTGGTTGTATTTGTTTTTGCCAACACGCTCTAGAATCTGTTGACTGCTGGGTTTGATTTCTATTAACTCAGTTAATATGCGTCCTTGTTTGTCTACGTATTGTATAAAAAAATCTGGGACATATACAGTCTGTCGATTAGTTAGCGGATCTCTATAAGGAATTTGTACAGCTTCGCTGGCCCATTTTAAAACACTTTTATTTGTGTCGCAAAAATTCATAAAGCTCCATTCCCAGCTAGATCTATATGTGGGTGCTTTAGTTCCTACGTATTTCTCTGGAAACTTGATTGAAAATTTTCCACGGGCAAATTTTGTAGCCATGTTACACTAGGATATTACGACTTTCGTATGTATCGGTTACTGGTTTAATCCTGTATCCTAATAAACTAGTTTTTTCTCTAGAGTTATTAAGTACCTGAGCTACGATTTGACTAAGTTGTATATCAGTCAATGACTTCAAACTATCTAGTAAGGTAAATGGGCTTACATTTTCTGCACGAGCTTGATTTAAAATTACAATAGAAGTACTTCTAGCACTGCTTAAATCAAATCCTCTTTTTGTAAAAAATCCAACAGTTGCATCAATTTCAGCGGCAGGAAAACTTACTGGGGTAGAATAGTAATTGTCAAAGAATGTTTTTACTCTAACTGTTGTTTGTGCCTGTAATGGTAAATTTGTATTAACTGACATTTTAGAATCCTAAATTTATTGGTAATGCAGATGTTATGGATTTAACTGCTGATGCCGCTTGCGGAAACACAACTCCAGCAAGACCGCCAATAGATTGTACATTAGAAAGATTAGTAATACCGCTGGCAAAATTAGTATTATTGAGGGGTTGTTGCGTGTTCTGATAAGTGTTCACTGTAGTAACCGTATTATTAAGTATTTCTCCTGCAACAGCATTTACAGAATCAGATTGTAAAATACTGTTGTTAACTACTGATGGATCTGGGTTAATTCCGCCAAGTGGGCTAGGTGTGTTGTCGTAATGCTCTGCACTAAATCCTTCTGGCAAACCGTTTCCTACAACACCTGAGTTGTATGATATAGCTTCACATTTGATTTTCATATCAAGTTCTCTAATCTTATTACTAGAGTAATCTAATTTGTTATGAGTGAAACTGGTGATTATAGGATTGACAAGAGTGTACCCAATAAATTCGTGACGAGCCATTTGATAAATCTTGATGTATGTAAAAAATGGATTGGTACTGCCATTGTCTAAACCAAATGGTGTATTGATATAGCTAGAACTTTTTGTGGCATTTCTGTTATAGGCACCCTGATTTTGCGAGCTGGTAGGGTCTGCGTAATAATAAGAATAATAATTTTGCCAAAGCTGATTTATCAAACCCATGTTGTCGTCGTGAAATTTAACAGTAATTTCGCCCAGTGCCGACAATGTTTGTATATTCTTTTTTCTGTTGTATTGATGTGCAGTATCAACAGTGATTGTATAACTAGGCAAATCTACACCTTTAACCAACATATTAATCTCATTACCGTATTTGGTATAGATATTAGCATTTTTCAATGCGGCTGTATTAATTCCAAATGATACATGAAATTGAAAATCAAACTTTGGAGCAAGTCTAAATTGCTGGTCGTTAAACATCCTCGCGGCATGTTGTTGGTCGCGAAGTGTTACATGTGTATCAGGATGTAAATTTTTAGTATTTGTAAAAGCCATACAGTATTTATTATAATAGTTAACTACATACTTAATGAATACCTACTAAAAAACCCACCAAGTGGGCTTTCTAATTAAGAACCTAGTAAGCTGCCGCCGCCTGGTCGTGCCATTATTGCCTTTTGCGAACCAATTGTTCCGCCAGTTTTTTGCACTGCATTGTCAAAGCGAATACTAATATCAATCATTGCTGGACCTTGTTCTTTATAGTCCAATGTTTGCCAGTTTGTTGACTCTAAGTAGCAACCGTAACATTCCCATGTTTCTAACACATTAGGAGCACTAGTTCCGTTACCACCGTCTAACATTTCGATACGTAGT
>Ga0136642_1001025_pt1 | contig 12658 bp, 15 predicted proteins | sample LowCatLa1302831Y_FD_115313 | JGI IMG/M metagenome (GOLD analysis project Ga0136642, IMG submission 115313) | Freshwater microbial communities from Lower Cathedral Lake, Yosemite National Park, California, USA - 13028-31Y | ecosystem: Environmental > Aquatic > Freshwater > Lake ... | reverse complement strand
GACCCTCCGCTTCCACCCCAACCGCCACCACCACCACTTTGATACGAATCTGATGATGGCGTTGTTGTTTGGGCATTATTGTTTGCGCTGCCACCATTAATAGTTAATGGTTGAGGCGAACCTGTTTGAGCCGAGCCACTTCCTCCAGAGCCACCGCCCACAGCTGTCTGAATCCCTGATACATTGCCTGAGATTACCCCCCCTGCTCCCGGGAGTATATATCCCCCACCACCACCATTAATTGCATTATATTGTGAACATCCGCAAGTCCCATAGGGTGTTGTAGTAAATACTCCATTTAGTCCATTGGGATTAGTTGGAACTGCTCTAACTATATAGGGGCCTGAATAAAACGATATTGTGCTGTACCCCCCTCCAGCTCCACCGCCGCCGCCATATGCTAAGCCCCCTGTATCTCCAGTACCGCCTCCACCCCCACCACCACCTGCAATATAGCCAGTATTAGTTATGGTTACGGGGCATCCTGTTGATGATACTACTGCTATCGCAGGGCCTCCATTTGTTGGTGCAGAAAAAAATACGCTGTAGGACGCACAAGATGTAACAAAGCCTGTTAATGAATTACCATCACCACCATACCCTGCAATGTACCCATTGTTTATAATAGATATTGTATCGCCTGATGTTCCACCAATGATTTCTAATGCGCTTGCTGTTGTATTACCTGGTACAGCACTTGAAGATAATGTTGGCGTAATTCCGTATACATAGACATTAGAATTAATTGTGACAGTAATATCTGTTTTACCAGCAACATAGTTAGTTAGCGCGGGCACATTAACTGACAGAAAGGGAGTATTTGCTGAGATAGTAAGATTTGACGCTGCTCTACTAACTACATTAACCACTTCGCCTGAGCCGCCTACGCCACCATTGGCAACGACATTAGTTACCTTACCTAATGAGGTATTAACGTAGTCTGTTTCGCCAGATTGTCCTACGGTGTATGCCATGTTTATGCAATACCTGCTTGAATGACTGTCATTGTTGCTGTACCTGAGCCTGAGTTGACTGTTACCCTAATACCAGACACGGGGAATGCATAGTTACCGTCTTGATTAACTGCCAATGATGCCACCGTCGGATGAGGAAAAACTCCTGTACCTGAAGGGCCACCATTTTGCCAAATTGGATCAAAAGTGTGCTGTACTGTATAGTTCACTGTGCCTGTAACAATAACACCAAAACCCACGTTAAATGGGCTAGTGTCTAAGTTCATAGGGATAAAAGCACTGGATCCGGTACCTGTTTGTGCTACAATTTGTTGACGCATAATTAATTTTCCTTTAAGTTAAAAGAGGCGGGTTGCCCCGCCACTAATTAATTACGTGTTTGTGTAGCCTGATCCGTAAGCAGAAATAGAGCCATCGTTATTACGAGCTACGTACTCTACTGAGAATGATGCATCAAAAGTTCCGGTGATTGCAGAAATAGGTGCTTGACTTAATTGGAGTTCTACATCTAATGGACCTACGTTAGCACAGATTGCTGCTACGGCTGCTGTTGCTGACCCTGTTCGATTCATAACCAACACACCTCCGGTTGTTGTCGGAGTAAATGCCCCAATGGTGGTAGTAGTCACTGCGCCAGTTGATGGGTTTGTGACAAGTACGTTAACTGAAATCACACCACCGGTAATTACTGAAGGGGCGCCAGTTTGAAAAATAAACAGATCTTGAAGGCAAGAGCCCGCTGGAATGATCCATGCTGCAGCTACTGCGGTGCCTACATCTTTAAGTGGTAATACTACTGCGCCCGCTGTAGTTGCAATTACTGGAGCCAATAACTGAGCTTCTTGAGAGCACTTTACTGCGCCAGTGTTATCTGGAGCAATTACGCCGTTGTTTGTTGGGTTATTACGTTTAAATACACGGATTGGGGTGGTGAAAGTTGATGACATGGTAATTCCTTATCTTAGTGGGTGTCCCAAGCTGTCTCTAAGTCGTCTTACCGGGAAGTTCGGTAGTCAGAATGGGATGTATCTTCCTATATTTACTAATACATATATTTAGAACTTGGCGCCCTAAAATGTAAAAAAGCTACCTTTTTTAAGGGTAGCTTTTTTATTTATTACTTATTAATTACAGACCTGCAGTACCATAAAGGTTACGGCTATCGTGCCAGCCAGTTGCGAAACGCTCAGTAGCCTTATAACGCATTGAATCAGTTTCGAAATCACCCTCCATCGATTTTTCCATAGGGCGGCGCATTACTAGCATCAAACCGTTTTCCACATCAGTTTGTACAAACCAAGCTTTACTTGAGCTTAGACGTGTAACTACATGTGCACCTTTAGGTAACATGCCTGTTGATTTGATCGGGTTTAGATCATTGTCTGCAGAACCTGAACGCAACACAGATTTCAAGATAACTTCAGCTTGGAATTCAAGTGCTGGTGGAACTACTAACTGTTCTGCTTTAACACGAATACGCTTACCGTTATTATCTACGGCGCCACGGATTTGAATTAACATTTGCTCTACAGATGTTTGTGACAATGAAGAAGCAGTTGATAATGTGTTAGAGAATGAAGCACCGTTAGCGATTGGGTGAGCTGTATTGATTAAAGATACGCCATCACCACCTGTGTAAGTACTTACGAACGCGAAGTTCAATAAGTTTGCACATAGTGTTTCTTTAGTTTCAATCATAGATTGAGCTAAGTGTTTAGCGAAAGTTGAACCGATACGGATATGATCACCGTCTTCCATCAAAACTTTGGTCAAAGCGTAAGCTAGGCCATAGATTTGGTAGATGAAACGTGTGATATACAAAGTACCACCTTGGTCGTAGCTTACTGGGGTACCGTCAGGCATCGCAGGAGCTGCGTTCATACCAAATAACATTACTTCTTCGTGATAGTTACGTGGAATACCTTGGATTTGTTCTACAAAACCTTTCCACTCATCGTCGCGTTGTGCATAAACGCCATCAAAAACTTCGTTGATAATCGGTTCGACTACCGCACGAAAGTCCGTACTACGCATTGGAGTTGCCATTGCTATTTCCTTTCGTTAATTAAACAGATACTGACGGAGCAGAGAAGGCATTGTTACAGATTTGAACCTGAACAATAGTATATGCATCGCCCCATGCGTTAGTGCTATTAGATGGGAATGCAATTTCACGACCCAAACCGATTACACGAACTTGACCTTGCACACCAGTACCTACTGCTGTAGCGTTTAGTGCTGTAGTAGAGAAGCCTGCGCCGCCGTTACCGATAGCAATACCACTTGCAACTGTTGATGTTGGAACTGTAGCCGCTGCATTGAAGTTGTACGCTGTACCGATAGCTGCTGATGTAGCTGAACCGTAGATTTGAGCTTCATATACTAAACCTGGGTCACGGAAGATCCAGAATGATACTTGTGTTGCCGCTGCTAATGACACTAAAGAAATGTATTTAGCTACTGTACGACGACCTTCTGCAGTAGTGTACTCTACGCCGTTAAATACGCCGTAAATTTTACCACTTGCCGCTGCCGCGTTAGCAAGAGTTAATTGGCCAGATGTTGTAATAGCAACTGGAGTGTATTGAAAAAATGATTGTCCTGAAGACAATGAGTATGGCGCTGTGTAATCATTACCATTGAATGAGTTAGTACCGGCAAATTGCTCTGCACGATCCAAACCGCTTGGGTGGTAGACTGGTTTCAGGCCAAAGGGTTGAAATACTGCTGACATAATGTCTATTCCTTTGTTGTTAAAGTTTGTTGTTAAAAACGAATGTTTTTTGTTGCTTTGTTAGCTTCTCGTTCCATTTCCAACTGACCACCCTCAAGTATTGAGCGACCCCCTTTACGACCCTCTGAGCTATCACGGATATTGGCTGTGATGTTACGTTGGTGTTCAAGTGGATCTTCAAGATGCAACATGCGCATAACTTCTTGATAGACGTCTTCTGGTAATTTAAAGAGAACCATCTCATTACAACTAATACAGCCTTCAAACTTGCCCGAGCTCATCTTACCTAGTCCTTCAAAGCCATTTCCTAAGTCGGAGGCTTTAACTGGCTCATAACCCAATGCCATACGTTTGTCGATACTGTCGTATGTGTTAGTGGTGCTCAACCAACACAAGTGCATCCCAGGAATTGAACCCCCTGGAATTTCTGGCAACGCACTATTTTGCCATTTGTCTCTAAACGCATCAAGGCGTTCACGACGTGCGATATCTGTAGGATCTGCAATAGTTGCACGATCTTTTACTTCCTGTGCTCGGTCTGCCAAGCGGTCATCTAAATCTCGAGTAATTCTAGTATTAGCCATTTGTATTATCCTTTATTGGCGCGGTCATATGTGGCATATGCGCGGATCATTTTATTTCGTTTTTCAATATTGTCCCATGAACCTGCGTCCCTAATTGCTTGAACACGCTCTTTACTTAGAGTAATGGTGTTAGCCTTAGGTGTTGCGCCTGCTGTCCTGCTTGATGCTGTTGGGCCGCCTCGTTTCTGAGTCGAACCACCTTTTGCAGTGTAGCGGTGTGGCAATCTTGCTGTTAAACGATTATCGAGTTCATCCCAGTACTCAGGGTCCGAAGGATCCCAACCATCTGCTGCTAACTCTTGATCTACTACTTTGGCAATTCTACTATCTGTATCTCTTGTTTCTGGGTCGTACCAAGAATTACGCTTTAACCATGTTGTTGCGTTTTGTTGTACCTCATTAGACATTGGCGTAGGCACATTTTGTCTTGGGTTCTTGGCAGCGTCAAGCTGTTGTTTCTTAAAGTGTTGGATTTGTTGTAAGCGCTGTTTGGCGTCTGTTAACTGATCCAAATACTCAATTTGTCCTGCAGCATCGCCAGATTGGGCTGCTTGCATCATTTTCATCTTAGCGTACTCAACACGCGTAGCTTCATCTTCTACGGCCTTGTCAAGCTGTGCTAATCGGATTGATACGGCACCGTTCTCTAGGTTCGCTAAACGACGTGCTAATTCTTCATTACGTTTCTCTAAGGAACTAATTTTGTGCTTAGATGACGCATCACGTTGTTTTACTAATTCTTTTTTAAGTCTGCGTTCTTCACGACGGGCTTCACGGATTTTCTCGCGTTCGTCATCGGTATCGTCTTCAGACTCTTCATTATCTTGTTCTTCGTTTTCGTCGTTATTTTCAACGTCTTCGTTGTCAAACTCTTCTTGAGGATCTGCCTCAATTTTAGCCACAAACGAACCATCATTTTGTTCCTTTACAGGAATGTCTTTCTCTAAATCTGCCATCTTCTATCCTTTATACAAAAGTTATTTAATCCACAAAAGATTTCATTTTCTGAGCGTATTCAAATGACTTGATACGAGAAATGATTTCACGAGCTTGTAGGGTAATATAAACAACTGGGGATTCAAACTCACCAGCATCCATCACAAATCGATCACCGCCATACTTGATAGTACGAACTAGGTCGCCTTCTTTACACCAAGGGCCTTCTGGCCATGGTTCAAGGGTGTGAGGGTCTCTATATGCCAAAGGTCCAATTTGGATTACTTTAGCTACCGTCTCATTAAACTTTAGTGTCTGTCTTGTCTCATCTACTAAGATGATACCGCCGGTACTTGTAGATTTTTCGCGTCTTAGTTGAACTAATACTCGATCACCTGCAACTTCAATACCCGGATCCATAGTAGGAAAACAATCTTGCTCGGTGCGTAAATCCGCCTCCGCCTTATTACCAATATCAAATGCAGCCATTCGGCTACCTCCTTGCACTATACAGTGCCTTAATTGTCCTCATCGTCCTCCGTAAGGAGTTCTTCTATTATCTCGAGGGCCTGAGTAAGTCCCTCTTTGTTACCCAATTGTCTTTGATAGTTTTCAAAGTTCTGGATGTGTATACCCGAAGCGATAGCCTCTTTGGTATTTGTTTCTGCGTTTTTAAGACGCTTTATTATTTCTGATAAAATGTCTGTCATATCTGAACTAATACATACACTTAGGGCATTCCGCCCTAAATTTTTTAATAAAAGTTGCCGCCACCGATTTCATTTAGATTCTTATCTGGACCAATTTTTTTGCCGGCTGTAAGTTTTACTTGAGCCGCGCCTTTTTTCCAGTTGTCATCTCGGTGTGAGCCTGAGTTACCAGATTCTACTTTACCATCTGGACCACCAGCATAGCCTGGAGTACCTGTCATCTTGTATGCTTTACGAAAACCTAATTCTTTTTCCATTATATTTCTCCTGTTATTTTTTAGCTGTTTTAGCTGATTCTTTAAATGCTTCTTTTGTGGGGGCGCCTTTAGTGTCAGGCTTTCTCATTTTTTCACCAGATCCAGCTTCTATTCTAGCTTTTTTCTTTTGAATGTTTGCGTATAATCCTTCTTTTGCCATGTTAACACTCCCATGCTCTAAGTGATTTATTAATTCTACTATTTGGGTCTCGAGCTGTTTTTTCACTGGTTAATTTATTTTTCATGCCTTCCATCCTAGAACAAAAAGATTTTTTACGTCCAGCATCTTTTTCTGTTTTAGGTTTTGGCGCGGGAGCTTTTAATCCCGGTTTTCCCGGGTTTGCTTTATTATAACTTGCTCTTCCTTTAGCATTTAATCCGCCCTCTGGATCTTTGCCTTCTTTACGTTGCCATGCTTCTGATTTAGCCAAGATTATTCTCCTGTGGTTGTGCTAGTTGTTGCTGTTGTGCTAGTTGTTGCTCTTGAATGTGCTTGGCCATTTGCTGTTGCTGTTCTTGAGCATGTTGTTGCATCTGTTGCTGTTGTTGGTGCTGTTGATCCATAGCCTGTTGCTGTACGTCAATGCCGTGCTTACGAATGTCTTGTTGGGCCGCTTGAGATCCAGCCAATGCTGTTTGGTCTTGTTCGTGTTGCATCATTATTTGATCAGAGGTCATTTCTGCATTCGCCGCAATTTCAGCAATACGTTCACGAGAACTATTGTTCATGTCAACCACAGAAATCTGTGTAGCATTGCGGTTAGCATCAAGTTTATTCTGTGTATCGTATTTAATTTGAAGCTCAGATAGTTTACGTTTAAGCTCGGCCATATCAAGTTGATATGTTTGTTGTATTTGGCCCGCTTCCATTTGCATTTTTGCTTGTGACTCTTCAGCTTTACGTTTTGTCTCAGCCATTTGTGTTGTAACAATTGCTTGGGCAGTAGGATCAGATTGAGCTTGAGCCTGTTGTTGCTGCTGTTGCATCTGTGATACTTTTTGAGCCAACGCATTAATTTTGTCCATAAATGGAGCCAATATTTGTTGTGAGTCTTGGTTGACCATTTGACCTGCAAGTGCCAACGCTTGTTGTGACTCTTTATCGATTGGTCTCTCTTCGTGCAATGACATCGTGTCTTTGTTGTCACCACTAGCATGTGCCACATAAGCTCGCATTGATTGCAAGTAGTGTAGCGTCAAGTGTTGTTTAAGATGTTCTAACATGTGTGGTGCTGTTGTTGGTCCGGCTAATGGACTTCCACCATATGCTGGGTTTTCTATATACTCCAAGTGCACTTGGATGTGCGCAATGTGGTCTTGGTCTGGGTAAGCCGCAGATGGGCGTCCCATTGTCATTGACACATTCTCAAGCGCTGGATTAGCTTCTGTCGCACCCTGTGGGTTTGGTAAGATCTCATCAATTGATGGTATTTTAAGTTGCTTCATAACACGGCGATACATTGCACGAAGATCAAACATTCCCGGAGGAGCTGACTGTGCCATCTGTAAAATGGCTTGATTCTGTGCTAAACGCTGTGTTTCAGAAAATATATTAGGGTCACTAACAGGGCGTACATCGTTAGTATAAGCAAAATCTCGGATTTCAATTTCTTCTCCTGATTGATTGTCCATATCCTCCAAGTACCAATGATTGATACGAGAAATAATGGCTAGTGATTTTGCTTGACTGCGGTGTAGCCTTGCGTGAATTGCTGAGAATACTTTAGCACCCTGCTCAATTAGAGCCTGCGCTGTACCGACCGGCATGTTGTTATTGGCGTCACCAATCTTTTCTTCAGCGGTTGTTACTACTCCCTTAGCGGCATCTGTCAACCAACCAAGTAAGTTCATCAGTGTTGATGACGGTGGGTTGAAAGGCATTGGCATCGCAATCTTACGGATGTCATCTACGCCCGGAGACCCTTCAATCTCAATCACTTGAGTCGGTTCAATCCTATCAGTTTGTCCACCAATGCGTCCACCTTTAAGCTTAAGCATAGTTTGACTGTTGTTAATATGTGCCGCGTCAAGGAGAGCCCTAAGAGTACCAGTAAGGGCGGCAGACAAACCGCCAATAAGATGGGGCAGGCCAATAGCGTAAGCGCCGCGCCAAGGGATGAATTTAAACTCCACGTACCAATCAAGCTTTTCAAACTTCTCATCATTGGCTTCCCAGTTGCGGTACAACCCAATAACGTCGCCACTTGATTCATCGATCATCATGATGTATGGTGCGCGTTTTCCTCCAGTGATGTCGTCTTCTTTAGTTCTTAAGAAACATGTAATCTCGTACACACGGCGCAAGCCGTCAATGTTTTTAGAAGGCATGTCTTTGCCTTCGATCTTATTGTTAGCCTTCTCAGAGTTTGTTTGCTCTGTCAGAGGCGCGTCAGATGAGTAGTACACATCCGTGTCGCGATAGATACCCATCTCGATACGTTGTTGGAAGATGTCCTCCGTAATGTCTTGCTGTTCTGTAACACGCGGAGACGTGTAGAAGTTGGTGGTAGAGTATGGTAACAAGATGTTATCAATCGGTACCCACTCACATGTCGGGCGTTTTTGTTCGCTGTCATAGCGCCACTTGAGGAACTGAGACCCACCTAGTGGTAACTGTGTCAGTAACTGCTCCATCTCATCACGGTACTCAGGAACCTGTTCAGATAACTGCCAGTTAATAAAGTTTACTTTACGTTCTGCTGTTGCCTCTTTAACTGAATTGGCTTCACCCTTGATGTTTGATTTAACAATACCATCTGGCGGTAATAATTCTTTGGATGATGACGCTGCGAAGTCTACGCATGCTTCAGCCATGATAGGATGAACTACTTTAGACGCGCCGTCGAACGTAGCGCCCCCTGGAGCGTCTTTTCCGAGCCCGGTGCGGCGTAGCCCTTCCTCGTATTGTTTATCGCGCTGTGAGCGCGCCTCGCGATCCACATCGATATATTCAAGGTACTCAACGGATAACTTTAACAGTTCTGACTCGTCAAACACTTCGGCCAAGTTCTCATAGAACTCTGGGTCTTTTTTTGGACCTTCTTTTTCTTTAAAGTTAATTACAACCGAACCGTCTTCTTGTTCGATAACTTCTTGCTCTGCGTCTTCATCATCCAAACCCAAGATCTCGGCAATGTGCTCGGTGTCTTCAGTCTGCTCTGTGGCATCTTTGATGTCGCGGTTGCTATCTTGGAGACCCGGTAACTTACTACCCATTTGCAAAGGAATTGTTGGTTGTGCCATATTATTTTTTATTCTCATACCAAGTGGTTAGTGGGGTGTCGTCATTCCCTAAAGAGGAAGGTCCGAGTATTGATGATAGCAACCAGTATGGTAGGCTCGCCATGGACGCACCAGAGTCCGCTAGTCCGGCAACACTATCCATCGTATTTTGTGGGTGTTGGCTTGTTAAATTTTTGTATGCCTCTTTAATCTCTGGCGCCATGAAGTAACCTGAAATACCTGCGTTAAGTCCATGATTTTTCAATGCATTTAATACTGTACCACCAACACCGAAGTGTTGCATGTCATGTCCGTAAGCTATCATCATCGCCCGCATTTGTTCTGGGGTCATCTGACTTGGGGCCTCTGCATGACCTCCGTCCGCAAACTTAGGCAATACTCCAGCTTCCTCAAACAAAAATTGTTTGGGTGTCATTAGCATGCCAGGAGATGGCAAAGGAGAAGCGCCAGCTTCTTCCATTAATTTTTGATGTGGTGTCTTTAATAAGTTCATATCTAATCTTACTAATACAAATTAAAAAGAGTTTCCGCCCTACATAGAGTATGGGTTTTCAAATCGTTTGTGACTGTCGTCTGCGTATGAATAATCTCTTGCCGGCAAAAAGTCCAGTTGAATCCACCCTGAGTCGCGCAAGATACGCAGCGCCTGAGATAGTGAGTCCACGTAATCGTCGTGGCCACCAGCTTCTGGGAAGGAACACACCTGACGCAAAAAGCGTTTGGCCCATTCGGCAAACTCTCCTTTTTGTTTTGGGTCCTCTGGAATATATACCTTGCCCTTTGCCACGATAGGTGATACAATGTTAAGACGTTGAATCTTATCACTTCTTCCGGGATTATATCCTTGGACTGGTACACCTGAGCCTTGAAGTTCTTGTATCAGTGAGATACCTGCTGACTTGTCCTCCATCAGTATAAGGTCTGCCTTACGGCCTTTGGCAAACTCGTTGTCAGACCCGTAGATAACTTCTTTGAAGTCATCAATGACCTTACGACGTAGTTCGGGGTACGCGAGGTGGGCGTCCCAAGAATCTAACAGTATGATCGAAGTGCCGGCGTCCTCTTGCTCAAACACCCCCCATACTGTACAAGCTGTGGGGTCATTGTGTGTTTTCTCGCTAGTGGCAGGGTCGTAAGACGCAATTACGTATTCGAGGTTTGGTGTTGGTTTGTGCGCCGGCCACATGCGGAATTGTTTACGCTTGATAATACCAGCCTGCTCAGGATCAAGAATTTCGCCATAAATCTCTTGGCGGCCAAGGTCAGTTCCATCATATGATTCCAGTTGTTTAAAGAAAGTGTTAGAGAGGTTGTCTTTGTTGTCGTAAGATGATGCGTTGACAACATACACGTCGCCACCGACCTTACCCTCGTTTAGGTCAACGATAAGTTCTTTTGGTTTTGGTGTTGTTGTAATAATTTGCTGCACCCGGGGGATGTCGGGGTGCATAAGTCGCATCGTGAACTGTACACCATCGTAGGCGTCGTCAATGTAATCGAAGGCACAAAGCTCATCAAACCATCCGCCATGAAACTGTTTACCTCGGTACCGTTCTGGTTCTGATCCCGGGATACCTTGGATGATTGATCCGTTGATCAGGGTAATTTCTGATAGAGACTTGTTGTAGTCCCTGATTAAAGACTTAGGAATGATACCCAATAATCCAGAGTCCCCCTCGAAACAAGTTGCGCGAATATCGTTGGACGTCGGGGCTGTTACTAGCCACCGAGTGCCCGGATAACGCCAGGCCCGAATACCAATCCAGTGTGACGCCGTGTGGGTCTTGCCCGATCCACGCCCAGCCAGCATTAAAAAAGTATCGTACTCTCCATCGTCTGGTTCCCTCTGGTGGGGTAGCGCTTGGAATTTCCATTTGATTTGCCATATGGCCGCCTCAAGCTCATGGGTCGGCCAGTGCTTTCTTGCGTCTGCGAACTTCTTTAACGTAAGTTCTTGTTTGTCTGTTAGCATGTAGCTACATATCCTTCGCCTACAATTAGGCTGTTGTCATCCTCACTCGTTTCTATGTGGACACACATTTGAGGTGGGATGGGTTTTATGTCTTTTATAAATCGTCTCGCGTAATGCTTTCTTGTCACCTTCGGCTTCTGCCACTCTACTAGCCTAATGTTTGTCTTAAACGTAACAGAGTACTTGCCGGTACACCGTAAATCTAGCATACTCTTTATTCCAAGTGATTCAACTAAATTTTGCAGTTTCAACGCGGTGCTTAAATGGTTCTCATAAATAATAAATTCGTCTTGAGCGAGTTTGTATTGTTTTGGCCTGGCGTAAATAATACCAGACAGTAGCTCGGTCCGTTCCTCCACCGACCCCATCAAATAATTCTCTGGCAGTCTGGCAGGAATGTAGGGCGCCAGTTGGGATTCGATGCTTGGTGTTAGTATTATCCTGTCGTGTGTTTTCCAATGGATTGAGGTCTTGTATCCATAGTCCTTAAACCGCTGGTGTATAAATTCTTCTGTCCCCTTACCCGGAATTAACTTACGGTTAAAGAACCAGAAGCCGAATAAGAACGGAGGTATTGCGTGTGACTGTGTAGGGAACATTAACGGTTCAACCATTGGTATAGAATACTCAAGTCTATTCCGCTTACTTCTTAATGGTATCCCAATCAAGTTCTCCACCTTAGAAAAAAGTAACTTGTTTTTGAACTTTCGACGGCCTAAGTACTTGCCCGCCTGTTTTCTGTAATGGTGCGTTTCTACCTGAAACCCAAGGTGTTTATCTCCCTGCATGGTAACGTGGTCATTAAACGTAACTTCAAAGCACTCTTCAGGGAGGTATTTGTGGATCTTGGTGACGGTGACTACATTCCCGTCTTTCCCAAAAACATAGTCACCAACCTCTAACTTGTCTGCCAACTTCCAATAATCTAATGTGAGTACTTTCTGTGTGGCAGTTATTGCCACAGTTACTTGTTCATCACGTACATAGTTACTTCAAAACCAAAACGCATTTCTGTTGCTGATGGAGATGTCCACATGATTACTTTCCTTTATTAAATGTACACGTCATTGTGTATATGTACACTAATACAAATTAGTATGGCAAAGACACTACGTATTATCATGATTCTACTAATACACATTACTTCAGGAATATGCCCTATTTTAAAAAATTCTATTTTAGGTGCCCTGTATCCCAATCATATCCCCATTTGTACCCCTTTGTTCCAGTCATATCCTCATTTAGGGT